>Ga0105241_10000425_pt1 | contig 31873 bp, 51 predicted proteins | sample KBSC64metaG_FD_80422 | JGI IMG/M metagenome (GOLD analysis project Ga0105241, IMG submission 80422) | Corn rhizosphere microbial communities from Kellogg Biological Station, Michigan, USA - KBS C6-4 metaG | ecosystem: Host-associated > Plants > Roots > Rhizosphere > Soil | place: Michigan, USA... | reverse complement strand
TTCCCCCGCCTTCCACTTCTGCACTCGCATGATCTCCGGGTTCTGCCCCCCAACTGCCTGGTCCTCCTCGTAGTGGTACCCTGTCGCCGTCTTATACAGGGCTGATAAGACTTCGGCATCCGCTGCCGTGCGTCCCTCCTCGATGGCCCGGTCGAGCCCCGGATAGTGCTTTCTCCAAAGGGCAATCGTCCCGCTCCCGAGTCCATAGATCATCTCGATGTCCTTATCCGTCATTCCTCTCGCAGCAATCAGCCGCACCAGCTGAGTATGGTCCGGAAGAAAGACCCCTCCTGGCGCCGCCGGCCTCGATTCATACACGGGACGTCGAGGCTTCGGTTTGACAGGGGGAGGGTCGGCTAATTCGACGTTCTCCTCATCGAGATCGTCGTGGATTGGTTTCTGAGATCGTCTGTGCGTACGGGGCGGCACTGCACGGGCCTTTCCCTTACGGGGAGGGACCTTCTTGGGCTGGGGCATCTGCTTCGGGCTCCGTTTGTCGTTTGAGGGGAGCGTACGGCAGTCTCGCGCGGCTAGCAATGTGGGGAATGATTCGGGAGGGAATCAGTTAACTGATTTGACTTTATATGCTCGATGGTTTGAAATTTTTGGGGCGGCCAGGCGCTGGCGCGACGGGGGTATGGTCTTTTAGGGGGGTGGCTGGCCGATCCTTGACACCTCGACCTTATACCTGTCAAGCAATATTATGTGAAGGTGATATGTGAACTGGCATGGTTTGTGCCTAGCAAGAGCTGGGCCACTTCACATAACGTGGGAGCGTGCATTATGGTAAGTGGCACGCTTCGTGCAGGTGGATTTAACTTATCCTTGGAGTTAACGTAATCCGGCATGCAAGCTGCGATCCACGATTAAGTTAAACACCGGAATAAGTTAACTCCAAAATATTTCGTGGAATTAAGTTAAAACAGACTTTGCAGGGGTGCGGAGTATGCGAGTCTAGGCACGTCGAGTCTTGCACTCGATAGCTTTTTAAAAACCTAACTGCCGACGACTCGCGCGGGCAACCGTGCGCGCGTTCGGCTAAAAACACAAGAGGATAGTTACTATGCGTACTGCTACGAACGTTTCGAAGTCTGCCCCGAAGTCTCGCGCGGCCCTCTCTGCGAAAGCAAAGCGGCCCGTAAAGGCTGCGACTCTCGCAAGCGATGCCCCCGCGCGATCGATCGGAGTAACGGAAGCGCCGAAAGGCACTCTGCCGCTCAAGAAGCTCTGCGCCGAAATCGGGATTAACCCGAAGGTCGCGCGCCGAGAGCTGCGCAAGCATCGCCGCGAAGCAATCGAGGCGAAGGAAAAGAGCGGTCTTACCTCGCACGGACTGCATACCCGTTGGTTTCTCTCGGGTGCGCAGCTTACGGAGGCTCGCAAGATCCTTACCGACTACGTCGAGCGCAACGGCGAAAGCGAAGCTCCTGCACCGAAGGCAGAAACGAAGCCCGCAAAGAAGGCTGCTAAGAAGAAGTAAAATCACGGCATTTGCCCCCGCAAGGGGGCTTTTGCCTGTGTCGATTTTTCGTGGACCGATTTAACATATTCTATGTACCTTTACATAATATCGTTTCACATAATATTGCTTGCCACTTAAACCTGTCAGAATTTTCTAAACCACACCAACATTCGTCCAGATAGGCTATCAGGGGTTATATCTCCTCACTTCAATGCTTGTCACGATTTCGGCTGACCATCCCTATATGCGATTCTGTCAGAGCCAAGACGATGACATGTGCCAGCTCGGTAATAACTGAAAACTGGTACTAACTCCAATTACTCCGCGCTCCCAGGGGGCACTAATCCCCTCCTAAGTCTTTATTTCTATTATATATTGTATACGTATATCTAGTTTATAGTTTTTGTATATGCGAAACACTGCTTTTCCTATAGAGAGCACACGCTTGATTTATATATCAGTCAGTCTTTTTATACTCTCTCCTCTCCTTAAGAGCGCGACGCGAGAACTAAATCGATCCTTTTAATCCCAGTTTTTCCTTTAGAATCCGATACTTGGCGAGCTAATTAGCCCCGCTCGGCGGATTCGTGCTATGCTCTTTCGCTTCATAAGCTATCGATTTGATTAGGGGTAACGATCAATGCCAACCGAGTATCTAGCTCGAACCAGTGCGCTTTTAGAGCTGCGCACACCCGGTTCACCGAAGATTTCGCTCTACCTAGCATACGGCGGCGAGCCCAGCAAAATCAAGGAAGCACTCCGTCGTGCGTGCTCTCATCGTCGTACTATCGTCATTGCGAAGCCCGAAGAGTACGTCTGGAACGTAGTAGGTCAGCTATTCCGCACCGTTCCACAGGACTGCGGCCGCATCTATACCCGCAAGCCACCGCGCGACCATGCCTACTTCTACGAGATCGGCATCAGCGGCAAGATGCCCGTCATTACGTGGGGAAGCGAGAAGCACCCGCCGTTGACGGAGCCGTTCTTCCGTTGGCTGGGGAGCGAATGGCGCAGACCGACGAAGCCCCGCGAGATACGCAAAGGCAAGGCGAAAGGTGGACGGCCCAGTACATTCCGCCAGAAGCATCTCAGTCTATTCGAGCCCCACCCTGATACTGTCGCAGTAGCGCAGAACGGGGATACTTTAGGTCTAAAGGACAAGCGCAAGATTCACGTAGACTTCACAGGGACGATAATGCCCAACCGGGCCTTCGGTGAGACTCTCAACGATCTCGACCGGGCGCTGATAGATGCGGCACTCGAGAACGCAGAGGATCTTACCCCTGAGAACCCCCTCGAACGTACCTGGGAGGCAACGAGATGAGCAAGTACTCCGTTCACGTCTCGACTCTCGGATCACCCCGCATAACGTGGGATGCCTGGATAGCTGAGGGGCAACCACTTCCCAGGGTGGGCGAGTTCGTACGTCTCGGAGCGCCGCCGGGCATAGGTCCGGTCAAGCAGTCCGACCACCGCGTAATATCGATTACTCACGACTTCTACCACAAGAAGATCTACGTGGAGGTAGAGCAATGATAGACCCAGAGGATCACTACGACAACTTCGAAGAGCAGGGCGCACCCACGGAAGTAATACCAACGTGCTGGTACTGCCAGAAAGACCGCAAGCCGGGCGCAGACTGCCCGTGCGGCGCACCCGCAGAAATGCCCGAGCACTGGATGGAGGATTATCGATGAGAGAAGAGAAACCGACGAGCGCGACTCCCGGCGACCGATCGAAAACCCCTGTCATTAGCTACGGGAACTGGGGGCCTACCGAGTATCTTCGCTGGGAGGTGATAAAGGATACACCGGTGCCGGGTCAGAGGGTGCTGATGCAGAAGTTCAGACGCCGCGTCAAGCGCGACTTCGGTCACGGCACCATATCCAGGTCCTACGAGTACGAATGGTTTCCAGTACCGGAGGGACCATGAGAGTCTACGACCATCCTCACCCCGACCCGGCGCACGTAATGCGCAGCTATCGCGCGTATCTCATCGGGCAGAAGCGCATTTGGATGTCACAGAAACGAACGGCCAAGCGCTGCCTGCGCGGACTAACTCATTATAAAGAGTATATCCATACCTATCTCGCGGCAAAGGAAATCGTATGCAAACAGCAATCGAGCGCTACCCGATCCTAGCCAAAGTCGTCTGTGTGCTGTTGCTCCTGCTCGTGTCAGGGGTAGGTGGATGGCTCTATGCGATATGGGAAGCCCGTCGACACAAAAAGAAAGGGGCGCCGTAGCGCCCCGATCTCATTCGTCATCCTCCAAATCCACATCTCTTAACATAACCAACGCAGAGTCTACGTGCGTCCGCCAGTCTGCGGTCGGTAGCAACGCAGTTTCGAGCTGCGTAATTGCATCCTCCAGCAACGCTTCGTTGCTCTCGGGATCTCGGCTAGACCCCTTTGCAGGCTCCTCCGGGGCTGCTTTCGGGATCTCTAGGCGTTCCCCCGTAGACTCTAGCTGCCGCGTAAGGATATCGAGAACCCCGGTTAGGATCTCCCGAATCTCGCTTGCATCCTTCGGCTTTACCCCGGTCGGTTTGTGAGTAAGGGCGCATGCGTCCTGCAGCATGCGGATTGCATCCGTATAAAGATCACCGGCTGTATCCGCGTTTGGTCCAGCGTTGCGCAATGTCAACAATCTTGTCATCCCCGTTCTCCTATCCCGTATTGTGTTAAAGAGCGTTTCGGGCGCAAGGCCCGACTCTCTATTATAATCCATCGAGCACCCGAAAGGGGCCGGAGTTAACTTAATCTACGCAATTTAACTTATTCTCTCCGGGAGGGCGGAGGTGAATAAATATCGGCAAGCTCGGCCGCACTGGCGGTATAATACGCGCGCACGTTCTTCTCGCATAGCGCGCGTCGAGCGGTTGCACTGGAAAGGAGATACGGAAGTGAATAATACGAAAAACGTGAAGGTGGCGATTAGGGCATTTGGTCGAATCTGGTTCTGGATCTCGAGGGAGCTGGACCGAGGTGCAGAGGCTGACGCGGGATTCGATGGCGGAGAGTTCTCCGGTCCCATTAACGCGAAGTACCAAGAGGAAGAGTACGCGCGCCAGATCGCGAAGGTAGCGGCTCGCTTCGGTCTCGATGCCGAGCATCTGGATAACGCCGTCCGGGAATCCGATGACTACGAGATGGAGTGTTTCTGCAGTCGTCTGCGGAAGCTCCCACTCCCCGCTGCTCCTACGTACGAGTACGAGAAACGCACCCTGCGCATAACGGGCCGTTGCGAGGACGGTCGCATGTGGATGATGGGAGGAACCTGCTGGGGATTCGCGAAAGACGAGGCGGCTCTATACGGCCCGAAACGCGCGGCGCAACTAGTCGAGGAGCTGCGCGCGAGCACGAAGGGGTGGATGTATCAGATCGAAGCAAAGGGAGAATAAAAATGGCCGTCCACAAGAAGAATGGAATTGGCTTGACCGAGAAGCAGCAGCGGGTCGCGGATCTAATCCGCAACGGTGCGACGAATAAGGAGATTGGGTTCCGGCTCCAGCTCTCCGAGAAGACGGTGAAAGCGCACTGCACGAGCGTCTATAAGGCGCTAGGCGTGCGCAATCGTACGGAGGCCAGCCTGCGTCTGACGGCAGGACCCCCGACGAGGCCGACACCCGAGCAGGTTATCGAACGCATCTTTCGCGCGATCTTTCCTACGGCGGAGATTTCCGTGCGCTACCTGACAGAGGAGGAGCAGTGGCACGTCGTAGTCAATAGCGACGAGTGGGTCATGCAGGTCGGCAGCGACGATGACCAGTTCCACTTTAGGCACTGGATACCCGGAGGACCGGGGCCGGGATATAACGAGATGGTCTCGTTCCCGTTTCCAACGGACTGGGAGTTTTAAATGCGAAAACCAACGCAATTCTATAGCGTCGTCTTCGTGCGGCTATACGACTCGCACGTGCGAGCATGGGAGTTCGATATGTGGATGCGTTCGAAGCTGACAGGGGATAGAAAGTGAAAAAGGATAAGCTGACGGTCGAGGAGGCGTTCGAGATGTTTCGCGAGTTGGTAGAACGCGCGGAGGGGTTTGCAGAGCAGCAGACTCCTAAGCTGCGTCTGCACGGCTTTACGAATGCGGAGGGAGCGCTGGAGCTGGCGAAACGGGGATTTGTCATAGTAGGCAATCTGCACGACCAGCCCCGCAAGCTGAGCCTGGAGGAGATCGAGTATCTGATTGCGAGGAGCGACGGGCATGTCCAGTAGAACGCATAGCTGGATCCTTGGGTTTCTGCTATGGCTAGTCTCGACTTCGTTCGGGCTGGCTATAGGAGAGTGCTGTTATTTCGTTTATAGGGAGCTTACCAATGTCCAATAAGAAAAAGGCACTTCCGATGGAAGAGTTGATTGCGGCGCGCAGGCTTCCGGGGGATCTGCCGCGCAAACCGCCGAAGAAGGCACCGCGCTTGCCGAAGGGACCCATAATCGTGAAAACGAGAGTGGTGCAGATTCCCATCGTCCGCCTGCCGCCGCGTACGTGGGCGTGCATGCATGGCAGAGAGGCAGTCTGCCCGCACTGCGTCGAGGGTGTGAAGATGCGGGTGCAGTACGCAGCGGCACTCTCGCAGAAGCCCGCGCCCCGAGTGCTGCGTATCGATTGCTGGAGGGCATCAACCGACTCGAACCAGCGCAGGGCGGCTGGGATGGAGGGACTAAAGACGTCGATGGCGGAGTGCCAGAGGCAGATGATACTGCACGCCCAGTACACCTGCAATGGTTGCGTCCACTGTCAAGAAGAGGAGCTTTGCAATGCCAAAGCGTAAGCGCAAAAACAAGAAGATCCCGCCGGGCTCCGTGCTGGCTTATCTCGGCTTCGCACTCAACTGCGAGATCGAGCCTCTGCTGCTGGATTCCGATATCGGTGATCCCGAGCAGGCGCTGGAAGCCTTGCGCAATTGCCCGCTCGATAGCGTATGCGGCTACGAGTGCCGCAGGATCGCAGACGCCACCGCGAACCTGCTACGCTACGTAATCGGCAATCTCGAAGACCACGACGAGGCAGAGGCGCTGCGGTTGATATGCCTCGATACCTGCGCCGTAGTGATACTAGGATAGAGGTGACTTATGCCAATTAGAAACGTAACGGTTGCCCGGTACTTCGAGGAGGTGCTGGGTGCTCCTATCGATGATCCACAGGGGTTATCGAAGCAGGACGACTTTATCATCTCCTCGGAGTGCGGCTGCGAGTGCGCGAAGGCAATAGCTGCGGCGGGTGCGCTGCTAGCCTGCGCGCATACGGCGGGGGTGGAACGAGACCAGATAATCCGCTCCACGAACCATATCGTGCTGGTCTTTATCTATGGGTGACCCATGCAGAAGCAACTTAGTATGGCGGTCTTTAACGAGTGGCTCTGGTCGCAGAAGCAGGAGGTGTTCGAAGAGATCACGAGCATGGATGCGAAGACACGCGAGAAGGCTGACGAGGAGGACTTCGATATGGGTCACTTCCTTACCAGCGCAAGCGATCTCTTTAGCGCCTGGCTAAAGGAGCACGGGCTCTGGTTCGAGGACGATACCATCTACTACGACCCGGACCACTTCGGGGTGATCGCCTTAGAGGCCGCCTGTGTAATGGCGGACTACGACTTCGACGCGGAGATTCTGGCGAAGGGCGACTACTCGACTAGTGCCGAGGATTACGAGTATAAGGACGGGCGGCAGGCCAGCAAGAAAACCCCCTGGAATCGCTGGAACCTCGGCGGAGACGACGACGTGGACTATAACGGTGGATATATTACGATGGCGCTCGACGCGCTAATCGTCTACGAACGGGAGCACGCGAAGTGAGCTACGTCCTCCAGCATCTGCGGCAGGTAGAGCAGCAACGGGAATTCGACCACGCAACGGCCGAGGCGGCTCGGTGGTTGCTTATCTTTCGATACTGCTATAGGTCGTGCCAGCGCCTCTGGCTAGGAGGGGCCCACGAATAAAAGAATGGACCAAGTAACGAACCGAATGGAGAAGGTATATGCTGATACTTACTAGACGAACCGGTGAGACGATTACTATCGGACCCGACGTCCGGGTAACGGTACTCGGTGTCAAAGGAAATCAAGTCCGAATTGGGGTTGATGCCCCGAGGAAGATTGATGTTCACAGGGAGGAGGTAGCGGAGCGCATTGCGCACGAGAGGGCCGGGAAGACCGACCCGAAAGTGGCTTGATTAGATAACTAACAACTGGAAAGGATAGATGGAATGAGAAACGTAAAAATGACAGTAAAGGGCGACACGTTGACCATCGAGGTTGATCTCTCGAAGCGCCTCGGGCTCTCGCAGTCGCAGAAGACCATGATTATTGCCAGTACGGACGGGAGCACGAAGCTCGAGGGTAATGACCAGGTCTCGGTGGGGTTGAACGTCTATACCAAGGACCTTACTCCGGCGAAGGACACGCCGAAGGGCAAGGGGAAGTAACTCGTGGCCGCCCGCAAGTTAACGGGTGGAGGCGACTGTATCTTGGCTTGCATCGACCGCAAGACGGGGAAGACCCGCAAGGTGGCGACGCATTCCAAGACGGGGATCTGTGGAACGTGCCTCTCGAATCTATCGCAGAAGCGCAAGCTATCAGCCTCGAAGCTCGCTCTCTCCCGCAAGGTGGCAGAGACCGCTATTAACCGCTGCGACGAGGCGGTGGCGTACCCGAAAGGGTACGCCGTCCTCGGAGGTAGATATGGAAAACGCAAGTAGTATCGCAACTGTTCATAGGGGTCCGGTGCCTCAGCGCCGGAAAGGGGTTACTGTTAATGGCAAGGTTTATTTCAGCGAAGCGGAAGCTCTCGAAGCCAAGCGAGCAACCGCTCGGGCGTACTACCACGCCAATAAGCAAAAGTACCTCGCAAGCAAGCGAGCGAAGTATAAGGAGGCCAAGGGTGAGGACCGGTCACTGCCAGTACAGGTTACTCCACCGGAAGTCCCGGTGCGTAAGCGTCCCGGAAAAATCGATGCACTGATAGCATGCCACCGAGCTGCGGACTTCGCACGCAGTGGAGACGTGGAGGGGGCCGAGCTATGGTCCCGCTTCGCGGCACGCATGCTCGAAGGCAAGGAGTAAAGCGATGGTATTTACCTTCACAGAAGGCTGGTTTATCGTCTACTCGGCTTGCGTGGCAATTGTCGGGTTCTCGGTAGGCATGCTGACGAGGGGGCCGCCGAAGGTTAAGGGTGTCTATTGCCCGTTCTGCGCATGCCAGCTTCCATTCCATGGGCCATCTTGCAAGGAAGGTGGCAAGGGAGGTGTTCAGACGGTATCGAAGTAGGAGCGTACGCATTGGGGGCAAGGACGCCCCGTTTTTTCATACTACTGTTAACTGGAGAATATTGACAATGAACGAGACTGTAGCAAAGGCCGTTGGAGAGTCCCTCAATACCTTCGCGGGAGGGCAGGCGGTGATTACGACGGAGATGCTGGCGAAGAGGGGGGCCTGCTCTTCCAACGTCGAAAGGTTCCGAGAGCTATTCGGGCCGAACGTCGAGGTGACCGAAGCGGTAGCACTCAAGGCTATCGAGAATGAGATGGATATAGGCTGGGCAGCTGAGATGCTGCTTCCTCCTTATCATACCACCTACCGGGATACCGGTGATAGCTGGGAGTATATCTGGAGGAGACGTTACCAGGGGGATTGTCAGGAGGAGCTGGACGCTGTACAGAAGCTACGGGACGAGCGCTCGGCGGCACTCGATGGCGCTGTCGGGGTCGAGTACGATAAGCTGTATATGTCTTTCGATGAGAGAATAGACGCAGCACGGGAGACCAAGGAGAAAAAGCTTCGGGAAAGGAAAGCGGTTTGGTTTGCCCGTCTCTACCGCGAGTCGTGCGGGATTACGACGGACGAGTGGCAGCAAAAGGAGAAGGAAGATGCGAGCAAGGCAGCTGGAATTGCCGATGGAAATGCCGATTCCACTGCAGAGACGGCCTCGGTTCCCAGTGAGGCTGGCGGCCTCGTTGGAGAGGCTGGATCTGCGGACTCTATTGGTAGTGGTAGCGGTGATGCTGGGAGCAGCGACGCTGCAGACCCTACTTCGGACTCTGGGGACGCCGAGGCCCCTACCAGCGGAGCAAGTCTGTAAGGTAACGTACTACCTAGTAACCGAGGCGGGGGAGTAATCCCCCGTCCTCTAACGAGGAGCAAGGGATGTCAAAGGGAACGCTAGTCAAGGTCTCGCCCAACGGGACAATCGAGCATGTCAGGGTAGAGAACCCACAGGGGTGGACTATAGATCAGCTATACCACCTTATCGGCTGCGAAGTAGTGGAGCGGATCGCGGTTCGATACGACCAGCATACGCGGGTCGCGTACGTAGACGAGGAAGCCAAGCTGCAGAAGCACGGCAAGCCTCTACCCCCTGTCAATACGAAGGCGACCGAGTGGTTTCGGGATTACCACGGGCCTACGGCCAAGCCGTTGCTGGGGGTCGTAGTACTCTGGATCCCGGACGAGACGAGTGGGGTAGGACGAAGAGGGGTGATATCGACTCGGAGAAAGAAAGCCAAAGACGGAGATGAGCCGATAAATAGATTCTGATCCAGTCGAGTCGGGGGGCCGCGCATCCTAAATCACGCGGGCAAACGGGGGCCGGATTAAGTAAAATAGCCGAGCCCCCGTTTAACTTATTGCAATTTAACTTAATCCGCGCTCCGGGATCTCGGGAAGCCCCTAGAACGGCATCCGAGCAGGCCCCTAGCGCAGCATACGGAGCCCGCCTATGCCCGACGAGAAAGACCCCCGCTATAGGGGTAGCGGCCCCCCCTCCCTAGAGCAGCTACGCGCATTGCTGCGCTGCAGTACCGTCGAAAGCAAGAGGAGCCCCGATGGTAAATACTCGCGCATTATCTTTCACATAGATAATGAAAAGCTCTACGAGTCTGGTCAGTCGTACTTCGGGACCGACTCGCAGATCATGGCTGGGTTCCTAGAGATAATGGATCGAATCACCGAGTTCGAGGATATCACTCGCCGGTACGCGGACAATATCACCGGGGTTACTTGCGATGATCTAAAGGGATGGCTAGAGCACCAGAAGAAGTATGTTCACTCCGGGGTAGAAGCTGTCATTACGAAACGGATGTTCGACGAAACCATTCGCAAGCTCGAAGAGTTGAAAGAGTGGCGTAGGGCCGCCGATCAGAAAAGACGTGAGAGAGAGCAGGCTGCCAGGGCGGAGGCAAAGCGCCAACGCGAGGAGCGTGAGAAAGAGAATGCCAAGGCTCGAGCCGAGGCAGAGAGGGAGCGGGCCAGGCAGGAGGGCATGTGGCAGCAACGCCGCAGAGAGCGTGAGGAAGCGTATCGTCGTGAGTCGGCTGCGGGATCAGACTCCGGAGCTAAATCACGTCGGAGTGGAATGGAAGGGGACTTCTCACAAGATTTCAAGGACGCTTTCGGCATGGGATACGAGGAGTGGGCCCGGCGGTACCAGCAGGATTTCCGGGATAGCATGGGGGGAAACCCTTTCGAGGAGCTATTCCGCCGTGCATATGGCGGCCGCAGCGGGCCGAACGGGGGGCAGCATAGGCAAGGGGAGCAGGAGCAGGAGAAAGCCCGGCCAAAGGCCCGCAATAAGACGCGGGCGCCGTGGTTCGAAGTCCTAGAGATATCCCCGAAGGCCAACGCAGCGGAGATAAAGAAAGCTTGGCGTAAGAAGATCTCGGCTCTCCATCCGGACCGGATCACCGATCCGAAGGAGAAGCTGGAGGCTACCGAGAAGATGAAAGATCTAAATACCGCGAAGGACGAGGGTATCAGGGGGTTAGCCTGATGCCTTCTTTTGTTTTACGACTTGCTTTGCCCAGTAACAGTCGATGCCGTCCTCATCGGATGCTCCCACCAGATCGGCGAGGCAGAGCTGAGCGAGCACGTCGTCCAGGTCCCGGCTGCGCAGATGCCGACACATGCGAGTTAGCATCGAGCGTGGCATCTTGCCTTCCTTCGCCAAATCCTGCTCTCGGCCGGGCTTAGCCAAATGCTTAAAATTGCGGACACCCCGGATGAACTTCTCTACTGTCTTACTTGCAGCCTCTGTCACCGACCGGCTCGAACTCTGCTCAATCCGTTGGATCCAGCGTTCGACGGACCATGTAACAAACTCGACTGCCCACTGAGCTATGTCTATAGTAATCAACGGTCGCTTAGGATTACACCCGACGGCGACGATTCCAGCATAGATTAGCGCATTCTGATTTGCTCTACCCCACATCTCACCGGAGCCTTCTTCCTTATGACCCCACTCTCGAGCCGCCACTTCGAAATCGGCGAATATTTGAAAAGCTTCCTGATTCTCGAAGTTTACCCAGATGAACCCTTGCTCCTCACTGCTCGCCGGATCAGCGGGCCGGGGTTTGGCCTCCTTAAGAGCTTTGAGTCCTTCCTCGATTACGCTGGGGAAGATATTGGACCGCATTTCATTAGTTCGGGCGAGTTCGTTACCCGCGTCCAGCAACAGGAAGCGATTGACGAGGCCCATACTCATATCGCTCGCCGAGATGGCTTCGAGAAGCTGGTTCGGCTGCGCGGCTGCCAGGACCGTGAAGAAGGGATGCTCGATAGCCTCTATAGAGGACTTACGTCCGGGCATCCCCGGTACTGTTTTGTTGCCTTTGCCGTAGAGGGAAAGCAGGTAAGTCAGGATCTGATAGTCCTGGCCCCCTTGCGAGCGCACCGCAGTGCGCAGCTTCCGCGCTGCCTCGTCCCAATGCCAGCACAGTACGTGCGGGGGCTTCGAGAGGACATCGAGCATAGCATGGTAACTCTGCATCCCCGAGACGATATGATTCTTGAGCCCGACCCGCGCCGCTATCTGCATCACAGCGTCCATCGCAGACTCTTTGCCACCCGAAGTTGGGGCAAGCAGCATCATATAGGGTTGGAGGGGAGTGTTATACCCTGCGACGAGGTACTTGTTCTCCGACGCCAAGGCTACTGACATTAAGCCCGACGCTATTTCAAAGAGAGGTTGTTTAGCATATGATATTTTACCAGCCCACTTCGCAATCCGTCCTACAAGTCCCGGAACCTCGAAGAGATTCGTTTTCATACGCGGGGGTAGCTCTGCCGCAATCGTATCCGGAGCCACTTCTGAGTTATCCGGCATGTTCTTCGAACCAACCCAACGCTGCAGCAGCATCAAGTCCTGTCCCGGCATGAATGCCGATAGACTAGGCCAACCTTGGACGTTATCTCCTTTATGATAGTGCTCGATAGTATTTTCTACACTCCCATCCCGATCCTTGGTCTCCCCATCATTCTGACAGGCTATCAGAGCTTGCATGAACCTCCGCACGTCGTCATCCGACCATCGGGCCCAGAGGAGAGCGCCGGTCATAGCATGGACATAATCATGCCTCCCACCCTTCTCAGGGTAATACTTCGCGGCGAGGCCAACCGCAGCGAGCTTCTTGACTCTATTATCGAGATTGCCCCACCGGATCTCGGAGATGTCGCTTTTCGAGAATGGTTTGTAGCGTTCGCCCGAAGGATGAATACTGGGGGGAAGCACACTCTGAGTACCACTGCTTCGTATCTCGACGATAGTACCCATCTGCCTAGATTGATACTTTCGGGTTATGGCGCCCTCACAACGGTAGAGGAAGTGGGACGCAGGAGCACCTGTACGACCGTAGGTGTATGTCTTTGGGAGGTAAAACTGCGAGGCGATCAGAGCTTCAGGGCAATCCAGGTCGATATCGATAATCCAGTTAGACGGCTCTCCCCACAGTCCTCCGATATTATCAGTTGGACGGAAGTACTGGTCGATGTTCGCCTTCGTAACCCGGAGCTTATTCCAGTCCTTCGCCTTAGCCGTCCCGTCCTCGCCACGGGGTTTCTTAGTCCGGGGTAGTAGGGGTACGGTGCGAATACCGTAGGTAGTAAGCCAATGGCGAGCGTGCCCTATTGCATCCGATACAGTTTTTCTAGTAGGATTCGGCACGTTAGATCCCCCCTATGATCGTAACGATACAGTAGGCGCATCCGCTAGCAACGGTTGCGCCTTTTTTTGCGATCAGTAACATTCTCGACTCCGTGTGAAGTGTTAGCTTTAACTTGCGATTCGAGCCGAGTAAGCTACCGGTTCTTCGAATCTAAATAAAGCTGATTTTCCGCAGGCGGGAAAGGGGATCGCATATGCCGTTAATCGTGGTAGAGGGCGTCGATGGCGCAGGTAAGACAACGCTCATCCAGAACTTCCGGCAGCAGGCCAAGCAGCTATGCTGGCTATTCGCTCGCTCCGGTCCACCTCGGGGGTCCGTAGACCTTTATATGACGATACAGATCCTCGCCCGAGGGTCTCAGTACGAAATCCCCCTGATAGCCGATAGGCACCCCCTGATATCGGAGCCTATCTACGGTCCCATTACCAGGGGTAAGAGCTATATAGAAGAAGCCTATTCCCGCGACCGCGCACTCGACGCGATAGCCAATACCGCCAGTAGAATCATCTACTGCAAGCCGGATCTCGAGGTAGCCCAGAAAGCATCCCGCCGCGAACGGCAGATGGACGGAGTTCACGAGCACTACTGGGCTCTCTACCAAGCATACGACCAGTCGATGGAATCCTTGCGCCGTCTCGGCGTGAAAGTCGTAGACTACGACTGGACGAGTCCCCCCGCCGATCTCAACCAACTGTTTCTAGGAGCCTAACGTGGAGAAGCCCGATCATCTCTATGAGATCTTTGACGCGCAGGAAAAGCTGTTGCGTTCCCTCGCACCCATTTACGAGCACAACGAATTCTTCGAGAAGAACAAATTCCCGTTCAACCTCGACTCCCGGCATGCTCAGGAGGAGTTCCGCCTGCTCGCGTGGCGCATCTCCGAAGAAGTCTACGAGGCACTGGAGGAGTACGACAAGGGGAACGTCAACGAGTACAGGGAGGAAGTAGCCGATGTCATGCATTTCTTCGCGGAGCTTGCGATTATCTGCGGCGTCAGCTCCACGGAAGTCGCGACGGGCGGAGACGCCAATATGCTGCTGCCCGACGGTGGCGACTATCTTGCGGCTTCGTTTGATCGGGCTAACATGTATCCCATGCGGCTCACGGCGCAGCAAGCGTGGGGACTCTTCCTTACTGCCTTCGCGCATCTGATGATGGAGTTCAAGCAGAGGCCCTGGCGTACGGATAACCGGCCGAGCGATCCGGGACGGGTGAAGCATTTCTTCGGGGTCGCCTGGTTCTCGTTCGTGACTGCCTGCATCTGCACGGGCATCGACGCGAGCATTCTGCATCACCACTACTTCCTCAAGCAGCAAACGAACCAGAAGAGGAAGGAAGACGCTCTGAAGGGAGTATCCGACAACCTCGGATTCTCGCAAGGCAAATGACCGAGGTAATTACCAGAACGGAAGACCCCGGTTTCTGGGCTCTTCCACTTTACAAAGCTATCGTCTACGGAAAGGCTGTAGGCACTCAGGCGATAGGAAAAGTCGTCCAGAACATTACTCTGGAGTCGGACTATCTTCCCGACTGGGATCTAGCCGAGTGGGGTTATGGGAAGGGGAAAGAAAAACAACTTTACCGGAATTACATCAATGAAGACGAATTTGGACGTGTACTATCCGTCCTTGGAAGGCGGGCGGGTAATAAATACACGTCCGTCGCGGTCAATCTGCGCGGAGCGCCGAAGGATTCTCGCTCACAGGGTTGGTGCATGCTCTCCCTCGTCATATCGCGCAATAAGGACTGGAATAGCGTCGAAGTGCAGTACCGCACGACAGAAGCCGTCCTGAAGTTTGCGGCGGACGTTTGGCTCTTGAGAAAGCTACTGACAGAGCGTTTCGAGATCGAGCCTGACGTCTGCCGCTTCCGCTTCGCCAACTGTGCCCTATCGGGGGCGTACTTTCCGTATCTCATCGACAAGATCGATCTGCTGAAATTCCTGGCGCTTACGAGCAAGGTCGATCCCGAGTTTTTCATTCGCACGACCCGGTTTCTGCTCAAGGCCAGCTACAAGCAGGACCAGTTTCACCCGTTCTCTCCCGAGCGGGTATCCCACAAGTACCTTTGGGAGCGCGGCACGGCCAAACAAATCAGAGAGGTTCGGGACTTCCTGGAGCCCCTACACCGCAAGACCGGTCGCCCGCTCCCAAAGGACTTCCACGACAAGTCCTACGTACCAAAAGGGCAACGCGCCCGTAAGGAGGAAGACGATGAAGATTAGACGCAAGGCGATCACCTTGCAGGCTTGGCACAATACCAAGGGCAAGGCTGTCAACGAACGACCGGCGGAATCGATGCCGATTTGGCTGCAGAAGGTAGCCGAGCCTGCGGCGAAGCCGGATACGACTTTCGTTATCAACGATCCAAAGGAGGATCGGGGTACGAAGGTAGTCCACGCGGGGGACGTCGTTTATCTCGCACCGGACGGTTCCATCCACGCAATCAACCTCGCTCGCTTCAAGCAGGAGTACGAGATAGCCGACATCCAGGCTAAGGTCTCTACCTCTGCTAAACCAGAAGATGCAGTACCGGAGAAGAAGGCATGAAATTATGCTTAATTGGATCGAGTCGCTTTATGGACCGGTATCTCGAATTGAACCGGATCTTGTCCCTGGCCGGGCACGTGGTATATTCTATCGCAACCCGGTCGAGCAGTTCGGACTATACCCCTGGAAGCCCGGACCCTCTGACTCCCTTCGAGAAGGAAACTTTGGATCTCGTTCATTTACGGAAGATCCAGGAGTCGGATGGGGTAGTGCTGATTACCGATGATGAGGGCTACGTCGGGGAATCCACGAAGCGGGAGATCAAGTGGGCACAGATGCTCGGAAAGAACATCTACCTGACAAAGGAGTCCCTCGAGATGCTCACCAGGGAGACGGTAGATCTGGATCCGGCCAAGAGCATTCGCCGCGTTCTGCGCGACGAGAAACGGCGTGAGGAGCATGCAAAGCTGCATGCCAACGAAGAAGAGGATTAACTGAAATGGCGACCTACGGCACGTTTCTCGAAGCCCGACTCAAGATGCACGAGATGTTCCTACATCAGGCGTATACGGTTCGCGCTCCCCGGTGGCAGGGAATAGACGTCTCAACTAAGCCAGAGATGGCAATGAAGGAAATCTACGGACACTCCTTCGTTGTGCCGCTGCGCGGAGAAGAGAATCTGGACTACTACCGGCAAGACATAACCCCGAACCTACCATGGGCAGACGAGCACTTCGAGGAACGTGTCGGGGGTCAGCCGCTCAACCCCGGTAACTCCTGGCTATCCTGGCCTTGGAGCAATAACGCCGACAAGTTTCGCGTGCAGGAGGGCGGCAAGTTCGATCATACGTATATGGAGCGCTTCTGGCCGAAATATGCCGGAAAGACTTCAGAGGGGGTCGTAGATGAGTCTACTCAGTATATCGATACGATCCATCCCCGTTGGGGGGTCCGATTTGAATACGGAGACTTAAATGATCTTATTGCTCATCTCGCTGACGATCCTCTTAGCCGTCAAGCTTACCTTCCTGTATGGTTTCCTGAGGATGGGACCTGCAAGGGTCGAAGGCCCTGTACTCTCGGGTACCACTTTCTTATGCGTCACGATCATCTGCATATTACTTACTACATCCGTAGTTGCGACGTTATTCGCCATTGGGCAGACGACTGCTACCTTGCTGTACGTTTGCTCCTCTGGTGCCTGGGAGAGCTGCGGAAACGCAATCCTTGCTGGAATACGGTAAAGCCGGGGCTCTTTACGATGCACGTCGCTTCCCTCCACTGCTTCATAAACGACTGGAGACGTCTCGGTGGTAAAGAAGGCTCCGCACCCGTTTAAGCCGGTAGGCTTCTTTGACGGACCCCGGAGGCATTACTTTCAAATCTGGCGCTCGGAGAAGTACCCGAGACTCACTCTCGATGTTTCGGGGACGAAAGGTAAGGGCCGGGATAAACTGATTCGTTATTGGGTAGACGGCTATACTACGGCAGATGCCTGGTGGCTGGAGACCCTAGCCGAAGCCGTCGACATCTGCCGCAAAGGAATATTCCGTGACGAACGTTACCCAGACGACAAAAGCCTTAACTTCATTGCCGATCCCGGATCACTGGAATACTCTGGTGCCCGAATACCAGTCCCGAGTCTACCCCGGTTTGATATTCCGGATGGAGTGGGACGACAAGTACGCTCTAGCCATAAGAGAGATAAGTCAAAGAAGGTACGCAAACCGGGTCAAGAACTACCTGGACCCCGAAGAGGTGATGCGAGCGAGAAAGAAGCTCGAGACCAAGGGAGAAGCGTCCATAAGGTTCGGCGTGTCAAAAAGCGGGCACGGCTATAAAGGCGAGCGCGGGGACTTTTGCCTAGTAGGCGGGGTTATCAGGGGTAGGGACCTCACCGTATTCTATCGCAGCCTGGAGCTGATCGGGGGATTTGCGTATGATCTTACGCTCTTTGGATTCCTTTCTCACGAGTTTACTCCGTGGAGAACGGTTACGATCATGGCTACGAAAGCCAACGTCTTCGCACTCAAGGGAAACTCGAACGAAAAGCTTTTCCCCAAGCTACAGAAAATATTCAAGCAGTGACGTTATTTACATCAACTCGAAAGGCATCCCGGTAGAGCACCGGAAGGAGTGGAGCTATGAAAGTTACGGTTCTGGACCTTGGATACGTAGAGTTCATCGAAGCGTGGGGGACCGGTAAGGCCGGAGGAGTAGAACGCTTGCAGCGGGAAGATGCTGTAGACTACGAAGTCGGAATCGTCGAAGCGGCCCGACAGAGTACGCAAGGCTCGTTTAAGGGATGGGACGAGGATATGGGACTGATGCGGACGCTCTTCAACCATCAGGCAAATCAATCGACCCCGTTCGAAGCTGCGGGGATGACGATTGAGGTATGCGCCCCGATTATGGTTTTCCGGGAATGGCACCGGCACCGGACGCAGAGCTACAACGAGGCGAGCGCCCGCTATAAACCTCTGGAAGCCGACTACTACCGGCCGAACCTGCTGAACCTCCTCGAGCGCTCGGTAGTTACCACGCGGAACAAGCAGGCACAAACGGTCACATCGGCCCGCAAGCTTACTGATAAGGACGCTGAGGACTGGCTTACTTGTCTGGACGATCTTTACGCCTACGCCGAGAAGTTCTATCAGCTAGGGCTGAAGATGGGAGTGCCGAAGGAGCTGGCAAGAGTCGGTATGCCGGTCGGGCATTTCTCGACGATGCGCGCGACGGCGAACCTGCGCAATTGGCTCGGCTTCTTGACTTTGCGTCTCGATGAGAAGGCGCAGTGGGAAATCCGGCAGTACGCACACGCAGTAAACGAACTGATCCGGCAGTACTTCCCGCATACGCATCAACTCTTCTGGGAGGCGCAAAATGGAGCCTGATCCGCATGCACCCGAACGAAAGAGAATCCAGAAGCTCCTTTCGCACGCTCATATCGAAGCTCACGAGGGGACGTGCAACAGGCTCCAAGTCGGTGCGGTCATTGCCATCGATGGTCGCGTTGTATCGTCGGGGTACAACGGGGCGCCGTCTCATCTACCGCATTGCGGTGACGAGTGCTACTCTGGGGGACCTCCCTGTAAACGGGCAGTCCATGCGGAGGCGAACGCCATCGCTTTCGCAGCCAAGTACGGGATTGCTACCAACGGAGCTACGATGGTATCGACCGACTCCCCGTGCCTCGATTGCGCTCGGCTCATTATCAATGCAGGTATCAGGGAGGTTTTCTATTCTCGGGAGTACCGGGATACTAAACCACTTGAGGAACTCCAGCGAGCCGGGGTACTGACGAGACTCGTATGAAGGAGGTAGCCCCGCCGATCTATAACCCGGAGTGCCGAGACTGCCCGCTGCATAAGACCGCCAAGACGGTCTGCTTGCCTGCGGAGAGGGTAGGACGAGGCCCCCCGGAAGTTCTCGTCATAGGGGAAGCCCCGGGCCGCCAGGAAGACGCGCAAGGCAGGCCCTTTATCGGCGATAGCGGTCGATTAATCCGCCACGAGCTTGAGCAGGCAGGCATCCGCGATTACGTCATTACGAACGTAGTCAAGTGCCGCCCGCCGGACAATCGCGATCCTAAACCAGAGGAGTTGAAAGCATGTCGGAAGTATCTGGATCGGGAAATACGATCTCTTGGCTTGAAATTTGTCTTGACGCTGGGTCGATTTTCATCGAAGTCGGTGCTAAAGAAATCCAAGATAACCTTGGACCATGGAAGTCTGGTGAACCTTGCCGACTTGTGGGGTATGCCAGCCTTCCACCCGGCGTATACCTTACGCGATCCTTCAAAGTTGCCTGCGTTACAGCGGGACTTGAGGAGACTGCGGGAATTCATGGACGGAAATCTGAGGGAGGACAAGCTCCCAAGGTATAGGCTAGTTACCAGCAAGACTCTCTCGGTATTCCTAGAGCAATTCATCGCAGCACCGGAGTTTAGCTATGATACGGAGACCACCGGCCTCTTCCCGTTTGATAAAAAGGGCAAAATACGCTGTCTATCGATCGGCTTGGAAAAGATTGCTTGGGTTTTCCCGCTCGATATGCCGGGAATGCCGCTGCACGACCAGCCAGGAGGAGTCCGTCAGGTTCTCACAGATCTCGTCCGAATCGCGAAGGAGACCGACAAGCTCGCCATAGCCCAAAACGGCAAGTTCGACCAGCACTGGATGTTCGAGACCTACGGTGTCACTTTCGAGCTGCACTTCGACACGATGCTCGCCTCTCATATTCTGGATGAGAACGTCGATCACGATCTCAAGACGATGGCTAGAAACGAGTGCGGCGCTCCAGAGTACGATATCCCCAAGGCAGAGAAACAGGGGAAGTTCCTCCATATCGAAGGGAAGCGAATGGAGTACCTGAGGTATGCTGCCTTCGACGGCGCCTATACCTACCTGCTAAAGCAGATATTCTCGGAACGGCTGAACCTGCCCGAGAACGCTCAGATCAAGCGTCTGTTCTATAAGCTGACAATGCGGGCCTCTCGCGCTCTCTTCGCGATAGAAGGCCGAGGCATTACGCTCGATATGAAGCAGTACGCTATTGTCGAGAAGCAGATTACAGCCGAACGGGATGAGATAAAGCGGGGTCTCGATGCCCTGGTGCGCAAGCATAATAACGGCAAGTTGATTAACTGGAACTCTCCGAAGCAGGTAGGAGCGTTCCTGTACGATACTCTCGGACTGACTACTACTGTCAAGACGAAAACCGGGGCTCTGTCGACCGGCGAGGACGCGATAGTAGAACTCAAGCATCAGCACCCGGTAGCCGAACAGCTCGTGAAATTCCGCGAGAAGGAGAAATTCCTTGGAACCTATATCGAGGGATGGAAAGAGTTTATCCACGAAGGACGTCTATACCTTGGATATAAGATCCACGGTACTGTTACCGGGAGATACGCTTCTCGCCTGCATCAGATCCCTAGAGATGGAACTCTTAGGAATCTCGCCACCGCACCTCCCGGATGGGATTTTTTTCAAGCGGATCTCTCGCAAGCTGAACTTAGAATCGCAGCAGAATTATCACGCGACATTGAGCTTGTCAGTTGTTTTCGTCCCGGAGGACAAGACGTCCACTGGCGAACCTTGATGTATATGATCGGCAGCGGTCGGTCGAAGGAGTATACTAAGCAGACAATCGTTACCGCGTCGGAGCTGGAGGGCGTAAAGCCTCGTGATATTACTCTGACCGAAGCCATCGAGATCCTATCGAGCAGAGGACACAATGCCGCAATCGAACTCTGGAAGCCCTGGAAGGAAGGCCGCAAGAAAGCAAAAGCAATCAACTTCGGCTTCGTCTTCGGCATGTACGAGAATAAATTCATCCAGCAAGCCAAGACGAAGTACGACTGGGACTGCAACTGGGAAGAAGCCCACGACTTCCGAACAGCTTACTTTGAGCTATATGCCGGGATCGAACCGTGGCACGAGAAGCAAAAGAAGCTTTGCCGCATCGATGGGTACGTTAGGAACCTGTTCGGTAGACTTCGAAGGCTGCCGGGAATTTATTCAAGGGATAAGGATCTCAGAATGGAAGCTGAGCGGCAAGCTATTAACTCTCCGGTTCAAGGTACCATAGGAGACTGGAAGGCTTGTGCTCTCGTCGAGATAGAAGAGACAATCCCACACGATAAGTTGATGCTGGTCGGAGAGCACCACGATGCCTTGCTCGGAATCTTCCGCCCGGAATATCGCGATGAAGTTTTACCTCGTGTTCGTGCTATCATGCGTCGGCCTGATCTATTTGATTTATTTAAAGTCAGTACCGTCGTCCCGATGGAGTCCGAAATTGAAATCGGCCGTTGGGGTGCCGGGAAAGCCTATGAGGACCCGAAAAATGTCAGAAAAATCCCCCGGAAAGAAAACGCTGTCGTTAGACTTTGACGGAGTATGCCACTCCTATACGTCTCCTTGGCAGGGGCCTACCGTAATTCCAGACGACCCGGTGCCGGGTATGTGGGAATTCCTGGAAGCCGCAAGCGAATACTTCGTGATCGAGATCTACTCCACCCGCTCGGAGACCCAAGAGGGCCGCGATGCGATGAAGGCTTGGTTCGAGGACCACGCAGATACTACTGAGCGTTCCGATATAGCTCATCGTATTCTCCGGTTCCCCCCCTGCAAGCCGAAAGCGTTCGTTGGCCTGGACGACCGTATCTTGACGTTTGAGGGTAAGTGGCCCGAGATCTCCACCCTGATAAACTGGAAGCCTTGGAACAAACGGCAGGAGTTTAACCTGGAGGGCCTTCCCTCCTACCGTAATCTGACCCTCTCGCTTACGAATGACCAGCTCGAGGATCTGCGTACGTTGCTCTTCCAAGAGAAGCGCTCTGGCATGGTTACAGGGGGTAGCTCCGTGGCTGCCGAGAGCAAGCGGCGTCGGGATACCTTCGAGCACCTTTACAACCAGCTGCCGCCGGGGCGCGCTCCGGATGTGGGGCAGTCGTGAGCCTGGCGACCGGCTACTCGATGGTAAAGTCTTTCCGTCGATGTCAAAAGCAGTTCGAACTCAAGTACATCATCGGGCTGCAGCGGAAGCGACCGGCGGCCCCGCTCATCCGGGGAACGATCCTCCACGAAATGCTGCACGCGAGAGCGACCCCGAAGCTAAAAGCGGGAGCCGTCCTGGCGAAGTACGAGGCGAAATTTGGCGAGCTTTTCCGCGAGGAGAGGGACGAGTACGGGGAGGACTTTCTTGGCGACCTAAAGCGCGTATATGACGGCTACCTGCGCGAGTACGGAGACGACTCGGATATCAAATACGAGGCGTCTGAGGAAAAGGTAGAGATTGATATCGGCCAGATTATCGTCGCCAACAAGAAGCATAGCCTCATCTATCAGGGTCATCTCGATAAGCGCTTGATTACGCTGGAGGACGAGCGTCGATGGCTAATGGACCATAAGACGCACAAGAACATCCCGGACGAGCAGCAGCGTCTCAACGACTACCAGATTCTGATGTACCTCTGGGCATGGAATCTCGGGAACCCGAAGAAGAAGGCGGACGGCATTATCTGGGACTACCTGCGCACCAAGCCGCCGACTATCCCGGAACCACTCGTTAGAGGTGGGCTCTCGCAGGCGAAGAATTGCGATACCGACGTCTTCACCTACCTAAAGGAGATCAACCGGCTAAAACTCGATCAGAAGGACTACCGGGAATACCTGGCGATGCTCGAGAAGCGTCAGCGCGGCCGCTTCTACCAGCGTATCAAGCTGCCCTCTCCCTCGAAAGGAATGACGAAGATCGTAGTGGACGACTTTATCGAGACGTCTACGCAGATGCACCGCACTCGTCACTTCTGCCATAACCTCACCCGTGATTGCTCGTGGTGTGAATTCTATCGTCGTTGCAATGCCGAGGTTCGCGGCCTAGACTATAAGTTCATCGAGAAGACTGAATACGAACCAAGCGACCGGGTAGCCGAGTTCGCCGAGGAGGATTGATGGCTAAGAAGGTACTGAAGAAGCACAAGGCTTCGATTTTGGACGAGGCGGAGGATATTGTGGATGAGCACGAGCCCCAGTCGGTTTTACTCTACGGTCGGGCGGGTACGGGCAAGACAACTTTGGCAGCTACGTATCCGAAACCCCTGTTACTGCTCGATATCAAGGAGCGCGGCACTCGATCCATTATCGGAGTACCGGGTGTTAAGCGCATAAGGGTAACCGACTGGGAGCAGTTGGAGGAAGTCTACTGGGCGCTGAAGGACGGCTCCTCGTATAAGACTGTAGTCCTCGATCAGCTCACCGCGATGCAATCCCTGGGAATGGATCATATCCGGGAGATAGCGCACGTTAAGGAGGGGGATGCATTCTCGCAGCGCAACTGGGGCAGGCTCTCCGGTCTGATGCAGCAGTGGATAGAGGCGTACCGGAATCTCACAGACGACGGATACCACGTTATCTTCAACGCTCACGAACGGGTACAGGAGCCGCAGGAGGAAGATGACGAGCGTATTGCGCCCTCGGTAGGCTCCAACCTAATGGGATCGGTCTCGTCCTTCGTGAACGGGGCCGTCTCGATCATCGGCAACACGTTTATCCGGGAGCAGCGTGATAAGAAAACCAAATCCCGCGAAGTTCAGTATTGCTTGAGAATCGGTCCGCATGCATACTATGCGGCCAAGATTCGCAGGCCAAAATCATCCGGAGCACCGCCGGATATCATCGTAGACCCGTCGTATGAGAAGATCGAAAAGATCTCCCAGGGCGGGAGTTTGGGAACGACCAAGAAAAAGGTCAAGAAGTTAATTAAGAGGATCAAGTAACATGGCTATTAAGAGAAAGGCGAAAGGTTCCAAGAAGCGCAAGGGCGGAGTCATCTCCGTAGACTTTACAGGGGTAGAGTCCGGTGGTCGCCCGGTGCCCGACGGCTCGTTCAAGGCAGAGATCACCTCGTTCGAGCAGGAGGAGTCTTCCACAGGCAACGATATGATCGTTTGCAAGTTCAAGATTCTGCAAGGCAAGGGCAAAGGGACGACTGTCTATGACAATCTCTCGTTGCAGCCCCAGGCGCTCTTTCGCCTGAAGTCTCTGTGCGAAGCTCTCGGCATCGACGCGGACGGTGCGGCCGATCTGGACCCCGACGATTTCGTTGGGCAGGAGGTGATCCTGGACATCGAAAACGAGACCTACGAGGGCAAAAAGCGTCCCCGTCCTGCCGGTTATGCGTCAGTTGATGGCGAGACTTCGGAGGAGGACGACGAAGAGGAGTCCGAGGACGAGGATGAAGAGTCCGAAGATGAGGACGAAGACGAGGATGAGGACGATGATGAGGAGGATGAGAAGCCTGCACGGAAGAAGAAGACCGTGAAGAAGGCTTCCAAGAAGTCCAAGGATGAAGACGAAGACGAGGAAGAGGAAGATGAGGAAGAAGAGGACGAGGAAGAGTCCGACGATGGAGATGACGACGAAGAAGATGAAGAAGAGGACGATGAGGAGGAGCGCCCGACGAAGCGGAAACCAGGCCGCAAGGACGGGAAGACTTCAACCGGACTCGTGAAGGGAGCGAAGGTCTCCTTCAAGGACGGCAAGAAGACCATTCGCGGCACCGTCGTCTCGGTCAAGAACAAGACGGCTCGCATCGAGGACAAGAACGGTGACGAGTACGATGTTCCGTCGGAACAAGTCGAACTGCTCTAGTCATGCAGACAGAGCTAAAGTCCTATAGGGCCGAAGCTCGGGATAAGGCCATCGCTATCATGGAAGATAGCGGTGGCTTTCTTCTGTTTAACGAGCAACGGACGGGCAAAACTGACATCTCTCTCGGCATCGTAGACCACTTTAAGAAGGAGATAACGACCCTCCTGGTAGTCTGCCCGAAAGGAGCGCGCAAGGTCTGGGAGGAAGCTATCCAGAGAGAGACCGACGTAGGCTGGCCGGACGAGATCATAATTACCAACTACGAGCAGATCCGGTGCAATCATCTTTCGTGGTATAAGTGGGCCGATAAGCGTAAAGAGCTGGGCCTATGTATTATTGCCGATGAGATTCACCGGATAAAGGATCGGGGTTCCTCCACGTCTATGCGTCTGCGGACGCTCGCTCGAAGGGCTATGTATAAGGTCGGACTGACCGGGACGCCTATCGAGCAGAATCTACACGACGCCTGGCCGCTATTTAACTTCATTAATCCGGAGATTTTCGGGCCGTACGATAACGAGCTGGGACCTGACAAGAAGACGGTCGTCAGGCTCGGGTTCGAAGGCAGATACCTAGTCAAAGGGGGGTACCAGAATAAGCAGGTAGTCGGCTACCGCAATCGCAAGAAATTCCAGAAGATCCTCGATCAGTACTCCTATCGTATTACGTTGGACGAAGCGAAACGCACCGACGGCAAGCTTCCTCCGATCACGCAGTATACTAAAGCGTACTGCGAGCTTACCGGGCAAGCCGCCCGCATGTATAAGGAAGCCCACGAAGAAATGCTCGTTACTGTCAACGAGCGGAGGGTCAAATTCAAGAATATCCTCGCAGCCTGCGCGAAGCTGCAACAGATAACAGGGGGATTCTTTCGGGAGACCGTCTACGAGGAGCGCAAGGTCAAAAACCGAAAGACCAAGAAACTCGAAGTCCGAAACTTTCCAGTCCATACCGATCACGCGATTGGAACCGAGAAGATTCAGTTACTTCACGAGAAGCTGCGCTCCCTGCAATCACGGACGAAGTTCCTCATCATCTGCCGTCACGTCTGGGAAATCGAGACGATTCACTCTTTCCTGTTTAGGCTCGGCTACCGTATGCAGATCGTACGGGGTGGGCTCCCCTACTCCGGGAAGATAGACGGGGACGGGGTGATAATGCAGATCGCTTCGGCCTGCGCCGTTGATATGTCGGCGGCCGATACCATTTTCTTCTACTCTAGCAGCTACAGCAGCATTCAATTCGAGCAAGCGAGGTTCCGAATTTTGGCGTACGCAAAAGATTCCCCGTCAAGATATGTTTTTTTACTTGCAAAGGGAACGATTGATGAGGTAATCTACGATGCGATTTCAAACAAGAAGCGGCTCGTAGAGCTAATCATCGATAGGTATCGTCGGACCAAGTATCGTAGGAAAAGGGGAAGCTAAATGGGTAAAGTAGCAAACGGTATTGCCCGCATGCTCCAAGACGGAGAGGCGCGGCAGGAAGCAAAAGAGGTACGAAAAGTGGCGAAGTTGAAGAAAGTGAAGGCGGTTGAGGATTCCGAGGACGTTGCGGCCGAGGAGACTTCCTCCAAGAAAGGCAAGAAGTCCGCCAAGAAGGTCGACAAGGTCGAAGCCAAGGGGAAGGAGAAGGCCAAGGCCAAGAAGAACGGCAACGGTGAGAGCCGTGGTCCACAGGAAGTCCCCGAGGGGCACGTCTCAGTTGCCCAGCTCGCTGATGAGGCCGAGATCACCGCGCAGTCTGCGCGCGTCAAGCTCCGTGCATCCGACATCGAACGGCCCGAGGGTCGCTGGGTCTGGCCCGAAGGCAGCAAGGCTCTGAAGAAGGCTCGGGAGATCCTGGGCCTTTAACCAGTTGCAACCCCCGAGACCACGGTTAGGAGTGAGGGTTCGGTCTGGGAAGATGTCTGAACCTTTACGGTCTCGGGGGCTGCTCAAGCTCCGGCCCGCGTGAGAGAAGACGCTAGCTATAGCCAAGGCTTAAATGCTAGCAGTCGCTCACGCGGGTCACGGATATTCGTACCCGTAGCTCAACTGGTAGAGCATCGGTCTCCAAAACCGAAGGTTGGGGGTTCGACTCCCTCCGGGTATGCCAGATCGGGGGATCTATGTCAAAACCAGAAAGCGCACTCTGGGACTACCTCCAAGGCGTTCTGCCTCTCGGGGGTCATTATTCGAGAATCGAGTCCAACGATACCTCCCCTGGTATCCCGGACGTTCATTACTGCATCAACGGTATCGCCGGATTCATCGAGCTGAAAATAGGCGATGCTCCATTCGGTGACAGGGGTTTACGCAAGTCCCAACGGGACTGGTTCGAAATGCAGGTAGCCCAAGGGGGTCGCGTTTGGATACTCGCGCAAGTAGGGGCTCTCTGCTTTCTCATACCCGGTAAGTACTGGGAAGACTTTAACCAAGCGACTTTAAAGCAGTTGGAGAAGATAGCGGCCTATATTTGGACCCGCCCGATAGAGTCGCCTACGTCCGCTCTGCGGACGATTCTGCGCAGGTGAATTAATTTAAGTTAAATTTGACTGTTTGGCATTATACTAGCCGTTTTCGCGAATAACGCACGTTCGCTTAAGGGGAGAGCATCTATGGATTGCAGCGTCCGATTTGTGGCTGAGGTACGGGAGACATCTAAGGGGTATGAGCAAGTAGCAGGCGTCAAGCCTGCTCTTTGTGTCCGGGGGAAAAAGATTGCACTGGCAGTTATAAACGATGATACCTGGGTACGCACGATAGAGCTACCTCTGCCAGATCACGATAAGGCCGGGTTCGTCCACTACCACGGGGAACCGTACGAGCCGAAGCCGTTTGCTGACCGGCTTCTAATGTCAGCCAAGCTTGCCCGCAAGCCGATGACTCGCCGGGCCAAGCATATCCTCGAGCTGCTGGATAAAACCAACGAAGAGAAGCTACCCGAGGAAATACTGGAACCGGTCGATATCGAGCAGGAACGCATTATGGCTGATAATACGCCGAAGGAGCGGCAGAAAGCAGCCCAGCGACCGTCGCCCGTCCGAGACGTCACTAAGGAGTATCAGGGAAAGCTCTATGCGGTTGAGCCCGAGTTGCCGATACGAACCGAGGAGCCGCGCTCGCAGGTTATCGAGAGCGTCGCCACGGGCGCCAAGAAGGCCCCAAAGAAGGTCGCGAAGGTCCCGGCAAAGGGTAAACCCGCAAAGGCTGCCAAATCGACTCCTGCGAAGCCTGCGGCGGATCGCGGCAATCTGATTAAGAAGCTCGCAAGCGAGTTCAAGGTCACTACCCAAGAGTTTCGGGTAGCCGTACGGGCAACGGGTATGCGAGCCCCGTACGAGGACGAGAAGAAGGTCAGAGCCGCATACCAGCAGGGAATCAAGGTCGTGGCGAAGGCAAAGGCGAAGAAGAAATGAGGCATAACCGGGACCCTAACGAGCAAGGCGCACCCCTATTCGGCTGTCTGCTGCTGATAGGAGTTGCCTGCCTCGTACTATATATCGCAGCAGTAATTATTCACTTCATCGGGCCTATCTGGCTCTTTGTGATAATCCTCGGCTGTATCGTTTTTTTAATGGCGTTGGTCCAATAGGAGGGAGAATGTTAATTAGACCGCAGAAGCGACGGGAGCTAAAGTGGTGGGCGTATATCCTCACCCTGATAGTACTGATATTCCTGGTGCCGTTCCTGATGTCGGCTCGGGACGATCTCTCGGTAGTGACAGGGGTAGCCTTAATGACTATCTACGGAGTCATTACGTGGAAGTTTTGGGTACGGGATCTAATCAAAAAGGTGGCAAAATGAGAAAGTTCGCATTGCTGTTCGTACTGCTGCTGGCCGGTTGCAGCGTCGAGAAGGTGCCGGTGGGGAACGTAGGGATCAAGGTCGATCTTTACGGCTCCGACAAGGGAGTTCAAGCTCAACAGGTTGGGCCCGGTCGGTACTGGTTATCAATCAACCAGGATATCTACCTCTTCCCGACGTTTACGCAGACCCGTACTTGGGACGCTACGAACAACGAGTACATCAGCTTCCAGTCGAAAGAAGGCATGGCGGTCTCTACCTCCCTGGGAATTACTTACCACGTAGACCCTAATATGGTTTCCGTGCTCTTCCAGAAGTACCGCAAGGGCATCGACGAGATCACCGACCTGTATATCCATAATATGGTCCGTGACGGCTTCGTCGAGATCGGCTCTACGATGGCAATCGAAGATATCTACGGCACGAAGAAGGCCGATCTGGTTACGGCGGTTCAGAATAGGGTCAAGGCTGCGGTTGCTCCCATCGGTCTCGTAGTCGAAAAGGTCTACCTGATCGGGGCTATGCGCTTGCCACCGCAAGTCGAACAGGGGATTAACGCCAAGATTGCTGCGACGCAGATGGCCGAACGTCGACACAACGAAGTAGCCCAAACCGAAGCGGAAGCTCAGAAGGAAGTCGCCAAGGCGGAGGGCGATGCGAAGGCCCGGCTGGTAAATGCCGAGGCCGAGGCAAAGGCACTCGCTCTGCGGGGTCAAGCGCTAAAGGATAACCCCGGACTCGTTCAGCTCAATGCCATCGAGAAGTGGGACGGGCACTTGCCGAACGTCAACGGAGGAGCGTTGCCGTTTATCAACGTTGCCCAGAAATGAATCCCCTGAGGGACGAGCCGAGCCCGAAGGAGACGGCTACCGTAAAGCGATGGGGAGTGCTCGGACTCATCGTCGTTGCAATCAAGTCGAGCCTGAGGCGTAAACGAGTCGAGGTAAAACATGCCGGAAATCACGAACAAGAAATTGATCCGCGTCATACGGGAGTGGGATACGTTCACGATCTCCCCGACGTCCAACGGTTTCATCCTCGGCGAGACGAGGGACATCGACGGCCCTAGCTCACTTATTGCCAAAGACGTCGCAGAGGCGCAAGATTTCCTCGAAGCGTGGGCTAAAGAGAAGTCGAAAGGAAAGAAGCGAAATGACGAGGACGACGGGGACGCCAGCGACTAGCAAGGGTATCTTCGTTCCGTTCGAATCGTTTCCGGGGCGGGCCATTTCAGTAAAGTGTGATGACCTGCCCCGGTTCGATCGAATCGAGGACGTGCATACCTATATGCGTGATAACTGGACCAAACTGCAAACCCGATTTCTCGCCTGGGATGAGATCTTCGAGAAGTGGGCGCAGGACGAGTTTGAGACCGGCGTAGGCACTCTGAGGATATTGCTATGAATATTACCCTACAGGTCCCGATGGCCCTCTATTGGTGGACGGAAATTGGGATGGTCCGGGAGTGCCCTGAGCCGGGCCGCCTCCCATGGGTGCAGAAGGCTGAGGTTGAGCGGGTCCTCCAGGAGGTACACCGCCAGGCATTTGAGGCGGGACGCCAGCAGGGGGTCGCAGAGTCTGAGTCTGTTGTACGGGCGACTCCGATCCGGCCTGGCTGATTTGATTTAACGTCTTCGTCGCCGGGGTGATGCCCGAGCTAGTGGTTAATGCCCGTGCCACGGCTGCAATTTCGGGGTGCGACATCGCCTCCGGCGACGATCTTAAAACGGCCGCTGCGGTGCTAGCGTCCATCCCCTGCAGATGCTTCAATGCCGTCAGCACTACCTGATGCACTTGGTTCCCGTCTGGCGGTGGAGTTACTTCTCCCCCTTGATCGAATCCATGAATGCGTCCGCCCAGTGCCTTTAACTGGAATTTTTTCTGGGATGCGTCGATGTTCCGCATCATACTCTGAATCGGAATCCGAGGTGGACGAGCCGGTGCGAGACCCATCCCGCCGGCATACCGGCCGGCGTTCCCCTTATTCTGGATAGCCTGCCCGAGAGGTGAGTTTACGTGGCCTAGTACGGGAGGTTGTGTCATCCTAGTCGGAGGCTTAACCATCCCCGCCAAGCCTCCTTTAGCGTACCGGGCTATTACACCATTTGCCTGCCGGATCGCGGAGCCCTCCGACCCTCCGCGCTCCAGAACGCTGTCGGCGACGTGCGCCCACTGCCGCTGCTTCTTCGGTGTCTTCGCTTTCTTCGTATGACGCTGAGCGTCTTTCGGGGTCCAAGGCATATTACTCTTCCTCACCGTAATAACGTTTTAAAGCTTGCTCTAGGTCCCAAGGCTGGTCGGCCGGCTTAAATGCCTGTGGGATTACGGGGGCATCCTTTGGTTCTACTGGATGATATAGCACGGAGCCTCGCTTAATTGGATCTCCAGATAAATCCCAACTCAGTCCTCTAGGCATCAGAAACTCGTCCTGGTTAGCGAAGTCACTGACTCCCGGCTCTGGAAGTCTAAGGGGTAGCCCCGGTGTCCCCGGCTTAGCCTTATATACCAATACATGACGAGATTCTCCCGACGGACTGGCATAGTACTTCGTAGCCAGGCTCTTATCAGCCGTAAAGGAGCTTAACCTATCACGTAGACCATTAAGATCCGGTTCGCTCTCCCCTATCCCCCTGAAAAGAGTCGTCGGAGTCTGTAGCCCGTAGGAGTTGGTTAATCGATCAAAGGTATCGGCGGCCTCGCTCGGTTTCTTCGAGTAGCCGAAGTCTTCGATATAAGGCCATTCATCTCCATACATCCACCGAGCGATATGAGTCTGGTCTTTAGGATCGATCTCAGCCGAAGTAATTGGTAGATGACCTTCTCTAAACCCTTGGAGAGATTTAGCTAGCTCGTCAAAGGGACCTCCGAACGTTTCCACCCTTCGCAAACGTCTTGGGATCTACCCCGTAAACGATGCTCCCATCGTCCCCGACGAGAGGTACCATCTGGTGATTATTGTGGATATTGCCCGTCGGAGGCAGCTCTGGCTGTACTCCCATATCTTGGGAGAAGCTGGCCGGGTCTACGGGAGTTCCCCC
>Ga0105241_10000418_pt1 | contig 32065 bp, 28 predicted proteins | sample KBSC64metaG_FD_80422 | JGI IMG/M metagenome (GOLD analysis project Ga0105241, IMG submission 80422) | Corn rhizosphere microbial communities from Kellogg Biological Station, Michigan, USA - KBS C6-4 metaG | ecosystem: Host-associated > Plants > Roots > Rhizosphere > Soil | place: Michigan, USA... | reverse complement strand
GAGCTGTGTCGCTGGCTGGTTCACGATCCACAATATGGGTCCATTTGCAGTCGTCGGTCTGGCATTGTCGCGGAGCTCGACCGTCCTGCTGCAGTGCTACATCGCATCCGGAATGTTCCTTGTACTTGCTGCTTCGTCCGTAATGGATAATCTTCGAGCAACCGAACGAAAACTCCGCGAGACCGTAAATCTTCACGAACTGGTAACGGCAAACTCGCGCGACGTGATCATCTTTGCCGATTTCTCGGGAAAGCGAAGCTACGTGTCCCCGGCAGCGGAACACCTCGGGGGGTGGACCCGGCGTGAACTGCTTGGCTATCGGAGCCTGGAACTCGTTCATCTTGAGGATCCGGCGTGTAGGCACAGTAATTGAAAGGCTGCGATCAGGTGGGAGCGGCGAACTCGTCGAATACCGAATTACAAAAGCCACAGGAGGCTACCTGTGGGTTGAAGGGAATCTGCGTTGCGTACGAGATCCTGTCACCGGCCTTGCCGTCGGGATTTTGAACATGCCGCGGGATATCTCTCGTCGTAAAGAAGCTGAGCGAAAGCTCACGGAAGCTGATGCAACGCTTTCAGCACTTGCTGCAACCGATGCGTTGACTCGTCTCGCAAATCGACGCGCCTTCGATCAATGTCTCGTAAGAGAATGGCGTCGCTGTATGAGGGAAAAGCTTCCGGTCTCCCTGCTTCTGATCGATGCTGATTGGTTCAAGACCTAGAACGATACCTATGGACATCCGAGCGGAGACCGCTGCCTGAAGCAAATTGCCGAGGCTGCTCTGGAAAATGTGACACGCTCCGGTGATCTGGTCGCGCGGATTGGCGGTGAAGAATTCGCAGTCATCTTGCCCGGCACCGATCACGAGGGAGCAAGAAGCGTCGGCGAGAACATCCGAGCGTCACTGCAACACCGCAATATCCCGCACACCTCGAACCCGTCAGGACAGGTCACATTGTCGGTGGGATGCGCCACGATTATTCCCGCAGTGGGCAACCACGCCAGCGCGATCGTCCACAAGGCCGACGAGGCACTCAATGAAGCAAAGAACGCGGGAAGAAACTGCGTGTGCAGTTTTAACGACGCGATTGCAGAACCAGCATTGCGAGCAGATGATGCAGACAACACCAGAAACAAAGACTGGGAGCCGAAGCTCCCAGTCTCCAGGTGTATGAGCCCAACGACTCGCTAACGCACCATGCTCTGGAACAACGACGAGTTCAGAAGACTGTTGAAGTCGTTGTCGGATGTTGCGAAATGAATGTTCAGCAACCCAGAGTTGGAACTGATGTCGGTGGCTGCCAAAGCGGCTTTCTCAATCTCGTTACCGCTCATCTTCTTGTAGATCACCGCTGCCGACAATAGCGAAGAAACAGTGGCTGCGGCAAATGTGTCGCCGGTGGAGATTGTCAGGTTGAACTTCACTCCATGCTGAAAATCCATGCCGTACCAAGAGGAATCGAGGCGCTTGCGAACGGACTCGTAGTCTGCCACGGAGCCCGCCTCACCCAGCACCTGCTTCATCATGATCTGGGTTCCCTTCTTGTCGAGAACGCTCCACAGCGGTTCGGAATCGACGGAGTGCATAGCGTCCATGATCCCGCCGTTGGTCAACATTCCCGGAGCGAGACCGTCCCGAACATCAAGCGCCGCCTTCACGGCTTCCGGGCTACCAAAGACCATTGTGGAGGGATCGACAAAACAGAGCACCATCCCCGTCTTTGAAAGAGGATAAGTTTTATTGGTGCGAATCAACTTCGGTGCGATCTTCTGCTTGCGGAAGTTGGCCATAACGCTGTCCATGTCAAACTGGCCCTGGGCGATTCCAACCGTCTCAAGAGAGTCCGCCGAGTTGCCGATGCGAAAGAGCGCGAATGCCAGTTGATCGACATCGTGATTGTCGTTGAGCCCTGAGCGGCGCAGCGCCTCTTCAAACTGTTTCAAATCGGGGGGCATTACCCGATCACGCAGTTGCATCGCCGTATTCGAATTCTGCATTGCCCTGTAATCGATCACGACCAACTGCTGAACATCGTGAGGTATAGCTGCGCGCGCGTCGCCCGAAAGCTGCGCGGCTGATACTGATATCGTCGCGGCCACAAACAAGGCCGGTACCGAAAACCTGGCTAACTTCTTTAACACTTTCATCCTCCGGGAAGCCGGTTGGCTTACCGTACACTGCTTTAAGGGCGCAGGAAACCTGGGGCACCCTGCCAATATCAGTTTAACTCTGCACCGATTATTAGACGCGGCAGGTCTACGTATCGGTACTGTTACCTTCGCCGGGCCACGCGAGAGGGGTCTCAAGGCGTCGCTCAAGAACTTTCGTTTCATCATCGAACTCAACTAACTGACGCATCCATTCACTTTCCCGCTCGCAGGCCGCTTCGGGGATCAGGCCTATCACTTCACCTTCTACAGGCGCTGTCTTATGCCGGGAGGCGAAGCGGGACACAGCGCTGTACACCTGGGAAAGGGGCGTGGCTTTGAAATCGGTGATATTCATGGAAAGCTGTGCGCGTCCCTGTGACAGCAGCCCAAGCGCCTTCACGCCTTTGAGACCGGCAAAGGTGGCACGCACCTCACGCGCAATCGCTCGGGCCACGGCCACATCGGCCGAATCGAGAGACACATTGTAGGCAACCAGAAACTTGCGAGCCCCAACGATACAGGCTCCGGCCGTGGGGTGAAGGCCGGGACCGCCAAGATCAGGACGGCGCGCAGGTTCTTTGCGCACGGCATCGCGAAGTCCTTCGAACTGCCCCCGGCGCACATCGTCGAGATTGGCGCGATCGGGCCGTGAAGCTGCAGCCTCATAGAAATAGACCGGCACGCCAAAGCGCCGCCAGATCTCCAGACCAGCCTGGCGGGCGAGCATCACGCATTGTTCAAGCTTGATTCCCTTCACCGGGACGAAGGGGATCACGTCAGCGGCACCAATGCGCGGATGCATGCCCTCCTGACCGGTGAGATCGATCAGCTCAACAGCTTTCCCCACGCCGCGCAGGGCTGACTCGAGCACAAGCCCAGGCTCCCCTGCGATGGTGATAACCGAACGGTTGTGATCTGCGTCCATCGACCAGTCAAGTAGCCGAACACCGTCCACGTGCATCGCGGAGATGATCGCCTCGACACGTTTGGGATCTCTGCCCTCAGAGAAGTTCGGAACGCACTCAACAACTCCGTCTTGCATTTGCCTCTTTCAGTCGCTGCAATCGAGCAATCAGCCTGGAATCACTTCCAATAGGTGTAGCCCAGTTGCACCTGCCACAGCGCATTCACTCCTGGGTTGCGATCGCCGAGTGAAGCCGAGGAGATGTGGACAGCGTTCACGCCAAGATCAATGGAACGCCTCGGGCGCGTGAAGTAGTGAATCCCCACTCCACCCTGCGGAGAAAAATTCCAAACCGATGTCCCTCCCGGTGTGCCTTTGGGGACGAGGATGTCGGGCGGGAATTTATGGGTTGTGTAGATCAGTCCCCCTGCCCCTTGAAACCATGGCTGAATTCGCGAAGAGTGCGAGAGAAAATTCCAGCGGAGAATGACAGGCGTAATGCTCGCGCCAGTGAACGTCCCGCCGCCCACTGGATAGACGAATGTCTCGCCCTGGTATTCGAGGGTCTGATCGTGCGCAGCGGGCGTATAGGCTTGCCAGAACGGCATGATGTTCCCGGCAAATTCGAACTGGCCGCTCAGGATCCCGGCATGGAGCGGCGGCGTAAGAATCTTTCCGACCTGGGCGCCGGCAGCAAAAAACCAGAACTTCGAGCGGTTCCCGCCAATTCCGTTTCCGAAGTTGGCAAACGGCCCATATTCCCAACTCCGGTGATCCCGCACATCGGCGACCGGGGAATTCTGCTCTGGGCTGCTTACCTGAGAGAGGCCTGTGGCGCACGCGCTCAGGCTCAAGGTCACTGTCAGTAAAAGCTTCGTGATGGGCGTCAACGTTGTGTTCTTTCCTGTCTTTAAGAGGTCCTGAATCGCACGAAAAAGGCCGCCATCTTCAGGCGGCCCCTGTATCGCCTGCCGGTTGCTGTTATCCCGCTACCTGCTCCATCTGTTCGGTACTCATATCAAAATTCGAATAGACGTTCTGAGTGTCGTCGAAATCTTCCAGCGCTTCAAGGAGACGGATCATCGCGTTTGCCTGCTGACCCTCGAGCTTCGTGTAAGTGGAAGCGAGCATCGTGACTTCGCTTGAGGCAACCGGAATGTTCGCTGCTTTCACTCCGCTAACCACTCCCTCAAACGCATTCGGCTCGGTCACAAGCTCCCATACTTCGCCTTCGTCGCGAAGATCTTCGCCGCCATGCTCCAGGACAATGTCCATAAGCTGCTCTTCAGTTGCGGCAGATTTCTCGATCGCGATGACTCCCTTTTTGGAGAACATGTGCAGAACCGATCCGGTTGAGCCGAGATTGCCGCCATTCTTGGAAAAAGCGTGGCGGATCTCGCTCACGGTTCGGTTGCGATTGTCCGTAAGCACTTCTACGATGATGGCCACTCCGCCGGGACCGTAGCCCTCGAACGTGATCTCTTCGTAGTTCACTCCTTCAAGCTCGCCGGTGCCGCGCTGGACGGCGCGCTTGATGTTGTCCGCGGGCATGTTCTCAGCTTTAGCAGCGAGAATCGCCGTGCGCAGTCGCGGGTTGCCGTCCGGATCGCCGCCGCCGTTTTTGGCGGCAATGGTGATTTCCTTGATCAGGCGAGTGAAGATCTTGCCGCGCTTCGCATCCAGCGCGCCTTTTTTGTGCTTGATTGTCGCCCATTTCGAATGGCCGGACATGGAAACCTCTATGAGACGTAGAAATGCGGGCACAAGCCCATTCCGACAGATAACCACTCAAAATCGGATGAATGAGCCGCGCTGCCCTTGTGAGTATATCACCGGCCTGCATTGGCTAAATAGCCGTCCGGCGCCGGCCTGGCCGCTCGTATGTCGTTATCTTTTATTGCCTTTGTGAGGTCGACCGGCTCATTGGGTCCGCCCGAGGGCCGTTCAACACACCTCAGCCGTTCACAGCTTCAGTGGCGGCATCCTGCGGTTTCTTGATCGGCTCAACCTGGATCTTTGCAATACGCCGGCCTTCCATTTCCACCACCGTGAGCCGGCGGCCGTCATAATCAACCGTCTCTCCGGAGCGCGGAATGTGCCCCAGGCGGGTCAGCACGAAGCCGGCAAGGGTCTCCACTCCTCCGTCCCGGGGAAGGCTCCATTGCATCTGGGTCTCCAGATCGCGCAGGTTGGCACTCCCCTCGAGAACGAGCGTCCCCTGAGCGTTGGCAAGTACCGGGCGCGCAGGATCATCGAACTCGTCTTCGAGTTCGCCCGTAAGCTGCTCGATGGCGTCTTCAGCAGTGACGAGACCGACTGTCGATCCATATTCGTCTACAACGATCGCCATCTGACGGCGGCGCTTCTGGAATTCGCGCAGCAGGGCCAGCGCTGACTTCGTCTCGGGCACGACGAGAACGTCGCGCATAACCTGCCGTAGGCGGAGCTCCATGAAGGGCAGGCCGAGTTGCGCGTTGGCAAGGCGCTGCGCCCCAGTTGCCTGCGCCTGATCCGCCGGGATCGACTCCTCTACGGTTTGCGGAGTTTGCGCGGCTACGGTTCGTTGCTGCCCGCGAGGCCGAAAGTACATGAGGCGCGAAAGATCTTTCGAGTAGACGATACCGATGATGTGCTCCGGGCCGCGCGTCTCGTCGTAGACCGGGACCCGCGAGTTCATGTGCTCGATGACTTGCGCACTCGCTTCTTCCACCGGCATGTTCGACGGTAGCGAGAAGATCTGCTGGCGGGGAGTCATGATCTCGCGGACAGCCACGTCGTCCAACTCGATGGCCCGGTGGATCAGCATCTCCTGGAATCGTGGAAACAACCCAAGACGCCGCGCAGCGGTTGTGATCAGCTTCAACTCCTCTGGCGAGTGGACCGCGGCACGCTCCGTCATGGGTATGTCAAAACCTCGCAGAATGACCGCTGCCGAGGCTTTAAGGAGGCGCACAGCCGGGCGCGCCATCTTCATGAAGATGAGCATGGGCGGGGCGACCGCCACGGCCAGAGCCTCTGCTCGGCGAAGCGCAAGGGACTTGGGAACTAGTTCGCCGATGGTGACGTGGAAGTACGTAATGATGCAGAACCCAAGAGCAACCGCCGTGAGTGCCGCGGCATGTGCGTACACCTGGCTGTAGGCGACTGGATGGGGAATCAGGTTGATCCACCCCAGCACGATGGCCGCCGCCATCGGCTCTCCGATCCAGCCGATCGCCAGCGAGCATAGGGTCACTCCAAGCTGTACGGCGGGAAGAAAGTACTCGATTTCGTTCTGGAGCCTGCGAACAGCCCTCGCACCGGGAACTTTGTTGGCAAGAAGTTGTTCAATCCGCGTGTCCCGCGTGCTGACCATCGCGAATTCCGCGGCCACAAAAAAGGCATTGGCCAGAATCAGCATCCCGACCGCGACAACCTGGAGAAGCGGCAGACCGTGCATCCCGGTGTGAGAATAGCATTTCGGGGTCTCCCGATCTTCGTAGCCTTAGACGGCCTTTTCGACCATCCGGTCAATACCGTCGTCAGGTAGCGGCCAGATTCTCAATTCTGGGCCGCCATGGCGGCAGACGACAAAACGAGCCTCTGCTGATTCGTAGCTGCCATTTTCTGGTAGTAATCGCGCAAAGCCGCATACTCTTTCGCGTCCATCAGAACCGATGCACGGGCAAAGATATGCTTGATCTCGATCACGCCTGCTCCCGGCTGAGTTTTCACCACCAGCGCGGCATGTTCCGGCCAGGCCAGTTGGACCGGCTGTGGAGCACTCTCTAACACGAATCCCTGCGGGAGGTGGTACACAGCATCATCAATTACCTGTTCTGAATAATGAAGATCGATAGGAGCTTCCCGTTGCTCCGCCACAGCAAACTGACCGTCACGCGTGGAGAACAGGAATGCGGGCAGAAGCATACGTTTGCCTTCCAGCGTTCCTATCAGGCCTTCGATTCTGGCACTGACCGAAACGTAGCCATTCGAGCTTCCGAGCCCCTGGATCTCGCCCATCTCTGCTGAAATCTGTTCTGGTAGTAATGCAGCCAGAGTGCCGCTCACTTCGCGCCGGAGCACTGCCGGATCGGCCGTCAGATTCAACTGCCTCCACTCGAGAGCCTTCGGTCCGCTCACGATGAGCTTGATCGAACCGGTAACTTTACCCTGGCCATCCACGTTTAGGTCCGCTGTGTGTGCCGTGATGGCGTCCTTACTCAGGTTGGAGGGAGTCAGCGCACCGGTCGTCGTTCAATCTGCCGTCTCCAGCAATCCTCCTGAGAGGGAGTGAGCCCAATGCAACTGACCATAAGGCATGAGCTTCTCACCCGGATCGACAAAGATCTCGCCTCCGTTGATACGCAACACAACGAGTGTCGCCGTGAGCTGGTCGAGCGAAAGGTAGCCAGGATCGAAGATTTGCTTTCTACGATCGGCAACGCTCATCGGGCGAGCCTGCAGGCCTGCGGCACGAGCCAGAGCGAGATACAGGATAGCAATCTCATTCGGAGTGCCGCTCTTTTCGCTCAATACCTGGGTAGGATTCCGTACTCCACGGCTCCCCTGCCCAGCTTCACTGCCCTTGCGTGAGAAGTCCACATTTTCGATTGCCTGTATTGCTTCGTAGAGCTTGCGAGCTTTCTCGTCATCGGTAGACGCACCAGCTGTGATTTTTGCTGTCGCTTCCCGCAACTCGGAAGTCGGTTCGGAGGCACGGTCGAGTTCCTTTGCCCAGAGTTTCCCCTCACTTGTCCAGAAAACATCGCCGGCCAGGTAGGGACTGTAATAAAAGCGGACTCCGAAGATCCGGCTCTGATCCGGTGGCGCGTTCTCCTCATGACGAATGGGAGGAACGTCTGTCAGATCGAGCGTGTAGTCACGATTCGGACTCGGCTGCAGGTGAACGCCGGAAGGTAGGCGCGCGGAAAAAAGCAGGTAATGAGCGACTTCGCCTCGCGAGTTCACGTGGGTGATGCCCTGGTTTCCAAGCACATTTCTCTCGAGATCGCCGAGTGGGTTGTAATAGAAACGCTCTTTGCGGACCGGGAGGGGCGTTTGGACATCCCAGTAGGGAATCGTGCCCGCCAAAGCAGAGTCATAGAAGCCTTGAAGATCGTTGGTCACTCCAAAGGTGTGCACTTCAGAGCTGGGAAGCGTCCATCGGTATTCGATGATGCTGCCAACCTCAACGCTTGGAAGGGTGAAGGATTTTGCGCTGTCATGCTGGGAGTCTTGTTTGGTCGCGAGCAGACTGTCCGCGGAACCGGTGAGCGGAAAAATCGTGCCGTCCGGATGAATCGTCCTGCCCTCGATGCTCGGCAGCGTGCCTCCACCCGTATATGGCAACTTCACAGTCGCCCATTCCTTGCCTGCCTCAGTCAAGATCTTGATGCGCGCATATTCGCTTACAAAATGGCTGAAGTTGTCGGTCGAAACGTCACGGTTCAAGAAAATACCCGCGACGTTCGGCCACCTCGGGTCCGAGGTCATTTGCAATTCATCTTTTGTTGGGTCCTTGAACTTCTGCGCGCAGGCAGTAAACGAGATACCAATCAAACAAAGGGAAACTCGAAACCACATTGTGGATGGCATAGAACTCCCGCTCCTGCGCAAATGTGCACGCAGGCAGAATTCGAAGTGGTGTTGGAAGATCGCGGGCAAGTATAGCATCGTGGAATAGGGCTCGATAGTGACCTTTGGGTAGCAAAGGTGTGCGGGCGCTCACATTGCTGTTCGGTAGTCGCCAGTGATCAAGCGGCGACTAACTCCTGCATCAGCGGTGCAAAAGGCGTACCCTCAACGCAGATCCATGAATCGGAGACTGCTCGTTGTTTTCTCGACGGTTGTTGTTCTCTGCTCCGCCCGACAGTCGGCAGCCGCGAGCGACTATGCTCAGCGAAAGGCTGCAGCCAGTCAGCATTGCGAAGCTATCAGACCCGGCGAATATCAGAGCGGCCTCGCGTTCAATCCCGACGGATACAAGTCCTACTACGTGCAGTCGGAGTGCTATCAGAACGCAGCAATGCAGTTCCGCGATGCCTCCCTGTGCGAACGCGTACGTCGGCGATGGTCGATTCTCTGGTCGAGCTGGGGAGTCTCACCTGGCCAGTGTCGACACCTTGTCTCCCAGCACATAGCAGAAGACAGAAAAGAAATCGACACGGAAAGACAACGCTACCTCGCCGGGCCGGCACGGTTGAGAACTTTCCGAATTGTGCCGAACGGCAACGGACGTGACTTCGACATCCTTCCCGAGTTCGCGGCAGGATATGCGCATGGTTACCATCTCACTTTCGAAATTATCGGAGTTCAGACCGCGCCGATTCTTCTCCACTCAGACGGGTACTACATCGATCAGAATTCGCAGCTTCGCATCTTTGTCCGCCAGTCAGAAATCCGTGCGCGGTTCCCCGAGTTTCAGCTGAATCATCCCTACAGTGTGCGTGCGACCATCATGCTGAGCATCGGCAATGGGGGGCTCTCAGGCTACTGGAGCGACGAGTTTCTGGAGAACGTCTTCCCTGCTCGCGAGCGATCCCAATCGGTCACAATCCAAACCGCGTTCCGTAGCTTCTGAGGCAGGTGGTTTCCGCTCGGATAACCGGATCAATCGAGATGCATTCGCCACAGCGTGTAGCTGACGATCTCATGCTCGATGCGTTCGCGCTCTCCTGTCGGACCTTCAATAGGAACACGAGGCCTCGGCGAGGTAAGCACGTTGAGGCCGTTCGCTGCGCAGATCTGGTGAATTCGAAACAGGTGGGTGGCGTCGCTTACAACGACGAGCCGCTGCAGGTTGTTGGCGCGGGCAATCACTGCCAGCCGCCGGACGGACTGATCGGTGGAGGTGCTCTCCGTCTCCGCGATGATGTCTGAGTCAGGCACGCCCGCCCCGACCAGATACTGCTCGCCGACTCGACCCTCGGAGTACTGATCTCCCCCATCCCCGCCAAGGGTGACGATGAGCGGAGCGATGCCCCGACTGTAGAGTGACTCTGCATGGTCGAGGCGTGCACGAAACACCGGCGAGGGACGGCCATCGTACTCGGCAGCTCCAAAGACGGCAATCGCGTCCGCAGGCGCAGCCATGTCACGCCCGGCGTACCATTTGATCTGCCCGTAGACCCACCGTATCCAGACCAGCGACAGGACGACAGACAGTGTGAGGAAGATCAGAGCCCAGCGAAGGACGGGTTTGCTCGTTTTGCCCTGGACCGCTGCCGGCGTTGACTGCGGGCTCATCCTGGCATCTACCGTTGCAGCACCATGACGATTTCGTGAGTGGGGATTGCCCCCTCGCGAAGAATCTCCCACCGCCCGTTGCCAAGCGAGAGATCAACAATCGTGGTTGGCAGAGAGCGGCCCGTCGGCCCGCCATCCACGATCAGCGGGATGCGGTCACCGATCTGGTCGCGAACACACGCCGCGTGCGTACACTCCGAAGCCCCTTGAAGATTGGCGGCCGTAGCCGTAATCGGCAGACCGAACCGCTCCACAACCGCCCGGGGAATCGCTGCATCCGGAATGCGCAGGGCGACGTTGCCCGTATTGGCCGTGGAACGCAAAGGCAGCTTGGTCCCGGCGCGCACAATGATGGTGAGCGGCCCCGGCCAGAATCGATCCGCCAGCTTGTCAAGCATCGGATCGCTGTCTCTGGCGAGTTCGTAAGCCTGTGCAAGAGATGCAATGAGCAGCGAGAGCGGCTTCTGCTTTTGACGGCTCTTGAGACGGTAAATGTTCTCGACCGCGTGAAGATTTACGGGATCAACAGCAAGTCCGTAAAAGGTGTCGGTTGGCAGGGCAACAACATCGCCCTGGCGCAGACACGAGACGATGTAATCAATCCGGTCTGTTTGGGGCTCGTCGGGATGGACGCGCAAGATTTCCGCGGACAAGAAGGTCTACCTCGGTTACGTCGTGGCGCTTCAACCAGAAACCGGCTGCAGCTCTTCGGCTGCTCGCCCTGGCAGCTCTGAAATTGAACGCCGTACAACGGAGATCAAACTGGAGCCACAAAGACGGAAGCTACCATAGCACCGGCTGCGGCGCAACCTGCTAATGTCGTCGATTCAGCTACATCGCGCAAAACAGCATAGAATCGGCTAAGCAGATGTCGGATCGCACAGATGCCTACACGCATTGTACAGAGTAAGCAGAACCCGCGGTTGAAGGAATTGCGCCGTGCCCTGCAAAGCCCCGGGCGAGCGCCATCGGGTATCGCTGCGATCGAGGGTCCACACCTCATCGAAGAGGCCAGGCGAACGGGTCTGCAGATCAAATGCGTCTTTGCGGAAGAGCGGCTACGCCAATGGGTTGAGACGTCCGGCCTGAGTCGGGAAACCGAAGTGCTCATCCTGCCATCCGGGCAACTTGTTCCCGTCCTCTCCACCGAAACCCCGCAGCCGGTCGCTGCGCTCATCGCGCTTCCAGATTGGACATGGAATGCCGTCTTGAGACAAAAAGCCAAGGCATCTGCTCTAGTGATTGTGCTGGCTGCCATCCAGGACCCCGGGAATCTTGGGACGATCGTGCGGTCAGCCGAAGCCTTCAATGCAAGCGGCGTTGTCTGCCTGCCGGGCACCGTAAACGCATGGAATCCAAAAGCGGTCCGTGCCTCGGCGGGAAGCATCTTCCGCGTCCCGGTCGTCACCGCTACGGAGGCGGAGGCCATGGAACACCTCCGGCAGGCTCGGGTCCGAATATTGGCAACCGCCGTCGAAGGTGTGCAGCTCGCCAGCAACGCGGATCTCGCCTCGCCGGTCGCAATCCTGATTGGAAATGAAGGTAGTGGCATACCTCCGCAACTTGCGGAAAAGGCGGATGGCGTGATCACGATTCCCTGCCCAGGCCCCGTGGAAAGCCTGAACGCGGCAGTGGCGGCAAGCGTCCTCTTGTATGAAGCCGCACGCCAGCGCGCAGTCGCCGGCAACCGACCCGTCAGGAACCCTGTCGAAGAGACACGCGGAGGTTCGCGATGAGCTTGTTCGACGGCGTCCCCGAATCTCCCTCACCTCTTTCTAAACGTCCGACGCAGGCTCGACCCGGTGCGCCTCTCGCGGAGAGAATGCGTCCCCGAACACTGGATGACTATGTCGGCCAGGAACACCTCCTCGGACCCGGCAAGCCACTGCGAGTCCAAATCGATCGTGACGATCCTGGCTCCATGATCTTCTGGGGTCCTCCCGGCGTTGGCAAAACTACGCTGGCGAAGATCATCGCCGAAACCACAAAGGCCAGCTTCGTAGAGTTCTCGGCGGTCCTCAGCGGAATCAAAGAGATCAAGCAGGTGATGGCTACGGCCGCCCAGGCGGCCGAGATGCACTCGCGCACGATCCTCTTTGTCGACGAAATCCACCGCTTCAACAAGGCGCAACAGGACGCATTCTTGCCCTACGTCGAGCGGGGCACAATCCGCCTCATCGGAGCGACAACTGAAAATCCGTCTTTTGAAATCATTTCGGCGCTCCTCTCTCGATGCCGGGTCTACGTGCTGCAGCCGCTGAACGAGGAACGCATTGCGGGGCTGTTGAGGAAGGCTCTCGAGGACAAGGAACGCGGACTGGGCTCGCTCGAACTCACAGCAGACGATGACGCTCTCGAATTGATGGCCTCCTACTCAAGCGGCGATTGCCGAAGCGCGTACAACACCCTGGAGGTTGCCGCGCAGCTTGCTTCGGAGGGATCAAAGCGCATCGACAACGAGGTCGCAAAAGAGGCCATCCAGCAGCGCGTCCTCATGTACGACAAATCGGGAGAGGAGCACTATAACCTCATTTCGGCGCTCCACAAAAGCGTACGGAATTCGGATCCCGATGCCGCACTCTACTGGCTGGCCAGGATGTTTGCCGCGGGCGAGGATCCCCTCTACCTGGCGCGGCGCGTTGTGCGAATGGCAGTAGAAGATATCGGGCTGGCTGCCCCTGAGGCCCTGAACCTCTGTCTGTCCGCAAAAGAAGCGATCGACTTCCTCGGTTCGCCTGAAGGAGATTTGGCGCTCGCTGAGGCGGTGGTCTATCTATGCCTGGCACCTAAATCGAATGCGGTCTACACCGCGTACGGGGAGGTCCAGCAGGAGGTCGAACAGACCCGGCAGGAACCTGTGCCTCTGCACCTTCGCAATGCCCCTACGCGGCTGATGAAGGAACTGGGCTACGCAAAAGGCTATCGCTACGCCCACGACGAAAACGACAGAATCGCCGATATGGAGTGCCTGCCGGATTCACTGCGTGGCCGAAGCTACTACCATCCGACACAGGAAGGGCGCGAGAAGCAGCTCGGACAACGGATGGAGGAGATCAGGCGCATCCGCTCGAGTAAGCGAGCATCGCGCACTTCTGATCAGTGATCGTGCCCAGTTGACTAAATAGAGTCTGCTGAGACGAGATTTCGTCACTCAACTTCGTCAGTCATCCTGCCGATGAATCCGAAGAATAAGTGGAACTAACGGTAAGTCGTTTCCGTTCCATAGTTGAGACCGTGTTGGTACTGCAGACCAGCTTTGGCATCCAGGTTGCTTTGTACAGAACAGATTCGCAGTCGCTGAAGCCGCTGCGATGTGGAGGGGGCCATGAAGCCGGAGTGGAATGAGAATACTTACGAGCAGCAGTTCGACAGCAGCTTGCGTCGCAGTCCGAAGTCCCGTCCCGTGCCGGTATTGACCAATCTGCGCATGATGGATCAAACAACGGCGCGCGAGGTGAGGGTCTACGCGAAGGAAGCGGCAGGCGCCCCCTGGTATGAAGTCGAATCACGCGAAGGCCTGCCTCTCCATCCGAGCCTGAGAGCAATGGGGCGCCACTACTTTACATGGTGATTCGAATACACTCCCAATCAGCGAATAACAATCCGCAATGGTTAGGGCTTGTTCTGCGCATCGGTTTGCGTGGAGCTGTGGGGCAGTTGGGCAACCGCGTTCGTCACGATCCCCGAAGTAAGGACTTCCGGCAGCAAACGGGGCTGCGACTCTCCCGGGACATAGAGCGCGTATGTGGGAACACCACTTCTCCCGAAGCTGTTAAGAGCCCGCGTAATGTTGTCGTCATAACGCGTCCAGTCGGCACGCATAAGCACGACATTGGCTTCGACAAAGGCCTTCTGGACCTCCGGCTTGCCGAGAGCCACCCGTTCATTGACCTGGCACGAGAGACACCAGCTCGCCGTAAAGTCGACAAATACAGGCCGCCCCTGGGCCTGGTACCGCGCGACTGCTTCCGCTGACCAGGGCTGCCAGCCGGTTGAACTTGCGGCCTGGTTAGGTGTTTTGTTCGCAATGGCAAGTTGCTTCGAAGCAATCACCGTGGTCGCCACCACAAAGAGCAGGAGCAAGCCTGCAACCGCTGAAGACCACCCTTTGGCCGGCCACCGCCCGAGGAACCATCCCGCGATAGCAAGAAGCAGGAAGCAGGCAAGCAAGGCCGCAAGCACGGCTGCGCCATACGCATTGGCAATCACCCAGGCAAGCCAAATCACCGTGCCAAAGATCGGAACTGACACAGCCTGCTTCAGTACTTCCATCCATGCGCCCGGTTTCGGAAGAATGCGAGTCCATGCAGGCTGAAGCGTGAGAGCCAGGTATGGCGCGGCAAGTCCGAGAGCCAGCGCTGTGAACACCGCAAACGTTACAGCTCCCGACTGCGAGAGCGCGTAGCCAAGTGCGACGCCCATGAAGGGCGCCGTACAGGGAGTAGCGACGATAACGGCGAGCACTCCCGTGAAAAAGCTGCCCGTGTATCCCTGCTTCGCAGCGAGAGAGCCTCCAGCACTGGTAAGTGTGAGCCCGATTTCAAACTGACCGGCGAGAGAAAGTCCGAGAAAGAAAAGCAGAGCGGCCATCAGCGAAAGAAAGACAGGCGACTGAAACTGGAAGCCCCAGCCAAGATGCGTGCCGGCCGACTGCAGTCCCAGCAGAACTCCAACAAGAATCCAGAACGAAACAAGAATGCCAATCGTGTAGACGATTCCGTGCGTTCGTAGCTTGTGCTTCTCTTCTGAGCTCGATTGAACCAGTGACAGCCCCTTGATAAAAAGAACGGGAAAGACGCACGGCATCAAGTTGAGAATGATTCCGCCGAGGAAGGCGAGAGCGGCGGCCTGAAGAAGGCCGGTTTTAGCGGAGCTAGCGGAGTGAGCGGAGCTGGTTGGGCCCGTGGTTGCCGGGGCGGTGCTGGCCGCGGGGGCGGAATCCGCGGGAGCGAGTTTTGCAGGTTTCGGCGAGCCTGCAGGAATTGCCAGTTCATATGCGCGATCGTTCGAGAGAAGAAGGAGACCGGTCAGCTCTCTGGGAGCAGTCGTGAGAGTCTCATCCTTCTTGACATCGAGAGTGAGGCCGTTCGCAGTTGGCGTGGCGTTCTGCGGCGCGGGATTCGATAAGATATCGGGCTTCGAAGGGAAGAAAGATGCTTCTGACTCCTTCTGTCCCGTCAAAACTGTAAGACGGAAGCCGGTGCCTGTCGGCGTGAAGCCGATTTTCAGATTTGCCGGTGGCGGCTGAGGGAGTTTGTTGGCGAGGCGTGCCCAAATCTGCTGATCGGGCTGCAAGCTCTCGCCTCCCTGCCCCAGCGGTCGCGCGATTTCGAGCTCCGTTTTCTCCGGGATGCAACTGCCGCGACAGACCAGCCAATCCACTTTGGCGTGCAGTGTCGCTGTACCTGATGAAGTGCCGTTTGCGACGTCAATTTGAAACGGGAAGAGCACCTCATCTTCGTAACCGAAGTCCATCAGAGGACCGAGCGGCAGGCGCTTCGGAATCGGATATTGGATGGCGCCAGCTGCAATCCCCGGCGGAAGCGTCCACCTGATGCGAGGCGGTTCTCCGGCATCGCCGGGGTTCTTCCAGTAGACATGCCACCCCGATTCCAGCTTGAAATAAAGACCGGCATTGTTCGCCCCTGGATGAAGCTGAGCACCGGGCGCGATGAGCTGAACGTGGACGTGCGGCAGATCTGCACTCGATGCGGCAAACAGCGGCGGAGACGCGGCGAGCGCGAAGGTAAAGGCGACGATCGTTCGTAAGAAACGCATCAGTGGTGAACTGAAACCCCTTCATTGGACGAACGCAGCCAGTGCTTGGTTACAGATTCCTGTCAGCCTACCCGCTGCGCGTGCTCTCTAAAGATGCACACATCCTGCACGGCTTTTACGCCGGCCGACCGTGCGCGCATCATCGCCTTATCGTTGATCACGCCTTCCTGAAGCCAAAGGTACGGAATTCCGAGCTTGATCACATCGTCCACAATCGACTCAACCTTATCGGAAGCGCGGAATACATCCACCAGATCGATACCTTCCGATCCATCGCTCTTGGCTGCAGCCTGTGCGGCTTCCAAATCCGGATAGGCTTTCAACCCATGCACTTCTTTCAGCCTCGGATTTACGGGAAGAACGCGATAGCCCTGCATCACCAGGTAGCGTCCGATATTGTGACTGGCCCGCCACGGCTTGTCGCTCATGCCAACAACCGCTATCGTTTGCGCTTTGCGAAGCATTTCGTCAATGAGGGCTGGATCGTTCATAGTCAGTGCTGAGAGGTCCTGGCTTTGTGATCTGAGTAATTACGTTCAAACGTCGAGCTCATCCTCGCCGGCAGTCGCAACGGCGGTGCCGCGCCGCTTGGCAAGCAGATATCCGCGCAGAAATGGTTCAAGGTACCCATCGAGCACCTTGTCCACATCGCCCACTTCCACCTTCGTCCGGTGATCCTTGGCGATGCGGTATGGCTGCAAAACATACGAACGAATCTGCGAACCGAAGTTGATGTCGAGCTTGGAGTCTTCCAGCTTCTTGGATTCCGCGCGCTTCTTTTCGAGTTCGAATTCGTAGAGTCGCGAGCGCAGCATTTTCATCGCTTTCTCGCGATTCTTGTGCTGCGAGCGCTCGTTCTGGCATTGCACGACGATCCCGGTCGGATTGTGCGTAATGCGCACGGCAGAGTCCGTGGTGTTCACGTGCTGCCCACCCTTGCCGCCGGAGCGGTAGGTGTCGATACGCAAATCTTCCTGCTTGATGTCCACCTGAATCGAATCATCGATTTCCGGTGACACAAACACCGACGCAAATGACGTGTGTCGGCGCTTCGCAGAATCGAAGGGAGAAATCCGGACCAGACGATGAACTCCACTTTCCCCGGCCAACTGCCCGAAGGCGTATTCGCCCGTGATCGTGAACGTTGCCGACTTGATTCCCGCTTCTTCGCCGTCCTGGTAGTCGTTCATCTCCGTTTTGAAACCCTGCTGCTCGGCCCAGCGGAGATACATGCGCATCAGCATCTCTGCCCAGTCCTGGCTCTCCGTACCGCCTGCTCCCGGATGCACGGTGACGATTGCATTGAGCGGATCGGTTTCGCCGGAAAGCATCGTCCGCGCTTCGAGCTCTTCCGTAAACGTAGCGAGCGATTTGATGTCCCGCTCAAGATCGGCGAGAACATCTTCGCCCTCGCGCGCAAGCTCGAAGTAGGCTTCGATGTCGCTGGTTCGGCGGACAAGTTCCTCATCGCGCGCGACAAGCTCTTCGAGACGCTTGCGATCGCGCATCAGCGGCTGCGACGCGGCGGGGTTCGACCACATGGCTGGGTCGGCAAGCTTGGTTTCAATGTCGGCTAGTTCCCTGCGGAGGCGGGCAGGGTCAAAGATACTCCCGCAGGTCGCGGACTTGATCGCGCACTGGAGCGTAGGCGTATTCGAGATCGCTTAATGCCACTTTGCTCTAATGACCTGACTTGATGGTGAGTTGGCGAGCCGAAGTCGTGAAGAGACGGTCGGCCTGCACTGTCGTAAGTATAGCGGAGAGCAGCGAAGTTAGCGGGGTTAGCGGAGTTGAGAAGGTTTGACGCGGGACGGGACCTCCACGCGATTGCGAATCGTCTTTTTGAGCGACCAGAGGAGGATCGCGAAAGAAATCAGAACGCAAAGCCAGGCGAAGATGTCGCCGTGGGCTGAGTAGAACGTGACATCGTCGCGGAACCCATATTGAGCGGGCAATGCATCGACCTGGTGCCGGGGAATACTCTGTCTTACGCGCCCATATGGGTCGATTGCTGCAGTTACTCCATTGTTCGTGCCCCGAAGCAGCCATCGCCGGTTTTCTATGGCCCGCATGCGCGCCATATTCAAGTGCTGCCACGGGGCGCTCGTGTCGCCATACCATCCATCGTCGCTGATGTTTACCAGCACTTCTGCTCCGAGCTGGGCGAAATGGCGAACTTCGTCGGCAAACACAGCTTCATAGCAGATGAAGACGCCGTAGCGATGACCGTTGAGCCGAAATGTACTGCGCTCGGTTCCGCGCGAGAAAGACGAAACCTTGCCGGTCAGCTTATGAGCAAACGTGAGGTACTGCTGGAACGGAATGTATTCCCCGAACGGAACAAGGTGGATCTTGTCGTAGCGTCCGACGCGGTGGCCGTCCGGGGCAAAGACCATGGCGGAGTTGTAGTCGAGCCGCTGGTTGTCGCTTTCGGATATGTCCACTCCATAGCCACCAACGATCACCGGAGCCTGCTCCTCCCTGGCCAGAGCGGCGATTCCCTCCTGGAAGCGCGGATCAGCCTCCATGAACGAAAGCGCCGGAGCCTCCGGCCAGACAACGAGATCAGGATGGGTGGGATAGGGCGGGCAAATCACTTCGCCGTTGGCAGCGCCGGTCTGCGGGATTCCAGCGATGTACGTCTTGCACTGCTGGGAGGCAAGTTTCTGCAGCCAGGCCATGTGTTGCTGCCAGTCGCTTGCGCTGGACCAATCGTTATCGCCAGCGACGTCGAGGTTGGGCTGAATCAGAACCGCAGTGGCGGACGAGGTCGCAGCGCGGGCTCTCAGATAGAGGTTGGTTCCCAAACCGCTCGCCAGAAGCGCTGCAGCGATTGCGAACACTAGCTGAGCGCCGAAGACAGAACGCCCAGTCCTGCCCTTGGATTCCCGAGCGCCGGGGGTCATGAGATCCAGAAGCACCGCATTGGCAGCGATGAGTATGAAACTGATTCCATAGACTCCCGTCCACGGGGCCAGCGCAATTGCCACGCCGTTATCGACCTGAGAGTAGCCGAGTTGATCCCACGGCACACTCGTGACTCGTGCAGCAGCCAGATCAAGGGCCACCCAGAGAAACGGAGCGGCGATCAGAGCAGCGCGTCGATTCCCTGTCGCATGCCGGATGATCATCAGTCCAAGCCCGAACAGGCCAAAATACAGCCCGAGCACCAGGCTGAATGCGATCAGAAGCAGCGTTGGCGCTCCCAACGGCATATCGCCGTAGTGCAGCATCGTATCCCGAACCCAGTAGCAGTTCCCCATGTACCAGAGCACGCCGCATAGGTAGGAGAGAAGAAATGCGCGGCGGAACGGCCGCTTACCGTCGGCCGTCGCCGGGTTCAGGACCGCCCAGAGCAGCGGTACAAGCCCAAACCAAGCGAAAATGCTTCGCCACGGCAGCATGGGCCCGGCAATCGGAAAAGGGAGTTCCAGCAGCGCTGCCGACAAGACCGCTGCTCCCCACAACCTCATTGATTGCCAGCGCATACAGGGTGGAGTTTAAAGCATACGAGCGCCTGGAGGCGCTCATCTGTGTGCAGAACTTTGTGAGTTGTGCAGGCGCTCGCTCATTTGGTCGCCCTTAGCAGATCTTTATACGCACCTGCTTACACTGCGCTCAGCATCAGCCTGATCATTCGGTTGCGCAGCCCTCATCTTGGAAGAATTGCGAGCGACGAATGAACGCCTGCGCGGTCTTTTGAGGGGTTCGAGTGATTTTTGGGCGGAAGGTGAAAAACACGGTACGTGACTGATTTTTCCATCACATTCAAAAAGGTTTCCCTTTCTTTGTTGACTGGCGTGTCAGCCAGCACTAAACTCAGCCAAGGGCGCACGGGAAAGTGGGCTCTGGGTAGTTTGAGCGGCAGAGACATATTGCCGGCGCATTTGTAATGGCATCCACACGAACGATCGTAGCCCCTCCCTCAGACCGTGTCCGGCTCATCGTGGCATCCTCCGTGATGCTCACCTTCATCTCCTTTTGGCGCGCTGCCGCCATCGTCCTTAACGATCTTGGGTCTTCAGCGTTCTACGCCGGGGGAATTGCTGAGCAGGCGATCGGAGCAGCTGCTCCCTGGTTCATTCTCGGAATCATGCTTTTCAGCTTTGCCGTACGCGCTGTGTACGTGGAAAGCTGCTCGATGTTCACCCGCGGCGGCGTTTACCGCGTGGTGAAGGAAGCCCTTGGCGGCGGGTTCGCCAAGCTCAGCGTCTCGGCCCTGATGTTCGACTACATCCTCACCGGGCCAATCTCCGGGGTTTCGGCCGGACAATACATCACCGGGCTGATGAACGAAATGCTGGTAGTGGCCAATAACAGCCACTGGCTGCCTCCCGCTCTAATCAACGCCCACGGCCAGCCTTTCCAGTTCGACATGAACTACACGTCTGCAGTATTTGCTGCGGCCGTGACGACCTATTACTGGTGGGAGAACATCAAGGGCATCGAGGAGTCGAGCGACAAGGCCCTGCGGGTCATGCAGATCACCACCATCATGGTGATCTTCCTCTTCGGTTGGGGCGCGTACTCAGTGATGGTGAGAGGCGTACATCTCCCTCCCCCGCCAACCCCGGTAAATTTAAGATTTAGTCCTGACGCGCTTGGGTTCCTCAAGAATTCGGGATTGCCGATCTTCGGGCTCTTCGGCATCATCATGGCCTTTGGGCACTCGATCCTGGCCATGAGCGGCGAAGAAAGCCTCGCGCAGGTCAACCGTGAGATACAGCATCCCAAACTTAAAAACCTGAAGCGTGCGGCGATCGTGATCGCGATCTACAGCCTGGTCTTCACAGGCGGCGCGACGCTGCTGGCGTCAATGCTGATTCCCGACGGTCCAAGAACGCAGATCTACCAGAACAACCTGATAGCAGGCCTTGCCATGTACATGGTGGGGCCAATGTTCTGGCGAGTCGTCTTTCGGGTCTTTGTTGTGTTCGTCGGATTCCTGATTCTCTCCGGTGCAATCAACACCTCGATGATTGGTTCCACTGGCGTGCTGATGCGCGTGGCCGAGGACGGCGTTCTCACCGACTGGTTCCGCAAGCCGCATCCAAGATTTGGCACGAGCTACCGAATCGTGAACCTTGTCTTTGCGCTCCAGATGTTCACGATTATCGCTTCGCGTGGAAACGTAATCACCATCGGCGAAGCATATGCATTCGGCGTGATCTGGTCGTTCACCTTCAACAGCCTGGCGATGTTGGTGCTGCGCTGGAAGTATCATGGGGAGCGCGGCTGGAAAGTTCCGCCAAACATCAAGATCGGCAAGACCGAGATCCCGATCGGTCTGATGTGCGTCTTCCTCGTCCTGTTATCTGTTGCCACCGTCAACCTGTTCACCAAGTCAGTGGCGACCGTGACGGGCGTGATGTTTGCCGCTTCATTCTTCGTGATCTTCACAATCTCTGAACGCGCGAACTTGCGAAAGCATGCCCTCACAGCTCGGCAGATGAAGGATCACTTCCAGCTCGAGCATCAGGACAATATCGATCGCGAATCGGTGGCCCTGCGGCCAGGCGGCGTGATGGTGACCATGCGCGACGCTACAAACCCTGTCGCGCTCAAATGGGTGCTCGGCCGAACAAAGACCGAAGATCGCGACGTAGTCGTCATGAGCGTTCGCATGATGGGCGCGGGCGGGCCAGAGTACCTGAGCGCCGAAGATCAGAGCTTCAGCGAGCACGAACAGATGCTCTTCACTAAGGCTGTCTCCGTCGCAGAGAGTTTTGGAAAGAAGATCTCGCTCCTGGTTGTTCCGGCGGGCGACGTTTTCGCTGCCCTGGTCCAAAGCGCAAACTCTCTCGAAGTCGACTCCGTCTGCTCGGGCCAGTCTACTTCGATGACGGCCGAAGATCAGGCCTTCCATCTCGGACAGGCCTGGGAAGCATTACCCGAACCAAAACGTCAGTTCAACTTCTACGTAGTTGGCCAGAACGGCGACGTAAAGGTCTTCTACATCGGACCCCACGCGCCGACTCTCGGTCCTGACGATGTTCAGCTTGTGCATAGACTGTGGCTGAACATGCGGCGTGATCCGTCCGTACAGGATCTGCATCACAGCGACATCATCACCTACGCTCTCACCCGCCTCGCCGGCCAATATGCGCGCGAGAAGCAGGAGATTCTTCGCGATCTGAGAAACTATCGGGCCGCCGAATCTCCCACACTCCGCATGGGGGGGCAGGAACTGACCGGAGTCGCCACCCCTTCTGCAACTCATGAAGCAAGCGCGCAGCAGCCTTCCAAGGCCCCGCGCGGGCTGTAGCGCTCATCCTCTGGCCAATCTGATCCCCATTCCGCAAGTGAATCGCAATGCCCTTCTCAAGCGCGAGCATCCTCCGCTCTGCTCGCGGATCGATTATAGTCACGTTACCTAAGGACAATAAGAGCTACGCTAACTCGGGGTTTCTCCCTGCAAGCTCCGAGTTACAAAGAGAAAGCTGACAAGTTTGTCATTTAAGTAAGTCAACCCTCAACCCCTCGCCTTCAGTAAGACTATGCACTTTCATGTGACTATTATCTTGTGGCTTGGCATTTTTCATTTGTCATCGTGTCGCCACTTAGGTATCTTTTCAGATCAGCAACTCATTCCTATTACTTGTAAAGAGCATCCAGCGCAGATTCATCAATTCGCGTCTGGAACCACACGGAGGCCATGTGGGGGTCGCAGAGATACTCGCACAGATTGACCAGGAGATCGCGCAGTTGCAGCGTGCGCGAACGCTCTTGAAGAATAGTTCGAATGGTTCCAATGGCAACGGCCTGCACTCTGGCAAAAAGCGCAATCTTACCCCTGAAGGGCGCAAGCGGATCTCAGAGGCGGTACGACGGCGCTGGGCAAGACAGAGGAAATCAGTGCAGGTCAAGTAGAAGTAAACGACCCAACGAGAAACGGCTGGAGTGCACTCCAGCCGTTTCTCTGTCTTACTGGATCGATTCGCCTGGTGCGATTCGAATCACTTCTATCGATCCCTTGAGGTGCTGATCCAGTTCATCTGGAGTTCCAGTCAGCGGCGGGAATGTTCCGAAATGAATCGGCAGAATCGCCTTAGGCTCGATGAACTGCGCCGCGAGGGCTGCTTCTCTTGGTCCCATCGTGTAGAACCCGCCGATCGGAAGCATCGCCAGGTCGGGATGATATAGCTCCTTGATCAGCCTCATGTCTCCAAACACAGTTGTGTCACCTGCGTGATAAAGAACTGGCCCTTCGGCAATCGTTAACACGAATCCAACGGCAACCCCCGCATACTGGGTACCACTCTTCCCTTCCGCGCCCGCTGAGTGCTTTGCCTCGACCATGGTCACGGCTACATCATCGAGTTGCACGGTTCCACCAACATTGAACCCAGTGACGTTTTCAACACCCTGACTGCCTATAAACGCAGCCAGTTCATAAATCGCAGCCACATTCGATTTGTGTTTCCTCGCCACAGGAACCGCATCCGAGATGTGATCGCCGTGACCATGTGTCAGCAGGATGTGCGTAATCTTCTCGGGAAATTCGAAATGTTTGGGATATTTCGGATTGTTCTCGATGAAAGGATCAATGAGAATGTTGTTGCCTTTGGGCGTCTGCACGAGCACAGTGGCGTGCCCGAGCCAGGTAACTCGCGTGCCTTTCAGGGAAATCATATTCGCTCCAGGAAATATTGCGAAAAGAATGCAAATGTTTGGATGCGATTGAGTTAGGACGGTTAGCTAGCGCGTGATCAGAACTTCCGAAATGCTGTCCTTAGCCAGAAACTGGCGAAATCCTGACCACTGGTTGAACAGGTCCTGAATGCTGCGGTTGGTAAACACACGCTGAATTGGAAAAGGCTGTGCCGTCTGCATCTCCACCGTATCGCCCTCTGTTATGTGGAAGCGGCAGAATGCAGATTCCTCGGGCTGCTTGCGTGTATGGAAGAATGCGAGCACCTGGCCACCAGGGTTGAGCGATTGATAGAGGTGCGCTACCACGGCTGGCACAAACGGCTCGGGAAGGTAGTCAAGCGAGGTCCACAGCAAAACGATGTCATACATCTTACCGGCGAAATCGAGACTCTGCTTCAGATAGCCTTCGGTATCGAAAATCGGCTTGTCGTTTTCATCCGTGCCCCGCTGCCAGGTTCCTGTACATGCTTCTGTCACCAGATCGCACAGAAACACGCTGTGTCCCAGGCTCGTGAGGTAATTGATGTTCGTCGGCGAAGTCGCGCCAGAATCAATAATGCGCAGACCCGGCTCTGACTGGAGACGTTTACGCAATGCAACCCACCCGCCGCTGTGGCGGGGAATGCGCGGGCCGCTGGCCACATGGCCAGTGGTGGAGTCGCTGTCTTTTCCTTTATCAAACCAACGGCGAATCACTGTCGAGTCCCTTCGTGATGCGGGTGCCCACAAGAGCGCCCGTCGCTCGCTGAGTTGTTAGGCCTTTGCGCCGGCCGGCGTGACGTCGGGCGCTTTAGCCCCCTGCGTAAGGTCAACCTTGCCACGGAAGACAGCGTTGTCTTCAATCGCGAGCCGGAGAGCGCGAACGTCGCCTTCCACCACACTGCCTGCGCGCAGTTCAACGCGACCGGTGGCAACGATGTTGCCCTGCACCTGTCCCTGGATGAGAACATCGCGGGCAGTTAGATCGGCAGCAACATTTGCGTTCGGCCCGATGGTCAGACGGCTCTCGGTCAGCGTCACGGTCCCCTCGACACGTCCGTCAATAATCAGATCTTCTCCGCCCTTAACTTCACCACGAATCACAACGGATTTGCCAATCCGCGCAGAACCATTCTCGGTTGCCATGGATCAATTTCCTTCCAGAATCTCAAATTCTCTAAGCGCCTGGTGGGACGCCAATGGATGGGTAAGCAGATCACTTCTCTGAAGCACACGGTCTAGAGCTCAACCACGCTCGCGAAATGACCAAAGTCCCTTATCGAACTATAGCATCGGGGTGCTTCTGTGCAGTTTAAGAATCCAGCGGCCGTCGCTCGCGTCCAACGCTATAAGTAACCAAATCACAAGGGGAATCTCGAAGGAAGATAGACTATTGCCAGTGCCTCAAGCCAAGTCTCTCATTCTGGTATTTCTGCTGGTGCCCCTTGTCGCGCGGACGCAGGAGCCGGGGCTTGTACAGCGAGCGCTTGCAAACGAGGCGCGAGCCGCCAATGACGCACAGCATCCAATGCGCTACCGGCTTCGCAAGTCGAGCCCAAGGCTGACCACGACGAAAGAGATTTGCGAGACAGCAGACGGGGCAGTGGCACGCCTGATCGAGGTCAACGATGCGCCGCTGAGTGCAGTGGATGAACAGCGCGAGCAGACACGCCTCGATCAGCTATTGAGCGATCCCGGCAAACAGCGCCATCGAAAGCAATCTCAAGATCAGGACACGGCTCGAGCCTTGAAGGTCCTTCGATCGTTGCCGAGTGCATTCCTGTACCAATATGCCGGAGTAGGACAGTCCCCGGCAGGCCCGGTAACAAAGTTTCAATTCAGACCGAACCCGAAGTTCGACCCGCCTGATCTGGAGACCCAGGTTCTGAAGCAGATGACGGGAGAGCTATGGATCGATCCCCGGCAGGAGCGCGTAACCCGGCTCGACGGTCAGCTTCAGCAGGATGTTGATATTGGCTGGGGGATTCTTGGACGGCTGTATAAGGGCGGCACCATCTTGATCGAGCAGGCGGATGTCGGTGATCACCAGTGGCGCATCGTCCACTTCGATATGAAGATGAGCGCGCGCGTCGTCTTCAAGACAAGGGTCTTCGACACGACAGAAGATCAGAGCAAGTTTCTGCCCGTACCTCCGGGACTGCGCTATCAGCAGGCGATTGCAATCCTGCGTGGAACCACACTCAACCAAGGGCGAGTCAGCCGGTAAATAGAAAGCGGGCCCGCCATGATGGCGGACCCGCCTCAAACGGATACTGCTAAACCTTCACCTTGAGGAGAATGATGACCAGGGTGAAGAGGGTGAGCGACTCGATAAGCGCGAGTCCGAGGATCAGGAAGATCATCAGTCCGCCGCGAGCCCCAGGGTTGCGAGCGAGCGCTTCGCAAGCCGAAGCAGTGGCCTTGCCCTGACCGAGACCGCAAAGGCCGGCCGCGAGGGCCATACCGATGCCAGCGCCGATCGGCACCAGGTTGACAGCTTCTGATCCACCACCCTGCGCAAACGCCGGAACGGCGAAGCAGAGAGCAGCCAGCGCCATGAATAGATATTGAAACTTCTGCATAGTTCTCCTGCATCCCTTGAATTTGGCCGCCAGTGGGTGGTTGAGACTCACCGTGCTGGTCCCCTCACGCTTGCGGCCTGCCGTTGATCCGGAGTGGGAGCAATCCTCCGGCGGAATCCTTCGTTAATCCTGGATTCTGCTTTCACATAGTCCAGGATCTGCACGCACCTGCTAGTGCGACTCGTGCGAAACTGCCAGCGAAAGATAGATCATCGACAGCAGCATGAAAATGAATGCCTGGATACACGAAACAAACACGTGCAGTCCAAGGAAGATCGACGGAACGCCGATCGGAATCAGCGAGAAGAATCCGAGCGTAAGCATATCGCTGGCGTACATGTTTGCGTAGAGACGAATGGTGAGCGACATAATGCGGGCGAAATGCGAAACAAGCTCAATGGGAATCAGCAGCCATGCCATCCACCAGATTGGCCCGGCAAAGTGCTTCAGATATCCGATTCCGTGCGAACGAAAACCCTGCCAGTTGTAGTAGAGGAACGTCGGCACCGCGAGGCCGAGCGGGACAACCGGTGATGTCGTCGGCGCCGGTACACCAGGGATCAAGCCAATGAGATTGTTGATCAACACGAAGAGAAAGATGCAAGTGACGTAAGCCTGGAACTTCGGCGCGTCATGCCCGATCACCTGTTCCCCAAGATTTCCCGTGAACTCAGAAATCATTTCTGCGATGTGCTGAAACGGACCAGGATTGTCAGGCGAAAGCGACATGCGGACGATCGCAAAGAAAGCAATCAACCCGAGCACAACAAGCAGTTCTACCGTAAAGGTGTTGCTGATGGGCGCTCCGGGATTCGCCGGGTGGACTCCCATCGCCTGCATGATGGAACTGATCATTCCGCCAAAGAGGTGATTGAGCAGGCGGGTCAAAGCATAAGATTCGGGCATGTAAATCTGGTCTTCCTTGGATTTAAGAATGGGCTGGATCGTCCGCTGCGGGCCGCAAGCCTCAGTCCAGAAGCATCCGCAGTGCCTGCCACAGGATGGTGATTGCCGCCAATCCCAACCCGCAGAGCAACGCCACTGCCGAGCCCTGTAAACATCTCAGGCTAACATAGATGGCCCCTGCATAGAGAACCAGACGCAGGATGAAGAAGACGACAACTGCGGGCGCGCTCCGCGGGGTCTTTTCGGCCTCGAGTTTGGCGCGCATCACACGCGCCAGGCGTTGCCATTCAAAAATGCTGGCAGCCGATATCAGGGCGCCTGTCAGAAGCATTCCCGCATTGCGCCAGCCCGAAGCAATCAGCAGCACAATCGACGCGATCACTCCCAGAATCAATGTCTTGACCATAGCCCGCTGAAGCATCACTTCAGCCGCGTCATTGGGCAGTTCAAGCAATGGATGCGCTTCCTGTGTCATTGATCTGATCCCGTTGATCCTTTCCCTGTTCCGCTTCGGGAGGCGGTTTCATTTCGATCCTGGCGGTCGGCGCGAACCACATACTGGATGATGTACACGAGCCCGGATATCGCTCCGAAGACAACCCCGACAATCGAGATCCACGACTGGTGGAAATGCTTGTCGGCCCAGGCGCCGATCAGCCAGCAGATCACCACCGAACTGGGAAGAATGAGTGCGATCTGAATGCCGGTTTCGGCTTTTACGATTGCGTCAATGCCGCTCGAGCGCTTTGACGACGACCCAGAATCCGGGAGTGGACGGTTGAAGGGCATCCCTTGCTGGTTATACACGATCTGCGGCAAATCAATGAATTGCCGGCGTCACCTCTGAAGGCGCACACAGCTATACTGACGCTTAGACCTCATTCGTTCCACCTAGAAGGAAATACAGTGTTTGATTCGGAATTTGAGCGCAATCTTTTCGACTTGCGCCGCTCAAAACTGGCTGAAATCGAAAAGCTTGGGCAGGCCGCCTATCCCAACCAGTTCCCTGCCTCCCACACGGTTCCTGAGATTCGCGGAAAGTGGGGAGAAGCCGCTGCGGAAGTGCTGGATAGCGATCGCCCCACGGTCACGATCGCCGGCCGCATCATGGCCATCCGTGTCATGGGCAAAGCAGGGTTTGCAACCCTCCAGCAAGGCGGAGAACGCCTGCAGATCTATGTCCGGCTCGATGCCGTTGGCGAACAGGGCTGGGCGCTCTATAAACTTCTGGATCTTGGAGATCATATCGGGGCTTCGGGCTACCTCTTTCGCACCAAGACAGGCGAGCTGAGCGTGCACGTTGAGCACTTGACCTTCTTGTCCAAAGCCATGCTCGCGCTTCCAGAGAAGTATCACGGTCTCGCCGATGTTGAATTGCGCTACCGGCAACGCTATGTGGACCTGTTCTCCAACCTCGACGCGCGCGAAGTCTTTGTGAAACGGGCAAAGGTTCTCCGTGCGCTCCGCCGCTTCTTCGACGACCGCGGCTATCTCGAGGTCGAGACGCCAATGATGCAGCCAATCGCCGGAGGCGCCGCGGCGCGCCCCTTCCGGACGCATCACAATGCGCTCGACATGGACCTCTACCTTCGCATCGCGCCCGAGCTCTACCTGAAACGGCTCGTTGTCGGCGGACTCGATCGTGTCTATGAGATCAATCGCAACTTCCGGAATGAAGGCGTCAGCACTCAGCACAATCCCGAGTTCACGATGCTCGAGTTCTACCAGGCTTATGCAAATTACGAAGACATGATCCAGCTGACCGTTGATCTGCTGAAGTTCGTTGCTCTTGAGGTGAACGGGACCACTGTCTCAGAGTTCAACGGAGTTCAACTCGACTTCGGCAAAGTTGAGAGACTAACGATGCGGGAGGCAATTATCAAATGGTGGCCTCAAGAAACTGCCGGTCCGAAACCCCCGATTGAAGATCTCGACATCATCGGAGATGGTTCCGATCATCACCGTCTTCGGCCCCTTGTTGAACGTCTCCGAACTGCCGGTAAGCACCTCGACTTCCAGGCCGCAGAACCTGCCGGAAAAACGATCGCAAGCATTTTCGAAGCTGTTGCAGAAAGATATCTTCAGCAGCCCACCATCATTTACGAGTTCCCCACCGCCATCTCGCCTCTCTCGAAGCAGAAGCCAGACGATCGCGAATGGGTGGAGCGGTTCGAGATCTACGCCGGTGGCTTTGAGCTCGGCAATGCCTTCAGCGAGCTCAATGATCCGGTTGAGCAGCAGAAGCGCTTCGAGGAGCAACTCAAAGAGCGTGCGCGCGGCGACGAAGAAGCCCACCAGATGGACGAAGACTACGTTCGCGCTCTCGCCTACGGACTCCCGCCCACCGGCGGCGAAGGTATCGGTGTCGATCGTCTTACGATGCTGCTGACCGGTTCACGATCGATTCGCGATGTCATTCTGTTCCCGCTAATGAGGAGTACAGAATCCGAGGGCGCGAGCGAACAAGGGAACAAGGAAGCACATTGAACATTCTCTTCATCGGTGACATCTTCGGGAGCGCAGGACGTCGCATTGTGCGCGAGCACATCGACCATGTGCGCGAGGCGAACAATGTCGAACTGCTCATCATCAATGCAGAGAATGCTGCAGGCGGCTTCGGGGTCACTCCGCAAATTGCAGAAGAATTCTTCGACATGGGCGCCGATGTTCTCACCACCGGCAATCACGTCTGGGACAAGCGCGAGCTGATCGACTACATGAACTCCGCACCCACCGACAGCCAGGAGCGGGCCCGACGCGTCTTACGACCGGCGAACTTCGAGCGCGGCGTTCCCGGCTACGGTGTCTTCGAAGGGAAGACGCAGAGCGGCATCGACTTTGCCGTGATCAATCTAATGGGCAAAGTCTTCATGAGCGGCACCAACAATCCGTTCATTGCTGCAAACGAAATCCTCTCCGGCATCAAAGCCAAAGTGATCGTCGTAGATTTTCACGGCGAGGCCACCAGTGAAAAAGTTGCGATGGGATGGCATCTTGATGGAAGGGTCACAGCTGTTCTCGGCACTCACACCCACGTGCCCACCGCGGATGAACGCGTCCTGCCCGGAGGCACAGCTTACCAGACCGATGTCGGAATGAGCGGCCCATATGACAGCGTGATCGGCGTAGAGCGCGACCTCGTACTCCACCGTTTCCTCACCGGCATGCCGGGCAAATTTGAAGCCGCGAAAGGCAATCCCAAGATGTGCGCAGCCCTGATCAACTGCAATCCGGTTTCCGGTCGCGCCAATTCAATTCAGCGAATCATGCTGGGCGAGTAGCAGTCAGTTCAGTCCGCTTATATACAGAACCTCAGCCATAAAGAAAGGGCAGCCTTCTCGGCTGCCCTTCATCTCTCCAGAAGCGAACTGGATCTACTGCTGCTTCTTGCGGGTGGCACCAGCGGCGGGACGTCGCCCGGCAGCCGGCTTGCGCGCAGCAGCCTTTTTGGATTGCAGGATACCGTCTTTCAGCACAATCTGCGCGCTTGCCGCAGCCGTGGCTGACGCCGGCACCTGGGTGTAGGTGTCGTAGGTTCCATCCAGCTCGGGTCCTCCGTCCTTCAGCAGCTTCAGTTCGCTGCCAACAGCCGGGATCTCCTTCTCCGGGATGGGTTCCTTCATGTTGACGATGAAGTCAGCCGTTTTGGCATCCTTCGCGTCCTGTGTCACTGCAACCTTCACCTGGTTGGCATTGGACTCGATCACAATTCCCGGGACCGGCGTGTCCTTGCCCTGCAGAAGAGCCCAGAGCTTATCGGCGTCTTCCTTGCTGCCCACAGAGAGAACCGTTTCCTTGTCGGCCAGTGCCAGGGTGTTCGGGTCAGGCGTGTTGGCAAGCAGATCGTGGATCTGCTCTTCAGGCGTCTTGGCGGGTGTAATCGTGGTCGCTAGATCTGCCGGCGGAAAGAGGTTGGCAGCAGCCTGCGTCTTCAGCTGATCGAGCCCGGTTGTATCGCCGTGGTACTTCTTGAAGTAGTACTCCAGCTGCGGCTCGATCTGGCTCTTGAAGTTCGCCGGTGCATAGCTCCAAGCACGCGCGAAGAACCATGCTGCGTTGAGGTAATTCTGGTTCGCCTTGTCGTTTGCTGCCTTCGCAGCCTGGGCCAGCGCCGCATCGCCAGGCGTTGCTTTCGCCTTGTCCTGAGCCTCGCGAGCGACCTGGGCGTCAGCGAGCTGGAGCTTCACATATGCCAGCGCAAGCTGGAGCGTGTCGCCAAGTGCCGAGCCCTGGGTTGTCTGCTGAACCGGGTACAGTTTTAGCTCTGTCGTGTACTCGTCAACAGCCGCCTTCGGGTCCTTCTTGGAAACGATGTCATCGACGGCAACAACAGAGTGGAAAAACGGGTACGTAGCGTCCGTCTGCTGCTTCCACGCGTCATCCGCAACGCCTGCAGGCTTCGGGGCGGTGAGGCCCTTCTGCGCCATGGCAGCTGCATCGTCGCAAGTGGCTTGGTCAGAAGTCTTGGCGCACTGCCCTTTCTGAACAAATGCGGCGATATAAAGTGCTTTTAGAGAATTGGGGTCAACCTGCAGAATTTTCTTCGCGGTATCGAGTGTTTTCTGCTGATCGCCGGTTTGCTGGTAGGCACCGAGCAGCATGTCGAGAACCGCTGCCTTGGCAACGCTGTTGGGGTACTTTGTCAGGAAATCATCGAGAGCCGCTGCCTTGGCCTTCGGGTCTGACTGGGTGGTCGCCATTTGATAGGCGTTGAACTCGGCAGGATCCTTGATCTGGATCGTGCCTGACTGTGCTTCCTGAGCGCGCAGCGTGGGTGCGGGAACGAGGCTTAAGCTCGCCAACGCCATCACAGATGCAAAGACAAACTTCTTCATTCAGTGCTCCTGGGAGATGCGGAAGTGAAATCGGTTTCTCAAGCACTCG
>Ga0105241_10000416_pt1 | contig 32181 bp, 30 predicted proteins | sample KBSC64metaG_FD_80422 | JGI IMG/M metagenome (GOLD analysis project Ga0105241, IMG submission 80422) | Corn rhizosphere microbial communities from Kellogg Biological Station, Michigan, USA - KBS C6-4 metaG | ecosystem: Host-associated > Plants > Roots > Rhizosphere > Soil | place: Michigan, USA... | reverse complement strand
CAGCGTGAACAAAGTGATTTTTCCAAAAGGTGCGCTCACCGGATGATGGACGAAGAGATTAGGCGGGAGACCACTCCACATAAACTGTCCGACAATCGCGCTCCGCTTGCTGATCCTATATCCGTTCGCCCACTACGAAATTTCCGCTCGTGCCGGCGTACTGGCCGGTTGGATTAAGAGGCGTTGATATGCCCCCGCCCGTGTTAAATGTGAATGCACCATCCGCGGCAGACAGCGGGACGACTGAAACGGCGGCGAACACCATCAGCACAAGAACGCCTCGTGACATTGTCATCTCCCCTCGCCACATCGTTTGAAGCGGTTACGCGGCATCACAAATATCGCCGTATCCCGTTGATTCCATTCTGTGTTCCCACGACTCATTTGTCTGATCGCGCATAGGCACTTTAGAAGAGTACCTGGCAGGCTTTGGCCGCCGGTGCCACACGGAGAAAAAACATCGCTCGGCCAAAAAACGAATCTGTGGAGTGGATATGTGATTCTGCGCACCAATCCCAGTGAGGAATCGCCCGCAAAGACCTACGCCCACCGATTCACTCGCGGTGAACCGCATACCAGTCGGTTAAAGGAAGGAGAAGGGAACATGACAGCTAGAGTCAATAATATTCTGACGGTGCTTACCGCAATCGCCGCCTGCTCCACCGTGGTTCTGACCGGAATTGCGCAACAACAGACGCCGCAGACGACGAAGGAAAGTATCAAAGGCAAGGCATCCGTCACCACGGAAAAACTACAGGGCAAGGTGGAATATGTCGAAGGAAACCACCTCGTCGTTCGAATGACGACTGGGGAGATCCGAGAGTTCAAGGTGCCGGAAAGCAGGAAGTTCACAATCGACGGCCGGGATTTGACGGTCCACGATCTGAAACCAGGAACGACACTTAACGCGACCGTCATTACCACAACAACTCCTATCACCGATCGGACCACTACAGTCGGGACGGGGACTGTTTGGTGGGTCGCCGGAAAGACCGTGATCATAACACTGCCGAACGGTGAGAACAGGACGTACAACGTGAAGGACGATTACAAATTCAACGTTGAAGGCAATCCGAACGCCACCGTCTCCGATCTGAAGAAGGGGATGAAGATCTCAGCGGAGAAGATCGTAGAAGAACCAAGAACCGAGATTGCGTCTGACACAGTAGTCACCGGACAAGCCCCTCGAAGTAAGTGACGCAGGAAGCTTGGCGCCAGCGTTGAGCGGCACGTCTTTATGCCACGACTATTCCAGTGGCGTAGCCATTGCGTAGACGCCGCGACTGCGGCTAAGCGCGAAGAGCCGGTCAGGATCTCCAGGTAACACCAGCAATGCGATGAAATCGTTCGGGCTCTCATCTGTGACTGTAAGCGACGTCCAGGTACGGCCGTAATCCAGACTGCGGAAGACACCCCGGAACAGCGAGGCAAAGAGGACTCCAGGCCGAGTCGGATGTCTACAGAGAGCGCTAACCGTGGTGCCTTCCAGCGTTCCTCGCAGAAGTTGCCAGGTCAATCCTCCATCCTGAGACTTGGCCAGGCCGCGCGAAGTTGCTGCCAACAGCTCACCGCCTTCAGCGATCACAGCGTCGTGAATCCAGAGATCATCCAGGACAGGCTTTGGGATTCCATTCACCACTCCTGCGAAGGCTGCCATCTCTGACTGCATCGATTCGAGCGCCAGACCGGAGAGCTCGTCCCATTCGGGCTCGGAGCCCGAGCGGCGAAGGATCGAACTGCCCTGGGGAGTCAAGGTGGTCACGACCAGCGCATTTTCCGCAATTGCAAGAGCGGTAAAGTGCCGGTTGATGAATCCCTCGTTTATCGCCTGGAGAGACTCTCCGGCGTCGTCGCTGCGGAACAGACCAGCCTCGTCTGTCGCTACGAATACCCGATTTGGCCGAACCGGATCAAATGCGATCCAGCGCGTCGGTTGCGTCGTTAGTCTCCGCCAAGTGGTACCGCCGTCCATGGATTTGATCAACCCAAGGGTTGTTCCGGCGAGTAAAACACTTGGTTGTAGTGGGTTCTGCGCGATGTGGTACGTGCGGAAGGATGCGCCCTTCGCCTGGTTCAGCTTCGTCCAGCCCGATCCGCCGTCGAGGCTCCTGTAAATTCCCCCGCAAGTCGCCGCGAAGATTCTGCGCGGCCTCCGGTCATCGACCAGAATGGAGAAGACATCAGAATCGTCGAGCATTCCGTTGTGGATCGACTGCCAATCCGCTCCCCCATCGACCGTCTTCCAAGCGAGGTGGGGCGTTCCCGCATAGAGAATATTGAAATCCCCGGGATCGAACGTGAGGGAAACTACTGGTTTTAGCTCAGGATCATCCAAGGGCGCAATCCGCTCCCAGGTTTCTGCGCCATCACGTGTCAACCATATTCCGTCCTCGCCGCCCGCTGCGATTACTCGGGAATCCTGTTGCCAGATCGCGATAGACCACACCGCTCGAAGCTCAGGAATTCGGTCCCATGTAAGACCGCCATCAGACGTGTGCATAAGTCCGGAGTATTCGGCAGTATCGCTGGACAGGCCGGCGAAGTACACGCCAGGATGGTGTTGATCCACCGCGAAGGCGTGCAGTGTGGCGCGGAACTGCGCAGGAAATGGCAACGGCGTCCATGAATCGCCGGCATCTTCAGACCGGAAGATCTGCGCATTGGAAGTCGCGGCCAATACGGCATCGGGGTGGAAGCGATCGACCAGAACAATCGTGGCCGAGCCCCCGAACGGACCGAGAGGCTGCCATCCTGCGCCCGTTGCAGATGCGGCGGCGGCCAGGCAGAACAGGAGAGCATGTCGCATATTGAAGTCGGGCCGCATCCAGCCGGCAGGAATAGCGGCCCGTCATCCCCTCTCGCGATTACCTCGGGCAGCCGAGACGGCTCACGCCGAGGGTGGCTGCGTCTTTCGCGTCCGCCCCGGATGTTGGGAGCGCACCACCGGTAGGAACAAACCAGACTTCCGTACGCCGGTACTTGGCGGCGTCATCACCGGCGGCCACTGTCTGGCCCGCTCTCTCTGTAGTTGCCGTTGAACCTCCGCAAAAGTTCGGTTGGAAGGCGACTCCGTTATCCGAGGCGCCGGCCGTCTTTACGTAGATCTGGGACGCCGGAAACGCCGTGCAGACTTCCCTGCCCGCGCTAATCACGGCCGCAGCATTGAGGGCGCGCTTCAAGTCCAAGTCTTTAGAGGCCTCGCCCTCCGCGATGTGGCCGACTAAAACAACCCGTCCCGTCGGATCGCTATTCTCCAGATTTCGCAGCTCCTCAAGCAACACACGCTTGCCGCAGTTGTTAACCCGGTCGCTGTTTTTCGCGAACAGGACGTCGGGAAGTTGTCTCGCCGAAATGAGAGCGCGTTGTTTGACGACAACATTCGCCTGCGCGGATCCGGATCCTTTTTCGTCGCTTACTTTGGCCGTGATCGTGATTGTTTTTCGCTGCTCCGAAGCGCTGGGAGGCGGAAACTGGACCCCGGCCGTGTCAAACTGATTTCCGCTGAAAGCGCCTTCCGCGGCAGAGAAGGCGATGGGGCCTAAAGTACCACCGCACTGCCCGGCCATGAAACCTGCGTTGAGAGCCGCCTTCTCGCCGAGCCAGATCTCGGATGGCGACGCCACGAGCGTTCCGGATGGAGGTTCGTATCCAAGCACAGTGACAACCGTGTCCGCGGAGGCGTCATTGTATCCTTCAGCCGTGACTTTCAGACCGACTCTATAAGTGCCTGGAGCGCGGCCGGTCGAGCCAAATTCCAGCCGTTGCGCCTGGCTAAGCGGCTCTCCATTAAACATCCACTGGGTGATCGCCCCTTCGGGCAAAGAGCCATTCGGCGCCAAGGTGGCAACGGCTCCCGGGCAAATCTGGTTGGGGTTGGCGATTACTCCCAATGTGATGTTCTGCTTTGGGCAATCCTGCTCTATCGGCACAGTGGTCCCGCCTGAACACGCCTTTGTGCGCGGTGGAGCTGGAGGAGGTGGCGGTGGTGGAGGACTTGGGCGCTCGCCGCCGAACGTGAACATGATGCCCCCCGCGTACCGCAGGTTGTGCTGATTCCGGTTCTGCGAAGGTTGTCCACTTTGACCGAAATCCTCGAGCCGGCTCATCAAGTAGTCGAGTTGAATAGGGCGAAGCATAAAGTGGTGGCTCAGCTTTATGTCTAGGCCGCCGCCTAAAGCCATTGCGAAGGCATCCTGACTCGCCGCGATGCGGGTCGTCGTGCCGACCGGGCTAGTCGGAGTGGGCGCCACAGTGACAGGGAGGCTCGTAGTCAGATGCATGCCTCCAAACAGAGTGTGAAAATACGGAATGATGGTTCTTGATCGGCTCATGGAAAACCTCGGCCCGAACAGATACGTCATCTCAGTAGTATCGAACTGAATGTCATGGATGTTGCCGTTGTGGTAGCCGCCAAACTCGGCTTCCAGGGCTATATGCTGGGTGAAGTTAAATGCGAACGTCCCGAGCCCGCCATTGTTCGTGAACGCGGGAATATTCCGCGCCGAATTTGCCCGAAGAAATGAGTAGCCGAGGAACAGGTCGGCTTTAGGGGCGCCCTGTGCAACCGCCGGAGCACCCGTCACGAGCAACAACGCCATCCACAATGCAATAGATTTCATGTCAGTCTCCCCCGTGTGATCGTCAGGCCAATCTTGCAGCTAAGGCTACCCTCGTCAACGCCGTGATGATGTTAGGAAGGACGGGGGTGCAAAGTTTTTGGCGTTTGACATGAAGTTGGGCCCGGCGACTGTCGTGTGGCAGCGACCAATACTTGATCTTCTGATCGCACTTCACCGGCTGGTTGGGTCCGTCGTTGCGGAAGGCTCCGGCTTTGTTCGCACGATCCGCGCAACCACGTCTGACCAAGCGTCGAAAAAGTCCTTGGGCCGATTGATACTGTACTCGAAGCCGTGCAGGCTCTTGATGATGCTGCTGATGGGGTCTCGCGACGGACTCAATTCCGTGTCGTAGCCTAAGTCGTAGCTTAAATAGAAGGCCGGTTTACCTGGCTTATCAAACGCCTCCAAGGTCCGGCGGGAAACTCCGGCCTCCGAACTTCCCTTGGGGCCTAATACAACCAGCGCGTCAGGGTCCACCTTCATCAGCCGTTCCCAGATGAGATCAGCGGCGAACTGAGCGGGGCCGTGGGTCGAAACCAGCCGCTTAGCGTTGACTGCGCCGAGCTTGACCGATCTAAGTGCCTCTCCCAAGGCCGCCAGATCGAGGCTGGCTGGGTTCTCCTTCTGATAAACGATCTGCTGAGTCTCAACCGAGCATACGACGATCGAGCACGGTTTGATGCGGGGGTCCCGTTCCATACGGCGCAATATAGCCACCACGCGATAGAGCTGCCAATCATCGATCAGAACAGCAGACGGATCTGGAGGATCTAGGTTCACGATGAGACTGTATCTAGACAAGCCGTTTTCTTGTGGCCTAATGAACGGCGGTTCCGCCGCGAAGAGCGGCTCAGCCGGCTGGACTAGACCCTGGGGAATCCACTGCCTCAACCGGCTATCCCTCGAATTCACCTTCGGCTTCAAATCCCAGGATTTTGAGCAAATCCGCTCCCGTCGATCGCGCATAAACCAGTCGACATGATACTTGCCTTCTCCCAACTTGAAGATGCCGTGGAATCTGATGTCCCTTTTGCTATGCTCATCGAGCTGGGCGACGTGGATTGTCTGCGCTATATACGACGCGGGGCGATCCTCGGGAATAACGCGGAAAAGGATTGTCAGATCGTTCCCTTCGCCGGTCAGTTCGCGGGTCGGCACACGTACTTCATAGCCGGCGGAAAACATGAAATCGAAACCCAACTTCGGCCTTGACATCGTGACGGTGCACGGTAGGTCATGCCGAGACTGCTGCAACTCGAGAACTGCAAGATCCGCTCCACCGAGTTGCATCCTCCCGGCAGCGTTGCCTGGTTTCACACTTTCGCTGTCGGCATTCTCTGCGCAAACGACACCGGCAACAATCATGAAGAGTGGTCGTGCGACCTTGAACAACACAGTCTTCAGAACCAGAGAATAGTCCGCGGACATGTCGCTTTTTTCCATCTGAATCTTCTCCAGCTCCGCCGGAATCCGAGCGCGAACCATTACGTAAGGCTGACTAGGAACGCCGGCGGCGATGGCCGTCTTCATTCCAGGAGGTCGTATCGGACTACCCTACAACTGGCTGAGTCGCGAAGTGCTTCAAGAGTCGTTTTAATTTACGAAGACTTCCAGTGGATGATCCGCTCTGACTTTTTTTGGATCTACCGCTCAAGACCTGCATCGTAGCTTTGTGATGCACGTAGGCATTTGCAGCCAGAGTTCTTCAGGTCGAAAACCAGCTCAGAAAACCAGCTCAAACGACTTATCGACTTGCAGATCTCGACGGAGCTTGGAGTGATTGAACGGTCCCGAAGAACCAGCCATGATCCATCAATGGTTCTTCACAATGATTGCGATTCTCGTCCGCGGTCTTTTTGTTCGTGCCGAGGTCGTCTCGACTAAAGTAGGCAACACATCCTATCGAGTAGGTACAGGTTTCTCCGAAACCACAACTGGCGGCGGAAAGAAAACAGACCGCCAGAAAGGTTGTCGGAGACGCGGGTCTCGGAGCCATCATCGGAGGCATTGCCGGTGAAAGCAAGGGCGCTGGGATAGGTGCGTTGGTTGGCGTGGCAGGCGGGACACTTATTGCAGCCACAGACCAACTGCACTTTAAAGTCCATCCGAGGCCCGTCAGGAATTTCGATTGATCATGGATTGGCAAACCTTGAGGACCTTCGTCGGAAGCCGCGGATCAGACATAAAAGAGGATGACAATGGATTTGATTGAAATACGATCCGACGGTGTTGAGCACCTACTGGCATCCGGCCTTACTCCGCGTGAAATTAATGAAGTCTTGGACTGGTGGCGGTACGCGAAGCCTGTTGGACCGGACGTTAAGATCGAAGTCAGGGAGCAGACAGGCAATCCTTTTTGTCTGACCGCCACTGGCACGGATGTCGAACCTGTGCTTCTCCTATCCAATCGCACACCGTCCGCGATCTTCGTCGGCTGAAGCCAACGCGATTGCATGAACGTGTTCGTGCTTCGCGGATCAAAACAAATCAACTTCAGCGAACCTGGGCGGAGTGCGGTCTCCACCTCCCACGACCCTTTTGAGGTGCGCCGCACACCCGGTTTCATTGAGAAGCAAGTGTCCGAATGGCTGAACGACGCGCCGGGTGGCCCGGTAGTGACATCGGCCGGCGTTGACAACGGATACACAGTCTGCTCCACTATTTCGAAGCCAAGATGGTGCACCTTTCTGAGTTTGTTGATCATCGGTCTGGTAAACCAAAGCAGTGCCTAAGAACAAGACTGTTGCCAATAGTGGATTAAAGCTAGGGACCCGCCGAGCTGAATTCACTCGAGCCATCATCGGAGCCGTCCTTGATGCCATTGTCGTGACGGATCGCGGGGGACACATTCTGGAGTTCAATCCGGCCGCTGAGCGAATGTTCGGTTACCGGAGTGAAGATGTGCTCCGTCGTGATTTGGCTGATATGCTCATTCCTCCCTCGATGCGAGAGAAACATCGTCGCGGGATTGCGCGCTATCTTGCTGCCGGAGAAGGACCGCTATTGGGCAAACGCATAGAGGTCACGGGGATGCGGGCCGACAGCAGCCAAATGCCCCTCGAACCGAGCATCACGCCAATCGGGTTGCTGCCCTCGGCGTTTGTGGGACTCATGCGCGACGTGACTGAGCAGAAACGCATGGAGCGGGAACTCCACCAGCGCGAAAGCGAGCTGGCAGCCCTGTTTGAAAGCTCGCCCGACCCTCACTTACGCTTCGATTCCAACTTTCGTGTCACACATGCTAACGCGGCGTACGTGAAGATATCGGGAGTTTCAGCACAGGCAGTTATCGGCAAGACAGGCCGTGAGCTGCCGTTAGATCAAGGTGACGTGCAGGTCGCGACGCAGTTGATCAAGAAAGTCTTCCAAACGAGCCAGCCTCAGCGATGCGAGTTCTCCGCTCAATCGCCCCACGGCTTGACCGATCACGAAGTACGATATGTCCCGGGATTATCCTCCGACGGTTCTGTAGCGGCGGTTCTCGCGATCGGGCGCGATATCACCGAATTGAAACGCGTAGAGCAAGAACTACGCCAGCGCGAGCGGGAGCTAGTAGAGCTATACGACAACTCCCCCGACCCCATCGCACGGCGGGATCGCAATCTTCGAATCCTTTACGCTAACGCCGCATGGGAGAAAGTAATGGGGATCTCACGGGAAAAGGCTCTCGGAAAGACGATCGAGGAACTTGGATTGCCACGGGCATCTGTCAAACCCCAACAGCGTGGTGGGCTTGAATATGAAGTGCGTTACATCCCGGAACTCGTCAACGGCAAGGTGGCTTCATTCTTATTGATAGGACGGGACGTCACTGAGCAGAAACGCCTGGAAAGGCTCACCGCCGCAAACGAGCGTGATATTCGTGCGCTCTCAGCCAGCCTCATAACCGCCCAGGAGCAGGAGCGCCGTCGCGTGGCACGCGAGATTCACGACGCCTTGTGCCAGCACTTGGGCGCCCTTGCTGCCGATCTAGGAGAGGTTGCGGCCCGACTCCCCCGATCCAGTCCCGTCAGGCAACATCTGCAAGCCGCTCGGGAGAATGCCTACCGTTCCGCCGAAGAAGCTCGCCAGATCGCGCATCAATTGCATCCGGCAATTGTGGAGGACCTGGGGTTGGCGACGGCTCTCCAGAATCTCTGCGACGAGTTCGGCCGGCAGCAGGGTATTCCCATCCGGTTTCGATTGCGGAAACCGCTTCCCGCAGTGCCCCTCGAGGCCACCTCATGCGCGTATCGCGTCGCGCAGGAGGCCCTTAATAACGTCGCCAGGCACGCCAGCGCGAAGCGCATATCCGTTGTCTTGGCCGTCGATCGCAACCTCCATCTCTCGATTCGCGATGACGGTATCTGCTTTGATCCGATATCCGTCCGTGGCGCGGGCGGCCTCGGATTGATAAGTATGGGAGAACGCGCGCGCATCGTTGGCGCGAAGTTATCTATACAAGGGCGCCCCGGCCATGGAACGCTCGTGGACTTGGTAGTACCCATTCGAGGAGCAAGCCGTGAAAACAACCCGTATTCTGCTGGGAGATGACCATCCGGTAATTCTCGACGGTGGCCGTGCGCTTTTGGGAGACCGGTACGAGATTGTAGGAGTCGCGGCGGATGGGCGGGCCCTAGTGGAGGCCGCGCTTAAATTGCAACCGGACTTGATCCTTCTGGATATTTCCATGCCGTTGCTCAGCGGGATTGAGGCGGCCCGCCGCATCAAGCCGAGTCTTCCCGGAGTAAAGCTGTTATTTTTCAGCATGCATTCGGAGCGGCCCTACCTGCAGGCCGCGTTTGAGGCCGGAGCGACTGGATATGTGCTCAAATCGACGGCGCGTGAAGAGCTGAAAGTCGCCGTTCAAAAGGTTCTTGAGGGCCAGATTTATGTTTCGAAAGGACTTTCGGAAGACTGGGAACACCTTCACGATCCGGATCAAGTCGCGAAGTCCGTCATGCTGAGCGCCCGCGAACGGGAAGTTCTCCAACTCATTGCGGAAGGCCGGTCCAGCAAAGAGATCGCTGCCCTTCTTAACATTTCGGTTAAAACAGTCTCATACCACCGCGAGAATGTTAAGCGAAAGCTAGGATTAAGAACGATCGCGGAGCTGACCCGGGATGCAATCGCCAGAGGTTCGATGTGATCCCCAGGGCTCCTGGTTTGTCACAAACCTAGGACTGTGTCTAGGTCTTTAAGGGAACCCCTGGCACTTTACCCGGTGCTCTTTGGGCTAGACATTACCTACTATGAACCCTACTAGTACAGTTGACCGAAGAGGTGGCCCACGCAGGATACCTCTCGATTATGAGTTCGGAGGAAGGAAGTCGTCCATGAGAATCACCTCCCCAATTTCTCATCACGCGCGTGACCGGGCGTTTTTGCCCTCATTGAAAATCGCGGTGCCTGCGGTGCCTATGCCGCCAGAGGTCTCCGTCAAGCACAAACATATTCCGTCGGTCTGTGAGGATTGCAGCCGACGCAAGTCCCTCGAGAACAGCTTCTGTGAAAGAACGAAGCAGAAACATCTGGAATTCGACAGACTCATCCGGGAAAAATCGGAGCTTCTCGGAATTGCCGCGCACGATCTTCGTCTTCCGGTCGCAACCATCCAAATATACAGCGAGCTATTGGCTGAAGGCATCGGTGACAGGGCGAGCCCGGAACTGATGGAATGGATCAATTCGATCCATTCCGCGAGCGAGTTCGCACTCCGTTTGCTCCAGGAAACGTTAGATCTGGCGATTGCGGAATCCGGTACCGGCGAACTTCATGCAACGCCATTGATTGTTGCGCCCGTTGTTGCAAATAGCGTTTCCATGAGTCTTCCTGTCGCGGCTCGCAAGCAAATGAGGCTTACTCTGGTTCAGGAAGGTGACCCACAGCCTGTTCTGTTGGATCCATTAAAGATCAGCAAGGTTTTCAATAACTTGATCGAAAACGCGATCAAGTACTGCCAACCCGGCGCCCGGATCGAGGTCCGAATCTCGCGCGGTAAGGATTCGGTTCTGGTTTGCGTTCAGGACGACGGCCCTGGCATCGACGCTGCGGATCTCAAGACCTTGTTCACTCCGTTCCAGCGAACTCGCGCTCGTGCGCTTTCCGAGGAACCCAGCGCCGGGCTGGGTCTTTCCATCGCGAAGCACATCGTGGATCTCCACGGCGGGCAGATCTGGCTCAAGAGCGAGATTGGCAAAGGCACAACCTTCTATGTGTCTCTTCCTGCAGTCGTCTCGTGAACCGCAAACAAATCCTAAAGCCAGAGACGCAGATGGTCATCATCCATGCGGGGAGAAGGGTGTCTCCTTCGAGATCATTGGCCACGAACTCCAGAGCAACCATGCCGCAAAAGGCGAAAATATCTGCCATTTCCTTTGCCCTCGCCTTTGGATTGGGGGTCATGGGCGATTTGGCGCAGTGCGCCTGGATACAACTGCCCGCGTGGGGAATTCCACTGTTTGCCGCCTTTCACTATGTCGCCATCCTTCTGGCGGCCGGTGGCTTTGGTCTCGAAATCGGCCTGGGAGCAGCGGTCCTAATCGCTGTCTTTCACACCATCGCCAAAATGACAGCATGTGGGGAGCCTATCTCACAACAAGGCGAGGTCCTGTCCTTCATCGTTGTCGGCTTGCTTGCCGGATTTCTAGTCAAGGGAAGGCGAGAACGGTTCGGGCGCGTCTCGCACAGCCCGGATACAGCCAGTGACGGGCGAGTACCCGTAGGCTTTGTCCGCGCGGTTCGAGCTCCTCTGTCGGCGATCGAGAGCGCGGGCTATCTGCTCGAGGATTCGGTGTTAACGGAAGCCAATCATCGGGAAGTCGCCGCCATCATCCTGAGAGAATGCCATCGTCTCGACGTTCTCGTAAAGTTGCTTGAATTTGGCCACGCGCGCCTGCCGGCGTACCGTGAAGTGAACCTTTCTTCCGTGCTTGACGAAATAGTGCGGTGCGGCGCGCCTCTAGCCGAGGCTGCTTGTATCACGCTGCGGAAGGCAGAAGACGCCGAACTGAGAGCTATCTGCGATCCAGAACTCCTTGAACAGGTGAGTTTGAATCTGTTGGCTAACGCGATACATGTTACGGAACACGGAGACGAAATCATACTATCCGCTCGCATCGACAAGAACAACGCCGTGATCGAAATCTCCAACCCGCGCGGAGGTGTCCTGGGGCAACTTGGAACTACGACGATGACTTCAACTCCCGAAAGTGCACGCCATGCGAGTTCGCATGACGTGAACACCCCCAGAGGCGGCGGTCAATGACAGCGATGGAGAGCTTGGACCTTATTCATAGACCACTCGGGACCATCCTGGTGGTTGAAGATGATGCCAGCCTACGCCGCCTGACTCAGGTGCAACTGGACAAGCTGGGCTATCAGACTAGGCTGGCCGTCGATGCCGCGGGAGGACTGGATATTCTGCGGCGCGAGCCGGTGGAGCTCGTGCTCTGCGACCTGCACCTTCCATCTACATCCGGCTTGGAGCTGCTGAAGAAGGTCCACGCCGAGTATCCCGAAACCAAGTTCGTCATCGTAACGGCGTTCGGCTCGGTCGATACGGCCATCGAAGCCATGAAGTCGGGCGCTTACGATTACCTGACCAAACCTCTGCATCCGGTCGAATTACGGTCCCTCGTGGAGCGCGTATTCGAACGGCGACGGTTGGTTGAGGAAGTTCAAGCGTTGCGCAGCAGCGTCGATCAGAAGTATGGCTTCAAGAGCCTGATCGGTGAGTCTACCGGATTGAAGAACGTGATAGACCTGGCGTCTCGCGCTGCGCGGACAGACGCAGCCGTGCTGATTACGGGAGAAACCGGAACCGGCAAGGAATTGCTAGCCAAAGCCATTCACTTCAACGGTGCGCGTCAAGACCGCCCCTTCGTCATCGTGAATTGCGGATCGATTCCGCGGGATCTGGTGGAATCCGAGTTGTTTGGCCACGTCAAGGGTGCATTCACGGGAGCTGGGGCGCACAAGCGAGGGCGAGTGGAAATGGCGGACGGTGGAACTCTGTTTCTGGATGAAATCGGAGAGATGCCGCCGGACATGCAGGTCCCTCTGCTTCGCCTGCTCCAGGAGGGCGAAGTACAAAAGGTGGGCGCCACAAGCGCGATCCACGTTGACGTGCGAATCATCGCCGCTACCCATCGCGACCTGGTAGAACTGATCCGAGGGTACGGGTTCCGCGAGGATCTCTATTATCGTCTGGCCGTTGTTCCGATCGAACTTCCTCCCTTGCGTGAGCGCAGAGAGGACATTCCGGAACTCGTGCGATGCTTCTTCAGAGAGAATCAAATAAAGCACCATCGTGAGGAACTCAGGCTTCCCGCATCCCTGCTCAGGTACTTCTCTCAATACGACTGGCCCGGCAACGTTCGTCAACTGGCGAACTGTATCACGCGTATTATCGTTCTCGCCACAGCGCCGGAGATCACATTGAACGATCTTCCGGAATTCCTGCAGAATGTGGGACCTTCGTCGTGCGTGCCGACTCCGGCCGACTCCCACTCACGGGAATTGCGGGCGGAAGATAGGACGCTTGACGAAGTAGATCGTCAAGTGATCCTTAAAGCCATGGAAAAGTTCGACTGGAACCAAACACACGCTGCTCGCCATCTCGGTATCACGCGCAAGATGCTCAAGCGCCGTCTCGAACGGTATGGGATCAGGAAGCCTAAACCAGCGCCGGAATCGACGCCTTCATCGCAATCGGGGTCTCGCTAGACCCGCGACCGGCCAGGCTCGGGCGCTGTTCAGACGTCTATTCGAGCGGTCCGTAATAGCCGCGCCGCCAGGAAACGTGCAAGGGTTGCTCTCCGGCACTCTGCAGAACCTCAACCTTCACGCTATGATATTTGCCGTCCCGATGCCGCTCCGGGGGAGTAAAACCTAAGACGTACTCAGCATGTGCCTCCGCGCTAAGGGCGGCTGCCGCTTCAGGCAGGTTCTCCAGGTCATGGACCTGGTAGGCACGTCCGCCGCTGGCGTTCGCAAGCTTATCCAACACCGGCGTGCGGCTTTGCATGGAAATCGAGAAGATCCGAATATCCGCCTCGCGTACCAGGCTCTTGACTTCGCTTTCGCTGTAGCGGCTGTTGTTGTCCCCGCCATCCGATAACACCAGGAGAACCCGGCGATTCAAGCGCGCCTGCTTCATCTGATTGATTCCCAAGACGATCGCGTCATACAGAGCAGTCCAACCGCTAGGTTGTGCCGCGGCAAGATCAGATCCTATAATTTCCGGATCTGTGGTGAACCCGCGCACGAGCTCGGGTTGGTCCTTGAAGGTGACCAGAAAGAACTCGTCCGCCCGCGCACTCAATCGGAGAAACTCGCGAATCGCCTGCTGCGCCTGCGCTAACTTATTCTTTACGCTGCCGCTGATATCCAGGACCACGCCGACGGAAATCGGTCCATCCTGAATGAAGAACTCCGACAAGTCGTGTTCCACGCCGTCTTCGGAAAGCCTGAAGTCCTGCTTATGCAATCCTTGAACCGGACGGCCGTACGAATCAGTAACGGTCGTTGGAATGAACACCCGATTAACGTCTGATCGAATCACGCCAGACGGAAACATTTTAGCGTCTGAATGGGCTGGAATCCGGGGCGTGATGGAGACTCTGACGTCGCTATTCTGCGCGAACGCGTAACCCGCGAGAGCAGCGGAGACTAGAACAACCCAACCTGTTGCAATTGCAGCACGGCGGCGCCGGAAGACTGACTGCATTTAATGCTCGGCGTTCCTTCCGCCGAGTATTGTAACACACGTCCCCTTCCACGTCCGCCGTAGCTAGCGCACCGTCAGTCGAACTTCAGGCTAGTTGAGTGTTCTTATTCACCACCGAATGTGAGTACAATTCCCCCTAAGTATCGGAAGCTGTTCTGATTGTTCGTATTCGTGAACGGGTTGGTGAGGCGTGTGCCCACATAATCCAATTCACCGAGCCGAAAAGCCACGGTCTTGTTTATTCTCCAGTCGAGTCCGCCGCCACCGGCCCATGTAAAGGGATGTTGGGTGCCTGTCACATCAACCGATCCCCCGCCGGCGTTGATGGCCTTCGCCAGATTCCCGTACCCGTTAATGTTGGACTGGCCCATCAAGAATTCGCCAAATACGTAGAACTTGCTGGTGTGTACTCCGACCACGGGACCAAACAGGTAGGTAAACGAGTTGGCATTGGACTTGAAGGTCCCGGCCGGAATCGTACCGTGAGGCGTCACGGTCGGGCCGGTTGAGGTAAGAGTCCACTGGGTGCTGCCATAGCCCTGGAAGTCGCCCTTTATGGCAAAGTACTTCCCGAAGTTGACTTGAACGCCCCCACCCCCGCCGTTTAGCGCCCGGCTCTGTAGACCGTTTAGCGTGGGATTGAATTGCATATACGAATAGTCGCCGTATATCTCCCACCTTGGCGTGCTCTGTGCGAATGCTGTCGCCGTAAACATCAACGCCGTGGAAACTAGCGCCAAATTATTGATTCTCATGGTTTTCCTCTTTCTTGGTTCCTGTCTACTCTCAATGCTCGAGAGTCTTAACCGTGACCCCGCTCGATGCGCGGGTTGATGAGCTTCTGACTAACCCGAGAACCAATTCCCTCGGATTGTATTTCGACCCTCTGCGGTCGTGATGAAAATCGATGGAGTGCGGCTTTCTTTTTTTAACCGGTGTCCCCAGCGTTGTCTCTTTTGAAGAGTTCCCGCTATTACTGGATACCTACACGCAGGTGCTAGGAGGGTTTAGCCCTCGCGGTAGTTTAAGAGAACCGCGCCGATCAAGATAAAACAGACCGGCCAAATCAGCCCCAGGACGCGCGGAGCACGCGCGTCCAGCCTCAGTTCGAGCCAGCGTGACCACCCGGCCGTTACGGCAAGAATGGCCAGGAGGGTGTGACTGAGTTCTGCCAGGAATTCCTCTTTTGGGTTGCCCAACGAATGCGAGTGAGTCAGGAGGAGAGCGCCACCCAACGCGCACACCAGTGGAAAGATCAGACCACCAGTCCCCGCGGATAGGCGTGCGGTTCGTATCGCCCATTCGAAAACTCCGAACGCGACGATTAACACCACAAACAGCCGATGCTGAGCCACTTCGGCAACTTGAAAGCTTTCCCAGAATCCGCGCGGACCCAGCGGCCAGTTCTCTGCGTCCGCCCGAAAGAACAGGAAGACTGCTAGGCCGATAAACACTAAAGGCCAGTGCTTCGCCCACGAAACGCGCCGAGCCAAGTACGACAAGATGCCGGCTGCAAGCACGACCAACCCCGCCCAGTGGTGGTTGTATTCGGACCACGCGATATCCGCTGGCTTGCTGGGTTGCGTTAGTTGGCCTGGCACGAAGGATCTGGGAACGGCTGCTGCGAAGGACGCTGTCCATAGCGTCGGCGGTGAGAGTTCGTCGAGGGCCGGTGTCCGCATTCGCGGCCATTTTGGTTTCACACGTTCAGCAATTTCCGGAATCGTCACGCGGCCCACTAACACGTCGGCGGCGGGTGGCATGGAGGTTAGCGATGCAGCGGCCAATATAATTGTGAAGCCGATGCCCACTTCCGCTTCGCCGAACCGCCGTAGGGGAAGAAGGTTCGCTGGAGCTCCGGCCCGAACCGCGCGAACGATCCTCAGATTCATCCAACCGAGCAGGAGAAGCAAAGCCGTCAGCGTTACCTTGGACGACAGCATAATCCCGTAGATCGTGCCGGTTAATGCGGCCGGACTCCCAACATAGAGCAAAGCCATCGAGCCGCCGGCACCTGCCAGGACTACAACGGAAACCATCGCCATTCTCGAGAATCGGCTGGTGATCGACCGGGCAACCTCACGATTGGGCATTCCTCTGAGAGTCCAGAGGAGATACGGCATAGCCCCGATCCAGGCGGCACTAGCGAGGTGGTGGGAAAGAGTAAGGCCTGCGAGCACGCCGCGATGTTCAAGGCGCGCAGCGGAATGGCTCGTCATCACTGCCCCGTACAGGATCAGGATGCAGCCCGCGGGACACATCCACTTCCCACTGCCCGAGCGTGCGAATCCTCCCACGAATGCCGCTCCAACGATGATGAACGCGCCAGCTACGCTGAAGCTCGCGCCTCTCACATCCGCCCATGTCAGGCCGGTAGAATTCATCAGAACAACGGAATTCGCACCTACGAATGCGATCTGAGTAGCAGCCAGCACCGCTGCGGAAATCGTCAGGAACCGCGATGGCCGTCGCGAATCTCGGTTGGTGATTTCATTCCGGGCGATCGCCAGGAGAAAAATCACGCCGCCGATCGTCAACATCTCGAAGGCAAGGGTCATGCCCCGAAACAGAACCGAAACAAACGCGAAGATGTCGAGCAGTTGCGGCACGGGCGATCACTGCGTACGGAAGGGTAACTCGCCACGCGTGATGTGACCGTCCTCGGCAAGAACCTGCCACCGCAGGATGTAGGCGCCCGGCGCCAACTCCGCCACTTCGGATCTGACAATGTCCGGAGAAGGCTGATCCGCAACCAACACCTGTTCGCCTCCAGAGGGAAGAAGCAGGATCAGCCGGGAGCGCTTGACGTCAATTCTCGAGCTAAACTGGAGTCGTATGTGCACCGTCGTGCCATGCACCACTTCATTGACCGCCGGTGCGGTAGAATGCAGAATCGCATGCCCGTCGAGATTCGAAATGGGGTAAGTAAACGCAAAGGCGGCAAGCGCAATGCCACGGCTAAAAGCAGTTCCCATCCTCTGTTCTCCTAAACCGCTCGCTTACGATTACCCTCGACGGCCGCACTACCATGATTCCTCTACCTGCGTTACGGCCGGCGCACAGATGTGCGGATTCCAATCTATTCCCGCGATGCACCATTATGTGGAACGGGTGCAAATTATCTGCCACTACAGAGTCTGCATTCTTGCTTTGCCCGCTCCCCGGCCTCTTTGAACATCTACCCCTGGAACAGATCGCTGTTCTCTGATTCCAGTTCGCCCGCAGCCACGCTCTCCACGAGGTTCCACGGTATTGTTTTGCGAACCCCATGAGTTCTGAGATCCTCTACGGTGAGGTTTAAATCATCGATTCGAAAGGCGACATGGTCCCGAGCTCCATATCGAATAGAGGTGCGGACTCCTTGCAGCCTGACGAATAGAAACGTCTTGCCGAACGCGAGGCGATAGCGGTCCGGCCCTTCCTCTATCAAAGCCCCGCGCAACCTCTTCATCGCGTCTTGCGCGTTCATGGGCCGGTTCGCTCCAAGCCGAACGGATGAAGTTCGGGGCACAGTTGGTTCAACAAAGGATGCCCTCGATTGGGGCGTTTGGCGGCGCCCCAGAGGGTGAAACGAAGCTATCCATGCGGAATTCAATCTGGCCCTGCGGGAACAATACCTCCGGCAACTGTGCTGCAGGGGACAGTTCTCAGTTCGAGAGATTTTTATAAACATTCCGGTTTCAACGAACTTAGGACAACAACACTCGTGATTCAAGCGTGGCTACTCACTTGCTTTGTCTCAGACATGCAAATTCTATTTGACAGTCTTTTGGCGGATCAACGCCTCGTTACGATGTCGAAGAATGGCGATCGAGACGCGTTTGGCGAGTTGATTCGCCGCCATCGCAGCAGATGTGTGAACCTGGCAGCCTCCATCCTCCGAAACCGCGGAGAAGCGGAAGAAGAAACGCAGAATGCATGCTGGAAAGCATTCGAGCACATCGATCAATTCCAGGGAGAAGCCGAATTCGCCACATGGTTGCTTCGGATCGTCCAGAATCAGTGTCTAATGCTTATCCGCCAGAAGCGCCAGGCACAATTCGTCCACCTAGATGACCGCGATCCTGAGAGTGGGAATGAACCCATCCAACTCCCGACGCCGGATTCTGATCCGGAAGGCGCACTTGGGAAGCACGAGGTACTCCGCGTCTTGCGGATCGAAATCCGGCGAATTCCACCACTGTTGCGGAATGTGATGTTGATGCGCGATGTGCAACAGTTGCCGATGCAGGATCTCGCCGCGCGGTTGGGGATCACGGTACCTGCCGCGAAGTCCAGGCTCCTGCGAGCGCGGGCGGAGTTGCGCCTGCGAATGCTGCGGCACTGCACGCAGACGGGCCCGTGGAGCTTGATGGCGCACATGGCCGCTCCTCCCGAGAGAGTTTTTCAGCAGCAGTCTCACAGACATTTATCGGCGTAATGCGGGTTCTTTGTCTGCTTGTTTCGGCGCTCGAATGCTTCTGTCAGCAGCAGCCGCTGGTCGTCGATCGCCCTAAGATCGGAGTGGTTCTTGAAGGCGGCGGGGCGCTCGGCTTGGCACATATCGGCGTCCTTCAATGGTTTGAAGAGCACCGGATTCCGATCGACTACCTCGCAGGTACAAGCATGGGGGGCCTCGTGGGAGGTATGTACGCCACCGGCATGCGCGCGGCCGAGCTGCGGGATCTGGTGTCCACCATCGATTGGGCCGAAGCAATCGGTGGAAAGACAGCGTATGAGACCCTATCCTTCCGCCGGAAAGAAGACAAGCGCTCCTTTCAGAATGACCTCGAATTCGGCCTTCGCCGCGGGTTCAGTGGACCGGGAGGGTTAAGCTCGGGCCAGAGAATCACTTTCCTTTTTGACCGAGTTACGCTCCCCTACTCAGATCTAAAAAGCTTTGACGATTTGCCGATACCCTTCCGTTGCGTTGCCACCGACCTGAACTCGGGAAGAGAGCACATCTTTGAAAACGGTCCTCTTGGCGAGGCTCTGCGGGCAACCATGTCATTGCCGGCAATATTCACCCCGGTGACGAATGGAAACAGCACCTGGGTCGACGGCGGACTTTTGAACAACTTACCCGTGGACGTGGTGAAGAAGATGGGGGCGGACATCGTCATCGTGGTCCACCTGGCCTCTTCCCCCTATCGCCCTGAGAGCAGTCCGTCGCTGCGATCCGTGATGCAGCGCTCCATCAGCGTGACAATCGACGCCAACCAATTGCGCAGTCTCGAGGCTGCGGATCTTGTGGTATCCGTGGATCTCGCCGGCTATACCGGCACCAGCTACGGTGCCAGCGCCCAGATAATCGCGAAAGGATCGGAGGGAGCAGGAAAAAAGTATCAAATGCTCGCCAAGTTGGGCCTCGACGAGGCAGCCTGGCAACAGCATCTGCAGGTCCGAGACTCCCGCCGCCTGCGCTCTTCGCCCACGCCGACTTTCATCCACGTGAACGGTGCCGATCCGGGGTTGTCTCGCGAGATCGAGAAAGAACTTGACATTCATGCTGGCAAGCCGCTGGACCTTGACCGGCTTGAAGAGGACATCACCTTGATCTCGGGAGGCGGCCGTTTTACGCGTTTTTCTTATGGGATGATCGAGGCCCAGAACCGCCCCGGGATTGAGATCCGGGCGGAGGAGAAGGGCTACGCCCCACCGCTTGTGAACGTCGGCTTCCTGGTCGATGGGTTTGACCTGGCCAACGTCCGATGGACGACTACCGCGCGCATCACTGCGCTCGACGTAGGCGGGTTTCGCTCTGAATGGAGGACGGATGTTTCACTGGGTTCCACGTGGGGAATCTCTACCGAATACTACCGGCCAGTTTCACCGACTAGCAAGTGGTTCGTGGCTCCGCGACTTTTTGCCACCAATGTTCCGTTTGATCTGTACAATCGTTCGACTCAGGTGGCACAATATCGAATTCGCCGCTATGGCGGAGGAGCCGACGTAGGGTTCGCGATTGATCGATTCAGCGAACTCCGCCTTGGATACGAAGTTGGCTATTTCAACTCCTCATTGAGCGTGGGTTCACCTGTCCTCCCCGCGCCCAACAGCCGGACTGGCGTTACTTCAATTACCTTCACACTGGACAGGCTCGACAGCCCTTTGGTGCCGCGCACCGGCCAAGTCGCTCGGTTTCGTGCTGCCTGGATCGACGCGGCCCCGGCCGCTAGCAGAGCATTCCCTTTGTCTGAGGCGTATATCGGGGTGATTCGGCCGATCAGCAAACGTGGCTCGGTCTACTTGCAAGCGTTCGGCGGCACTACCTTCGGTCGTCTCGATACGGGCATCCAACAGTTCTTCTTAGGTGGACCGGGCCAGTTGAATGCCTACGGAAGAAACGAGCTGCGGACGAACCAGTACTGGCTCGCGCGGATCGGCTATGTTTACGAGCTGTTCAGCCTGCCTCCCCTCATCGGCCACAAGGCATTCTTCACCTCCTCCTATGAAGTGGGGAAGGCTTACGGCGCGTCCCGGCTTCCGAACGACGGCAGCGTGGGTCTGGTCGTGGAGACTCTACTCGGTCCCGTATTTTTCGGGGGAGCCGTGGGAGATAGCGGGCATCGCCGCGTGTATTTCAACTTGGGCAGGTTTTTTTAGATTCGTGCGACCTGCGGTCTCGATTCAGGGCCTTTTGCTTACCGCGGTGGCTTGCCTTTCATTTCCAGCGTTTTCCAGGGCCAAAACCGACATGCTGGTGATGAAGATGGCGATCACATCACTGGTGAAGTGAAAAGGCTCGAAGGCGGAGTCCTCCAGGTCGAACTCGACTACGTGGATGGCGAAACGTGGCCCGCCTGGAAAGCGCCGGTTTATTCCTCATACAGCTCCAAGACGGCTCCATTTACTCCGGCAGAGTGATTACTCCTGAGATCTTGGGCGGTATGCCGGTAAAGATGGAGATCCAGCCGAATGATGCGGAAGAGTCCCTCACGGTCGATAAGTCTCAGGTCGTACGCATGACGCAGACTTCCGAAAGTTTTCTGCGCCGTTTCAGCGGCAGCATCACGATGGGAGCACTCTATTCCAAAGGCAACAGCACCATCCAGTACAATATTGGCTCGGATCTCAGCTATCAGCAGAGTCGCTGGGGATCGAGGCTCCGATACAATTCCAACCTCTCATCCAGTACTGGCACCGAAACGGCCACACGCAACCAAGCCGATTTGAGCGCATATCTTTTACTGCCCTGGAAAAACTACTTCTTTGGCGGCGCCACGACGTTTCTGCAGAGCTCGGTACTAGGAATATAAGATCAAACGAGTCTGGCGCTTAGTTTGGGGCGGTATTTGAGAAATTCCGACCGGGTGCGTTTGACGGCTCTCGCAGGCCGCGGATGGAAGAGAACCGACTATCGGACCTCGTTGACCCACGAGTCGCAAGACGTCGCAGTGGCATTGATTACCATAAACCTGGAAGCCTTCAACTTCAAGAAGACGAAATTGGATGCCACTGCGAGTGCGGTCCCCGCTCTGACAGACTCGGGGCGTCTTTTCGACCAGAACCAATCTCGCTTACTACCTTAAGCTGTGCACCTGGAAACTGGTCCCTTCTAAGTCAAGGTTCGAACCGCGCGCTCCAAGCTTTCTTCTCGCCACCATTCAGATAGAATCCGCGGCGATGGTCAAGGGATTGAGAACGATCTTACTTTTAATGTCAGCTCAATGAGACACCGTGCAAGATGACGCTAGCGACCCTGCCCGTGAGAACCGCATCAGCTGTGGCCACGATCACGATGAAGTGGGTCAATGCCCACGTCATCTTGGTCACGGGTATGAAAGATGGCAAAACCAGTCTACTCTGACCGCCGCCTCGTTTCGACAGAAGGTAGGACGATGATGGTACTTCGGGAAAATTATTGGAATGGATTCGCTAAGGGCTGTCAGATCGTAAAGAAATGCATCCCTAGGCCAGCGAGGGAATCACAGTCCCGTTGGGCGAAAGGACGCGGGATTACCCGTGAACTTGAGGGAGGCATCGTGTCCGCCGGACCTGTTTGGAAGCATGGCGTCATCGCAGGTCTGATCCTGTTGTCCTCATCTCCGCAGACGCCATTCTTGGCCGCGCAGGAGCTGGCCAGATCGCCAGAACCGATCGATCAGAGTGACATCATTTTTCGCCAAGAAAACGCGTTCGTCATGGCGCCCGTGATCGTTCGCGATCGCCACGGACAAGTTGTCAATGGGTTGACGCCGCTCGATTTCGAGTTGTACGACAACCGCAAGCTGCAAAAGATCACTGAAGACGCGACATCCCATCCCATCTCGCTCGTGGTGGCGGTCCAGGCGAGCGCGAACATGGAAAAACTATTGCCCAGTATCCGCAAGATCGGCAGCCTGTTCAGCGGCTTGCTTTTGGGCGAGTCCGGCGAAATGGCCGTGCTGTCGTTCGATCATCGCATTCAAACCATGACGGATTTCACATCGGATCCGGACAAGATATCGGACGCCTTCAAGAAGATCAAGAGCGGAAGTAGCCCTAGCCACTTGAACGATGCTGCTATGCAAGGCGTTGTCATGCTGAGAAGGCGCGACAGGTCGCGCAGGCGAGTCCTCATGCTAATCAGCGAGACGCGGGATAACGGCAGCCAGATGAAAGTCCGCGACGTGCTCACCGAAGCGGAGTTCCGCGACGTGACAGTATACGCTGTCGAGGTTTCGCACCTGCTCACGTCGCTGAACACGCATCCAGATCCTCCGCGACCGAGCCCGATTCCTCCCGAGGCCAGGCCACTTCCGGCCGGCGTGATCGCCACGCAAACTACGGATGCACAGGGTGTAGTCTGTTGTTCCTCCTCCATGGGAGATTGGTCACCGATCTTCAACGAAATCTTCACCGCGGTCAAAGCTATCTTCATCTCCAATCCTCAGGAAGTCTATACGAAGTTCACAGGCGGGCGCGGGTATTCCTACAAGACGCAGAAAGGATTGGAGCAGGCTATCACTGATATTGGGGAAGAGATTCACGGCCAATATCTCTTGACGTATTTGCCCAGCAATCTAGACGAGCCCGGTTATCACGAGATCGAGGTGCACGTACTGAGACCGGAGTTTAAAGTGACAACGCGGCCTGGGTATTGGACAGCGGCAAAGCCATCGCCGCGCTAGCAAGATTGATGCAGGTTGCTCTAAGCAATCTTTTGAGGAACTCACAACGGAGACCACTCTTGGCCAATAGTGTCAGAACGGCCGTCGTCGCCTGGCTCGTAACCGCTGTGTACTACTTCTATCAGTACGCGCTACGCTCAGCGCCGGCGGTAATGATGCCGCAGTTGGCGGATGCGTTCGGCCTCAGCGCCATGGGCGTTGCCTCCATCGTCGGACTCTTCTACTACGGCTATTCACCGTTCAGCCTGGTGGCGGGCGCGGCGATAGATCGAGTGGGACCGAAAAAGGTAGTTCCTTTGGGAGCGGCCATGGTTGGCATCGGAGCACTTTTGTTCGGCTCAGGCGGCAGTCAGACAGCCAGCATCGGTCGATTCCTTCAGGGTGCCGGCGGTGTGTTCGCGCTTGTGGGTGCGGCTTACATCGCCACGAAGAATTTCCCTCCCGCCCGCGCTGCAACTTTGATCGGCGCCACGCAGATGTTTGGCATGGCGGGAGGATCGGCGGGCCAGTTCGCGGCGGGGCCGATCATCGGCAGCGGTGTTCCCTGGAGCGCCTTCTGGACCGGAATGGGAATCGCCGGCCTTGGGATCAGCGCCCTACTCTTCTTGCTCTTGCCGGCGGAAGAACCTTCCGGCCGGCGTGCCGCGTGGCTTCCGGGCGCGGCCGCCGCCTTCGCCACGGTCTTCCGGAATCCGCAGTCGATCCTGTGCGGCATGATCGCGGGCTTGCTGTTCATACCAACCACCATCTTCGACATGATTTGGGGCGTCCGCTTCCTGCAGGAGGCTCGCGGGTTTGATTACGCCTCGGCTGTCATGCGGTCGGCCGCGGTTCCGCTGGGTTGGGTCATCGGCTGTCCGCTGCTTGGCCTCGTTTCGGATCGCATCGGCCGGCGCAAACCCATCATCATTGCGAGCGCTGTTGTCCTCCTCGCGTGCCTCGCCTGGATCCTCTACGGTCGGGCGGATGTTTTTCCTCCTTACGTCCTCGGACTCGTGTCCGGACTGGCGTCAGGCGCGGCCATGCTGCCCTACACGGTAATCAAAGAAGCCAATCCGCCGGAGGTGAGCGGCACTGCCACCGGCGTGGTCAACTTCTTGAATTTCACCTTTAGTGCCCTGCTGGGCCCGGTCTTCGGTTGGATCATGCGGAGAGTGTCTGGCGAGTCGGCGCAATTGAACCTCGAGCACTACCAAACCGTATTTACGCCCCTTCTGTTCGGCGTTGGACTGGCCATCGTACTCACTCTTCTTTTGAGGGAGACGGGACCTGCGGTACGGCCACTGGCCGCGCTTGCGGCAAAGGAGATGAGATGACTCACCACCACCCAGGAACGGGGAAATACGAAGGTTTGCTGGCGAAATGTAGGAGCCTCGAAGCGATCCCAACAGCGGTGGCTTACCCATGCGAGACAAGCGCGTTAGAAGGAGCCATCGAGGCCGGTCAAAAGGGATTGATCGAGCCGATTCTCGTGGGCCCGGCGGAGAAGATCGCGGAGATTGCGAAATCCTCCGGCATCAACCTGGGAGGCACACAGGTCGTCGACGCGCGCGATGGCCGTCAAGCGGCCGCCAAGGCTGTGGAACTGGTTCTTCACGGCAAGGCCGAACTCCTCATGAAGGGAAGTCTGCACACAGACGAGTTGCTGGGCGCCGTGGTGGCGCGGGAGGCGGGCCTGCGCACCGGACGCCGAATCAGTCATGTCTTCATCATGGACGTGCCAACTTACCACAAGGTCCTGATCGTCACCGATGCCGCGATCAACATCGCACCAACCCTGGAGGACAAGGTCGACATTTGTCAGAACGCCATCGATCTGGCCGTCTCTCTTGGCCTCGCGCAGCCCAAAGTGGCCATTCTCGCGGCGGTCGAAACGGTGAATTCGAAAATGACTGCGACACTGGACGCGGCAGCATTGTGCAAGATGACTGAACGCGGGCAGATCACCGGGGGCCTTCTCGACGGCCCACTGGCCTTTGACAACGCCATCAACCAGGAAGCTGCCGAAACGAAGGGAATTCACTCGAAAGTCGCCGGCGATCCTGATATTCTTCTCGCGCCGGATCTTGAAGCGGGCAACATCCTGGCCAAGCTGCTTAGCTTCCTGGCCAATGCCGACAGCGCTGGTCTTGTGCTCGGCGCACGCGTGCCCATCATTCTGACATCCCGCGCCGACAGCGTTCGGTCCCGGATCGCCAGCTGCGGTGTCGCCATGCTGGCGGCTCATGCGCGGAAAACGGGGGCCCAAGGGGCTCATCATGGATGATTACGCTTTGGTTTTCAATGCTGGATCCTCCAGCTTGAAGTTCTGCGTATACCACCGGCCGGAGGCGGACGACTGGCACATCGAATCGCGAGGCCAGATCGAGGGCATAGGCACCGCGCCGCGACTATCCGCCCGTGACAGCGCGGGCGGAATAGTAGCCGATCACGCTTTGGATCACAGCGTGCGGGATGTGCGCGTTGCACTTGATTCCCTAGCCTCCTGGCTGCGCTCCAGGTACGGCCGCGCACGCGTGCTTGGTGTCGGCCACCGCGTCGTTCATGGTGGCGCGCGATTCACCGGACCCACGGTGGTCACTCCTCAGGTTCTGGAAGAGCTGGGGGCGCTCATACCTCTTGCTCCCCTCCATCAGCCGTATAATCTGGCGGCAATCGAAGCGGTTTTTGAGCGGCTTCCCGGCGTGCCTCAGGTCGCCTGCTTCGACACGAGCTTTCACCGTGGCCAGCCGGCAGTCGCCGAGCTGATTCCGCTCCCTCGGGGGCTCTGCCGCTCGGGCTTGCAGCGGTACGGTTTCCACGGCCTGTCGTACGAATACATCGCCTCGATCCTGCCACAAGTGGCGCCGGAAATCGCCGCGGGGCGCGTCATCGTCGCTCATCTGGGAAGCGGCGCCAGCCTATGCGCCTTGAAGAATGGAAAGAGCATGGACAGCACTCTCGGCTTCACCGCCCTCGATGGACTCTGCATGGGTACTAGGCCTGGCGCCATCGACCCAGGTGTAATCCTCTACCTTCTGCAGGATGTTGGTCTCTCCGTCAAGGAAGTCGAAACCATCCTATACAAGAAATCAGGCTTGTTGGGCATTTCCGGTATCAGCAACGACATGCGCGACCTGCTGGCGAGCAGCGAACCGGCCGCCCAGCTCGCATTGGACTATTTCGTCTACCGCGCCTCCAAGGAAATCGGAGCGCTCAGCGCTGTCTTGCAGGGATTGGATGGCCTGGTGTTCACCGCCGGTATTGGCGAAAACTCCGCCGAAATCCGCCGTCGTATCTGCAAGTCCGCGGAGTGGCTCGGCATCGATCTGGACGAGGCGGCAAATGCCCGCAAGGGACCCCGAATCTCCAGCGCGAAAAGTAGCATCTCGGCGTGGGTGATCCCGACCAACGAGGAGCTGATGATTGCCCGGCACACCGGGCTGTTATTGGGATTGATCGAAGCCCGTGCATAGACGGGCGGAAGCCAAAGGAGTATTTATGGCCGCGACCATACCGCTTCAGATGAAGCCCGAGGCAGCGATTTCGCCTTGGCACGGATTCCGAACAGGTCTCTGGCAGAAGGAGATCAACGTTCGGGATTTCATTCAGCAGAACTACGAACCGTACGAGGGAGACGAGTCCTTCCTGGCGCCAGCCACCAAACGCACGCAGACAATCTGGGATCGCCTCAATCAGTTGTTCGTCGAAGAGCGGCGTAAGGGGGTGCTGGATGTATCTCCGATCCCAAGCTCCATCACTGCACACGGCCCGGGATATATTGACCGCGAAAACGAAATCATCGTCGGCCTTCAGACCGAAGCGCCGCTTAGGCGCGCCATCATGCCGAACGGAGGTTTTCGGCTGGTCGTAAGCGCGCTCAAAGCCTATGGATATGAGCCCGACCTGCACGTGGTGGAGGCCTTTACGAAGTATCGGAAGACGCACAACGATGCCGTGTTCGATGCTTACACCGCGGACGTCAGGCGATGCCGCAGTTCCCACGTCCTCACCGGCCTGCCCGACGCATATGGCCGCGGCCGGATCATCGGCGACTATCGCCGCGTTCCGCTCTACGGCGTAGAGCGGCTCATCCAGCGCAAGCAGCAGGAGAAGAGCGAACTCGATTCCGCGATGTCAACGGATGGGATCATTCGCGACCGGGAGGAATTAGCCGAACAGATCCGCGCGCTCAAAGAGCTGGCGCAAATGGCTTCTGCTTACGGCTTCGACATTTCGGGCCCTGCGCGAACCGCCCGTGAAGCTGTGCAGTGGCTCTACTTCGGTTATTTGGCAGCCGTCAAGGAGCAGAATGGCGCCGCCATGTCGCTGGGCAGAACTTCGACGTTCCTGGATATCTATTTCGAACGGGACTTTGCAGCCGGAGTCCTATCCGAAGAACAGGCTCAGGAAATCATCGACGACTTCGTCATCAAGCTTCGTATCGTCCGCTTTCTGCGCACTCCAGAGTACGACGAGCTATTCGCCGGCGATCCCACCTGGGTCACCGAGTCGATTGCCGGCACAGGAGACGACGGCCGTCATCTCGTGACAAAGACGAGTTTCCGATTCCTGCAGACGCTTTACAACCTCGGTCCGGGACCGGAGCCGAATCTGACCATTTGGTATTCGCCGCGCCTGCCCGATGGCTTCCGGCGATTTGCAGCCAAGGTCGCCATCGATACCAGTTCTATCCAGTTTGAAAGCGATGAAATCATGCGCCGTAGCTGGGGTGACGACGGCGCCATTGCCTGCTGTGTATCACCCATGCTCGTGGGCAAGCAGATGCAATTCTTCGGCGCCCGGGCAAACGCCGCCAAGTGTCTTCTCTACGCCATTAATGGCGGCCGGGACGAGATTAGTGGCGATCAGGTGGGACCGGTCTTCGATGCCGTGAAAGGCGATTATCTTGACTTTGACGACGTTCTCGCCAAATTCGAAACGATGATGGACTGGCTCGCGCGGGTCTATGTCAATGCCATGAACATCATTCACTACATGCACGACAAATATGCGTACGAACGTATAGAAATGGCCCTCCACGACTATGCTCCGCTGCGGACCATGGCCTTCGGCATGGCCGGCATGTCAGTCGTCGCCGATAGCCTTTCTGCCATCAAGTGTGCGAAAGTCCGCGTCGTCCGCGACGAAACCGGGCTGGTGACAGACTACAGGACCGAAGGTGAATTCCCGCTGTTCGGCAACAATGACAATCGCGTGGACCAGCTTGCCGTTTGGACCGTTAGTACGTTCATGAAGAAGCTGAGAAAGTATCCTACCTATCGGAACGCCATACACACGCAGTCGATTCTCACTATCACATCTAATGTCGTCTACGGCAAGGCGACCGGAAACACCCCGGATGGCCGCCGGCAGGGAGAGCCGTTCGCACCAGGCGCGAACCCGATGCATGGCCGGGACAATCACGGGATCCACGCCGCGGGTGCATCGGTCGCCAAGATTCCCTATCGCGACGCCGCCGATGGAATATCCCTCACGTCAACTTTGGTGCCGGAGAGTCTCGGACGAGTGGCCGAGGACCGAATCACCAATCTCACCGCAATGCTCGATGCATTCTTCAGCAGTACCGGATTTCACATGAATGTGAATGTGCTGAATCGCGACACTCTGGTCGACGCAATGGATCACCCGGAAAAATACCCAAGCCTGACGATCCGTGTTTCAGGCTATGCGGTCAATTTCGTCCGTCTCACGCGCGAGCAGCAAATAGACGTAATTAACCGGACCTTCTACGGAGACGTCCAACATGAATAACACTCTGAAATCACCACAGAGTTCCTTGGAGGCCAAGAGCCCGTTTGATCTTCGCGTCGACCTCGGCAAGGACCTCCCGGAATCTGACGTGCGGTCCGCCCTCGCCAGCGGCGACATGGGATTCCTTCATTCCTACACTACCGGCTCTGCGGTGGACGGCCCCGGTGTTCGAGTCGTGGCCTGGACCACCGGCTGCATGTGGCGTTGTCAATACTGTCACAACCCAGACACCTGGACCTTGACCAACGGCATCCCGGTCACCGTTGCCAGAGCAACCGAAGAGCTCCGCAAGTACCGTCAGGGCCTGAAGGTCATGTCCGGCGGTGTCACCCTCAGCGGAGGAGAGCCGCTGATGCAGCATCGCTTTGCAGTGAAGCTCTTGACTGCTGCTCAGGCCATGGGAGTCCACACCGCCATGGAGACGAACGGCTACCTCGGCCACAAACTCACCGACGTCGAGTTGGAGTCGATCGACCTGGTGCTGCTAGGGATCAAGACATGGGATCCGGAACGCCACCGCATCCTCACGGGCGTGGATAACACCGCGACCGTGGACTTCGCGTGGCGCCTCGCCGCTCGTGGACGACCGGTCTGGATTCGCTTCGTCCTCGTGCCGGGGCTCACCGACGACGTCGATGACATCGCCAGAATTGCTGATTTTGCCGCCGGCCTCGGTAACGTCGAGCGGGTTGACGTTCTGCCATTTCACCAGATGGGTCGCTTCAAGTGGAAAACTCTCGGAATCGAATACAAGCTTGAGAAGGTTGAGCCTCCGACGCCCGAAGCAGTTGCGCGTGCTTGCGCGAAGTTTAAGCAATCGGGGCTGACCGTCTATTAACGCCCTGTCGTTGAGGCGCCGGGATAGTCCGGAGTTAGTTTGCCGCGCCTATCGTCGCCTCTCACACGGAAGGCTGGACGCTCATGATCTCCTTCGATGTGGTCCTCCGGAATCGTCACCGTGTTACCGTCGCGAAGAGCGTAGAATGACGGAGACATGATTTCGATACCCCCCTTGTTGAAACTGTCCTGTATCGCCTCGTGCAAGTGCGAATAGATGTTTTGGATCTCGTTGGGCTGGTCGCTATACGCATTCAACTCGTAGCTTATGTGGAAATCATTGAGGCTGGTTTGGAGAACAAACGGAGCTGGTTGCGTCAGGATTCCATCGGTGTTCAGTGCCGCCCGGATCAATAGTTCGTGCACGGTTCGCCAGGGGGCCTTATAGCCGATGGTCACAGTCGAGTTGAGAATCAGGCCGTTCGATCGCGCCATGGAACTGTAGTTCACAACTTGATTGTTCAAAATGGCGGCGTTCGGAATCACTACCTCGACATTCTTGATCGTCCTCACGCGTGTGACCAGCAGGCTCCTCTCGAGCACGTCGCCGAATGTATCTACGATTCTCACGCGATCGCCGATGTGGAACGCCCGCATATACGTCAGGACCAATCCTGCTAACACGTTGCTTACGGCTGAGCTCGATCCCAGCGAAAGCAACAGGCCCAGAAATATCGATACTCCCTTGAAAGCCTCCGAGTTTCCACCGGGTAAATACGGAAACGCCATTACAAAGGCAATGAGCAAAATGGCGAGGCGTACGATCAAGTAGGTCGGCTTCGCCATCTCCGGGTGTATGGCTCTCAACGGCAGGTCGCCGGTCTCGATCGCATGTGCCAGGAATTTTAAGACTCTGAGCGTGTAGTAAGTGAACAGGCACACAATCGCGACGAAACCACCGCTGGGCAGGTAGCCGACCACTGCCATTCCGGCACTTCCAAAAGTGTCCTTCAAGTAGTCCAGAAGCGTCGTGGAAATTCCTGCAGTTTGCGGAAACAGCGAAAGGGTGTAGGAAATGACAAACGAGAACGCGGAAAGAAACCCAACGGAAGCTGTCGCTTTCAGCACAACGATCGCAATCTGCCTCCCGCGCAAGTAGATCAGGCGGCTCGATCGGAGGACCCCGCTTGTGACTGTCCGCTTGACCACTGCTTCCTTCAGGCGGTTATCGAACCAGCGGATCGATCTCCACAGAGCCCAGACGGCTACGGCAAATAACATCCAGATGACGATAGTCTTGCTGAGCGCCCGCACAAAGCTGCGCCATGTGTGTCGCGTGCGATAACCCTCGATCGCATTTTGGATCGCATCGCCGTACCGCGTAGCAAGTTCATCTCGCGCTACTCCGGTTGCCCGCGCATCCGTGGCCGTGACAGCCATGATTAAGACAGTACCCGACAATATGGCGGTCGCATCGTCCGCGGGCATGGACCTGATCGCGATCCGGTCGGAGACCTTCTTCTCCGCGAGAAGAGTTATACGGCGTTGGATTTCCTCGGCGCGTTCCGCGACACTGAATGGCCCGACGGTTCCGTAGACACGAAAGATCTCTTTGCCATCGATAACGACGGGCGCATCGGTTTCTTGTCCCCAGAGGTGGCAACAGAATATACCGAAGACGAGGAACCACAACCGCATTTTAGTGTTCCGAGTTTGATCCTAGGTGATGGCTAGACGTGCAGTTCACGATTCTTCAACAGTGATGCCGGTGAGAGTGAGAGCGAATCTATTTCTTTGGGTGGCCGGCTTCGTAAAGGTAGCGACTTGGTTGGTGCGGTAGATTGATTTCACTAAACGATGTGACTGGAAGGCCAGCCGACTAGCTCGTGACATTCCATTACAAAAAATGAATCTCGCCGTATAACTGACCTGCTCTCGGTAATTTAGACCAGATAAAAGTGAGGATCTTCAGATCGGCGCAGTAGAAGACGCGACGAAAGGAGATTCTGAGATGAAGAGAGGGCGATTCACCACCGAGCAGATCATCGGGGTGCTGAAGCAACACGAAGCCGGGCGAAAGGTGCAGGAACTGGCGCGGGAGATGGGCGTCAGTGAGGCGACCATCTACGCCTGGAAGTCGAAGTACGGCGGGATGGATGTGAGCGAAGCCCAGCGCCTCAAGAGTTTGGAGGACGAAAACCGGCGGCTGAAGCAGCTGGTGGCCGATCTG
>Ga0105241_10000409_pt1 | contig 32453 bp, 24 predicted proteins | sample KBSC64metaG_FD_80422 | JGI IMG/M metagenome (GOLD analysis project Ga0105241, IMG submission 80422) | Corn rhizosphere microbial communities from Kellogg Biological Station, Michigan, USA - KBS C6-4 metaG | ecosystem: Host-associated > Plants > Roots > Rhizosphere > Soil | place: Michigan, USA... | reverse complement strand
GGTAAATTAAAGTAAATTGGGTACTAAAGTGGTTAACGTAATAATTTTAGGTGAGGGACGATTTAAAAGACAGCAATTATATCTTATGAGCTCGAAATGATATGAAACAAAAAAGGGTTACTCAATTGAGTAGCCCTTTTATTTCGTGGAGGTTACCGGAGTCGAACCGGTGACCTTTTGCATGCCATGCAAACGCTCTAGCCAACTGAGCTAAACCCCCTTTCACATTTCCGGGACGGCTGTAGGCGACCGGCCCGGAAAGGCCCTGCGGACGACCTGTGCGACAGGGAATCCATTTGGGAGTGCAAATATATAGGTTTTTGATGTAAACAATTCAAAAATGGGGGTTGTTAATTAGATTTGAGGTTCAATCAGTGTACTATGGGAGTCTGGAGACAATTTGCAGAATACTTCTATATCAAGAAAAGGGATCCTAACGCGCCGCATACCCAGTGGATGAAATATATGCATGGGATCAACCGGATCTCTATCTTCATGTTCCTGGTGGGGATCATCATCATTATTATCAAGCTGATCTTTTTCAGGAAGCATTGAGTGAGAAGGGGTGTGGAGAGGGAATGAAGAGGGGCTGAAGTATTAAGGGAGAGGAAGTGAGGAAAGAGGGTGAAGCATTAGGAGATGTCAGGTGTGAGGCGTGGCGGAGTGGGAAAGAAATTGTACAATGCTATGCGCTGCATTGGCGGAGGCATGTCCTCCCTGGCTGAGCAGCTCTTTCAGCGCTTTGTAGTCGGCCTGGAGCTGATGTTGCCGTTGGGGGTTATTCAGCAGATCGTTCAGCTCCTTTTTTAAGTTTTCCGGGGTAAGCTCGTCCTGGATCAATTCCTTCACTACAAGTTTGTCCATGATGAGGTTGACGAGCGAAATATATTTTACCTTGATCAGTCTTTTTGCTATTTGGTAGGAGAGGGCGCTCCCTTTATAACAGACTATTTCCGGCACTCCGAACAGGGCGGTCTCGAGGGTTGCGGTGCCTGAGGTAACGCAGGCGGCTTTGGCCTTTGAGAGGAGGGCGTAGGTCTGGTTGCGAACGGAAGAGACGTTGGGATGTTGTTTCAACATGTCTTCGTAAAATCCATCTTCCAGGCCGGGGGCTTTGGCCACTACGAATTGGTGGCCGGGGAAGTGATGACACACTTCCAGCATGATGGGAAGCTTTTTTAATATCTCCTGGCGGCGGGAACCGGGGAGAAGGGCGATGAGCGGGCGGGGGGCCGGGATTTCGGGGATCGAGGAGGGGGAGGAGAGAAAGTTGTCGATAACCTCTACCAGGGGATGACCCACGTATTCCACGTCAAAATTCCAGCGGCGATAAAACTCCTTTTCAAAAGGGAGGATGACCAGCATCTTGTCTACATTCTCCTTTAACTGCCGTACGCGCCCCTCTTTCCAGGCCCATACCTGTGGAGAGATATAATAGATGACCTTTATTCCCTGGCGATGGGCCCATTTTGCAATTCGCATATTGAAGCCGGGATAATCCACCAGGATGAGAGCGTCAGGCTTCCAGGACTGTATATCCTGACGGCAGAATTCAAGATTCCTGAAAATGGTGCGAAGGTTGCTCAGCACTTCCACAAAGCCCATAAAGGCAAGTTCCTTGTAATGCTTTACCAGAATGCCGCCGGCTGCTGCCATGAGGTCGCCCCCCCAACACCGGACTTCGGTGTGCGGATCGGCCTTCTTCAACTCTTTGATGAGATTGCTGCCGTGCAGGTCGCCGGAGGCTTCGCCGGCAATAATGTAATACTTCATGGAGGGGCAAATATAAGATAAATGGAAGGGCGAACGATGGGTTCGTTTTTTTGTTACATTAGCTCCAAACTGCTACTATCATGCCTGGTTTCAATCGTCGCCGCTTTCTCGATACCCTGGGAACTTTCTCTGCAACTGCTTTGTTAAGCTCGATCAGCCGTCCTGCCTGGAGCCGCAACCTGGACAAGGCGCTCCATCATGCGGAAGAGAGGCTGCCCGGGGAATTGGCGGGAGACGAAGATTTCTGGTATTTCGTGCAACAGTCTTTTACGACCTCATCGGGGATCATCAATCTAAACAATGGCGGAGTATCGCCCTCTCCCAAGATCGTACAGGATGCCGTGAAGCGCTATCACGACATGTGTAATGATGCGCCCAGCTATTATATGTGGCGGGTACTCGACCAGGGGAGAGAGCCTCTCCGTAGGAACCTTGCCCGGATCGCGGGTACCTCGCCGGAGGAGATCGCCATCCATCGCAATGCCTCGGAAGCCCTGGAGACGGTAATTTTTGGATTACAGCTGAAGGCGGGGGATGAGGTGGTCCTCAGCAAACAGGATTATCCCAATATGATCAATGCCTGGAAGCAACGGGAGATAAGGGACGGCATCAAGCTGGTGTGGGTCAGCCTGGACCTTCCCAGCGAAGACAATGATTACATGGCAGGTCAGTACATCAAAGCCTTTACCCCGAAAACAAAGGTGGTACATGTCACGCATGTCATCAACTGGAACGGACAAATACTGCCTGTACGACGGATCGCGGATGCGGCCCATCAACAGGGTATCGAAGTGCTGGTGGATGGCGCGCATTCTTTTGCACAATTTGAATTTACCATCCCTTCCCTGGGATGCGATTACTTCGGGACGAGCTTGCACAAATGGCTGACTGCCTGCATCGGCAGCGGACTGCTCTATGTAAAAAAAGAAAAAATACCGGCTATATACCCTCTCTTTGCCGCGAACGATCCGAAGTCCGACAATATCCGGAAGTTCGAAAGCCAGGGCACCCGGCCCTTTTTTATCGAACAGGCCATCGGCAAAGCGATCGACTTTTACGATATGATCGGTGCTGCCCGCAAAGAGCAGCGATTATTGTACCTCAAAAATTACTGGATGAATACGGTGAAAGATATTCCCAAAGTGAAGCTGCATACTTCCATGAAGCCGGGCTTTGGATGCGCCATCGGCATGGTAAGCGTCGAAGGCAGGAAAGCCGCGGAACTGGACAATTTCCTTTTTAACGAATACAGGATACACACGGTGGGTATCGAATGGGAAAACCTGCACGGAGTGAGGGTAACGCCCAACGTATATACGACGACCAGGGAGCTCGATGAGCTGATAAAGGCAATAAGAACATTTGCAAAGGGGGAGAAGGGATGAAAAGGGAAATAGGATTATTACAAGCGACCTCTATCAACATGATCGATATGGTGGGCATCGGCCCCTTCGTCATGCTGTCCCTGGTGATCCAGATCATAGGCAGCAGCCTCTTTCTCTGGGCCTGGATCTTCGGTGCGATTACGGCGCTGGTAGACGGTATGATCTGGAGTGAGCTGGGAGCGGCTTATCCATTGGCGGGCGGCAGCTATAATTTCCTGAAAGCGGCTTATGGAAAGAAATGGGGCCCCCTGATGTCCTTCCTCTTCGTCTGGCAAACCTGTCTGCAGGCGCCGCTGGTGGTGGCTTCGGGCGCCATCGGCTTCTCTACCTATTTTAAATTCCTCGTACCATCCCTTGGGGAACTGGGCAGCAAGGCTGTCTCGGGGACAGTGGTCATTCTCATCGTGCTGCTGCTATACCGGAATATAAAGACGATCGGCAAGATATCGGTGTTCCTGTGGGCGGGTGTCATCATCACTATGCTGTGGATCATTTTCAGCGGATGGACGCACCGGACGGTATCTTTTTCCTGTATACCCAGCGGTGACCAAACCATGTTCAGCTGGAGCTTTGCCCTTTTGCTGGGACAGGCATCCGGCAAAACCATCTACAGCTACCTGGGCTATTACAATGTATGCCACCTGGGAGGAGAGATCCGGGACCCTGCCCGCAATATTCCCCGAAGCATATTTATCTCCATCATTTGTATCGCGATACTTTACCTCTGTATGAATCTAAGCGTGGTGGGTGTGGTGCCCTGGCAGGAAGCGATGCATTCGGATTTTGTGATCAGCACCTTTATGGAGAAAATATATGGACACCGGACGGCGCTGGTCGCCACGGGGTTGATCCTATGGGTAGCTTTTGCATCCCTGTTCGCGGTGGTGCTGGGTTATTCGAGGGTACCCTATGCAGCAGCTGTCGACGGTCACTTTTTCCCCATATTTGCAAGACTGCATCCGACAAAATCCTTCCCTTACATCTCCCTTTTATTTATAGGAGCCCTGGGTTTTATTTTTAGCATCCAGCTAAAACTTGCTAATGCCGTCAGCGCCATTCTCGCCATGCGGATCCTCGTTCAATTTGTAGCACAGGCGGTGGGCGTGGTCATTCTCCGGCGAAGGGAAGGAACGGAGAAACTGCCCTTCAAAATGTGGTTGTATCCACTGCCGGTGATCCTCTCCGTGGGCATATGGTTATTCGTATGGGTTACGACGGGAAAATTTGCTTTGTATGGGCTGGCATTGGCGATGATCGGGGTGCTGGTATTTTTTATAACGAAAGATAAATGGAAAAAAATAATGTAGGTTTACAATATGGAACGCAGAACTTTTCTTCAACAGAGCACGCTTGCTGCCGCAGGATTTTTTATCAAACCATCATTTGGCACAGATTTTCCTGTTGTCCGGATACCGGAAGCGCAAAGGAAATTCAAGAGTAAATCGGTCGAGAAGATCATCCGGGATGTGAGAACGAACATCGGGAACAAGGAACTGGGGTGGCTTTTTGAGAATTGCTTCCCCAACACCCTGGATACTACGGTGGAATTCGATATTGCCGGCGGTAAGCCGGATACCTATGTCATCACGGGAGATATCGACGCCATGTGGCTAAGGGACAGCAGCGCCCAGGTATATCCTTACCTGTCGCTGACCAAAGATGACAAAGACCTGCAGCAACTGATAAGAGGGGTGATCCATCGCCAGGCGAAATGTATCCTGAAAGATCCCTATGCCAATGCTTTTTATAAGGACGAAAGCAAGGTGAGTGAATGGAAGGAGACGGATATAACGGATATGAAACCGGGTATCCATGAACGTAAATGGGAGATCGACAGTCTGTGTTACCCGATACGCCTTGCGTTTGGATATTGGTCGGAAACAAAGGACACCTCTCCCTTTGACGATGAATGGCTGGCGGCGATGGGGCTTGTCCTGAAAACATTCAAAGAGCAGCAGCGCAAGGACGGCGACGGGCCTTATAGTTTCCAGCGCAAGACGAGCTGGGCTACTGACGGTGTGCCCCTGGGGGGCTATGGATATCCTACGAAGAAAGTCGGTCTTATCCATTCGATGTTCCGTCCCAGCGACGATGCGACGATATATCCTTTCCTGATACCTTCCAACCTGTTTGCGCTCAGCAGTCTTCGTAACCTGCGTACATTGCTGGATGCGACGGGTAAAGGAAAGGAGCTGATCCAGTCCTGTTTTGCGCTGGAAAATGACCTGATCAAGGCATTGGGAGAATATGCCATTGTAAACCACCATACTTACGGACAGGTGTTTGCCTACGAAGTAGATGGTTTTGGTAACCATACTTTCATGGATGATGCGAATGTGCCCAGCCTGCTGGCGTTGCCATATCTCCAATCTCCCGGGTTTGCGGGCGATCTTTCTGTCCTGCACCCCGACAAAAAAGGATATATGGTCTATCAGAATACCCGGCGTGCAGTGCTCAGTGAGGCCAATCCGTTTTATTTCAAAGGCAAGGCAGGAGAAGGTGTCGGTGGTCCGCACGTGGGTGTCAATATGATCTGGCCTTTGAGCATTATCGTTAGAGGACTGACCAGCCATGACTCGCAGGAAACGGCGCTATGTCTGAAGATGCTGCAGAACAGTCATGCCGGTACGGGCTTTATGCATGAAGCCTTCCACAAGGATGATGCGGCCAAGTTCACCCGGAAATGGTTTGCCTGGGCCAATACCCTCTTTGGAGAGTTGGTGTTGAAGACATACCGGGAGCGGCCGGCGCTATTGAGCTAACGGGCGCGGTAAGCGGAGAATATTTTACCCGGCGACGACCAGGTGGAAATTCTTTCCCTTTCTGATGAGGATGTATTTTTCCTTTAGCAAATAAGAATCATCGATCATCGCTTTTGGGTCTGTGACCTTTGTCTCATTGATACTGACACCTCCCTGTTGTATCATTTTCCTGGCATCGCCTTTACTGGAGAAAAAACTGCTGCCACACTCCGCCAGGAAAGTGACGGCGTCAACGGGCAGGGCGCTACCGAATGTAGAGGTGGGAACACCACTGTTCAATAAGATGGTATCACTGGAGGTATTGATAAACCCGATAGGGTCGCCACCATAAAAACCTTTGCTGGTATTGATTATCTGCTCGTACTGCTCTGCCCCATGAACAAAAGAGGTGATCTCCTTTGCCAGGGCCTTTTGCAGTAATCTTTGTTCGGGCTGGCGACGATGCTCGTCTATAAGCGCTTCAATCTCCTCCTGGCCAAGGAAGGTGAAGGTTTTGATCCATTTTTCGGCGTCCGCATCGGTTGATTTGAGCCAGAACTGATAAAATTCGTAAGGAGTGGTCTTAACGGGGTCGAGCCATACGTTGCCTTTTTCGGTCTTACCGAATTTGGTCCCGTCGGTCTTGGTGACGAGGGGACAGGTGAAGGCAAAAGCTTCGCCTCCTGCCTTGCGCCGGATCAGCTCTGTACCCGTGGTGATATTGCCCCACTGATCGCTACCCCCCATTTGGAGCCTGGCATTTTTATTCGCATATAGCCAGTAAAAATCGTAGCCTTGCACGAGCTGATAGGTAAATTCGGTAAAACTCATGCCATTTTCGCCTTCTAAACGTTTGCGAACACTGTCTTTTGCAGACATATAATTAACAGTTATATGTTTGCCTACGTCCCTGATGAACTGAAGAAAGCTCATTTCTTTGAACCAGTCGTAATTATTTACCATTTCGGCAGCATTGGGGAGGCTGGGGGAGAAATCCAGGAATTTTTTTAGCTGTCCCTTGATGCCTTCGAGGTTGTGGTTGAGGGTGGCTTCGTCCAGCAAATTCCTTTCTTCACTCTTTCCGCTGGGGTCCCCGACCATGCCTGTGGCTCCGCCTACGAGCGCAATGGGTTTATGACCAGCCTTTTGTAAGTGAACCAGCAGCAGGATAGGGACGAGACTTCCAATATGGAGGCTGTCGGCCGTAGGGTCAAAGCCGATGTAGCCTGTGGTCATTTCCTTCGACAGCTGTTCTTCCGTACCGGGCATGATGTCCTGTATCATGCCACGCCATTGTAATTCAGTTATTAAATTGTTCATTGATAGTCAATCTTTTGGATGTCTGATGCCCATTTTTTTCCATAGGGTGGAATGAGTGGACGATCGGGGCAAAAGTACAGCATTTCGGGTACAATAATCTGAATGAAAGGGCGTTATAACCCGATAGCCCTGAAGCGGCCGTCCTACGGTGTTTCGGGCTGAAAAGTGATCCTGAAACAACCCCTGAAAAGCAACCGTATAAAAAACCATAACCATAGGCTTATGCTGAAAAGATTGCGGGGCGGGCTGCAACGGGGGACCCTAAAGAACCAAATGCGTCAGATGCGAAAAATTTACCCTTTATTACTTGCCGGATCATTTTTTTGCATCTCTGCATCTGCTCAATTCACCAAATATTCGAATGAATTTCTCAACATCGGCGCGGGCGCGAGGGGTATGTCCATGGCGGGCGCCCAGGCGGCCAGCGTCTCGGATGGTACGGCGGGCTACTGGAATCCCGCGGCACTTGGGAACATACGGGATAATCCCCAGCTGAACCTTATGCACTCGGAATATTATGCGGGCATAGGTAAGTATGATTTCGCCAACCTGGTGTTGCCGCTGAAGGACAATAAGCGAACGATAGGCATCACTGCACTACGGTTTGCCGTGGACGATATTCCCAACACGATCTTTTTGGTGCAGCCGGATGGAACGGTGAATTTTGACAATATCACTACCTTTTCTTCGGCTGACTATGCTTTTATTTTTTCCCTGGCGCAGCGGTCTAACCTTGGCAATGGAACAATCATCAATTTCGGAGCGAATGCAAAGGTGATCTACCGGAAGGCGGGAGACTTTGCTACGGCCTGGGGGTTTGGTTTTGACGCGGCTATCCAGATCCTCGGCAAACGCTGGAGACTGGGCGTTGTCGCCAGGGATGTCACGACGACCTTCAATGCATGGTCATACAGCATCAACCAGCAGATGCGGGAAGTATTTTACATGACCCAGAATGAGATACCCACCAAGTCCACGGAACTGACGGCCCCGCAGCTGATACTGGGCGGAAGCTATAATTTCAGGCTTGGCAGGAAAGTAAACCTGTTGGCGGAAGCCGATGTGGATGTGACCTTCGATGGGCGACGGAATACAGTGATCAGCACCAACCCGGTGAGCATCGACCCGAAGCTGGGCCTTGAATTATCCTTTAAAGATGTATTCTTTGTCCGGGGCGGTATCAATAATTTTCAAAAGGCGCTGGATGACAAGGATACTACTAACCAGAAGAAGATATGGATCTATCAGCCAAGCGTAGGTGCGGGATTCAAAGTGGGCGATGTGCAGATCGATTATGCGTTCACCAACCTGGCTAATCAATCTTATCCGTTATATACACACGTATTCTCACTGAGGATCGATATGAAGAGAAAGGAAAAGAAAAAATGAACCCGAAACCCGATTTTATGAAAACATTTTTTACTGTTTTTCTCTTACTGTTGACAATGGGGCTTTCCGCCCAGTCTTACAATAACGAGTGGATCGATTATAGTAAGACCTATTATAAATTCAAGGTAGGAGCCAATGGTCTGTACCGTATCCCACAGTCCGTGCTGGCAAGCGCGGGGTTGGGCGGCGCACAGGCACAGCAATTTCAACTTTTCCGTAACGGGCAGGAAGTGCCCATTTATACTTCGGTGGCAAGCGGTGTACTCGGCAGCAGTGACTATATCGAGTTCTGGGGAAAGATGAATGACGGCGATGCGGACCAGGCGCTGTACAGAACCCCTGCCTATCAGCATACAAAGAAATGGAGCCTGGAGACGGATACTGCCGTTTATTTTCTTACGGTCAACAGCACGGGAACGCCTTTTCATTTTATCAACACGACCAACGATGTCTCCGGTACTTCACTGCCGGTGGAGCCCTATTTTATGCATAAAGCGGGCACGTACTTCAAGAGTGGCATCAACCCGGGCTTTGCGCAGGTAGTGGGTGAATATATCTATTCCTCTTCCTACGACATGGGCGAGTTCTGGTCCACGGGACCTATATATGCGGGTAACAGTCTGTCGGATAATCAGAACAACTTATTTGTATATACGGGTGGCCCTGATGCAACGGTCAGCTTTGGTATGGTGGGCTGTGCGGATTACAACCGTAGTGTGAAGTTTGTGCTGAATGGTACTTCAATGATCGACACTGCCATGAATAGTTTTGACGACCTGAACACCACCAGGTCTGTGCCGGTGAGTCTGCTGAGCAGCAATGCGGCAAGTGTGCAGTTCATGAACACCGGTACGACCAGTGTGGATAGAATGGTGGCCTCCTATTATGAGCTGAACTACCCCCGTCAATTCAATTTCGGAGGGCAACCCAATTTTTATTTTGAGCTGCCGGCAAGGGCGACCGGCTATCACCTGCAAATAAATAACCTGGCAATGGCGTCGGGTGTTACCCCGGTATTGTATGACCTTACGGAAGGGCGCCGCTATGATGCGGTAGTAGGAGGTAGTAATGTCCTGTCTTTTGTCCTTGGCGGATCGGCGTATAACCGCAGGCTTGTCCTGGTGAATGAAGATCCTGCCGGTGTGCGAACGGTCAATTCCCTGACGCCAAGAACCTTTACGAACTATGCTTTGAGCGCCAACCAGGGCAATTATATCATCATCAGCCATCCTGCGCTGTATACAGGCTCCAGCGGTAATAACCCTGTGGCAGATTACAAAAATTACCGGAGCTCGCCGGCAGGCGGCAGTTTTAATGCGCATACCTATGAGATCGATGAGCTGGTGGACCAGTTTGCGTTCGGGATCAAAAAGCATCCTATTTCCATATTCAATTTTCTCCGGTTTGCCAGGGCCAATTTTGCCGCCGCACCCCAGTTTGTGATGCTGATAGGGCATGGGATGACCTATAACGACTATAATTATTACAGCGAGACGATGCATGCCCCATTGGCCGACGGGTTGAATCTCATACCGACATTCGGCTACCCGGCATCGGACAATAAGCTCAGCGCTGCGACTTCCATGGACGCGGTGCCGGTGACGCCCATAGGCAGGCTATCCGTGGTGTCGGGGCCTGAAATAGAAGTTTATCTGGCAAAAATAAAAGAGTATGAGCTTACCCAGGCTACGACACCCAATACTATCGACGGCCGTCTGTGGATGAAGAATGTGCTTCATCTTACGGGGGTCAGCGAGCCTTTCCTTGGTCAGATATTGTGTAATTACATGTATGTATACAAGGATATCATCGCGGACACGGCCTATGGCGCCAATGTCTCTATCCTGTGTGATGGAAATGCGGGTCAGATCAGCCAGGTTCCGCTGAATCTTATTTCCAACCTGTTTACGACGGGGATGAGCGTACTGAACTATTTCGGCCACTCAAACAATACTGCGCTGGGATATAACCTGGACAATCCAAAGGATTACAATAACCCGGGGAAATACCCGGTATTCTTTATCAATGGGTGTGATGCGGGTAACTTTTTTGTTTATGACAACCAGCGATTCGGTTATAGCGAGACCATGTCGGAGCAGTATGTCCTGGCAAAGGATCGGGGTTCTATTGCTTTTGTCGCCAGCACGCACTTCGGGATTGTAAATTATCTCAATCTCTACTTATACGGACTGTACAATCTGATGGATCAGTCGGACTATGGGAAACCGCTGGGGATTATTGAGAAGGATGCTTTTCAGAAGCTGATCCTGACGGCGCCGGGGGATTATTTTGCGCGGCTGCATGCGGAAGAAATGACCATACATGGCGATCCGGCACTCCGGCTGAACCAGGGAAGTCTGCCGGACTATGATATAGAAGCCTCCCAGGTGGTTATCAATCCTTCCTTTATTGCTGTCAGCAATACCAATTTTACGATAAATGCACGGTTCTATAACCTGGGTAAGGTGGTGCCGGACTCCATTACCATACTGGTCCGGCGGAAATATCCCAATGGCAGTGTTGCCACGTTACTGAGCAAGAAGATACCGGGTATCAGGTATTCGGATTCGATCCAGCTGGTGATCCCGATCGACCCGGACAGGGATAAAGGACAGAACCAGATCACGATCACGGTGAATTCAGATAATACGGTGACTGAAACTACACTGGCGAATAATAGCGTGACCAGCCCATTTTATATTTATGAGAATGAGGCTACGCCTGTCTACCCGTATCAGTATGCCATTATCAATAAATCTAATTCGAAGCTATATGCTTCCACGGCAGACCCGTTCAGCGCCACTCAGCAATTTGCGGTGGAAATAGACACCACGCAATCCTTTAATTCTCCGTTGAAGGTATCCAAGACTTTGATGTCCGGAGGTGGGGTATTGGAAGTGGACCCGGGCATCACGTACATGGATAGTGTTGTTTATTACTGGCGTGTGGCGATCGTGCCGTCGTCAGGCGGGCAATACAACTGGAATAATGCTTCGTTCGTTTATATCGATCCGTCGAAGAGCGGCGAAGGCTATAACCAATCGCATTATTTTCAACATCAAAATTCTTCTACGGCCAATATTTACCTGGACGCGAACAGTCGTAAATGGAGATTCCAGGATCACATGAACAGCCTGTATATCCGCAATACGACGTATCCTGTGGGCGCGGGAGGTCTGGATGATCAGGGATACAGTACAAATGTCAATGCGGGATCGTATCTCGTAGGTCCGGGTTGCGCCTATGACGAGATCATATTCAATGTATATGATTCGGTGACATTCCGGCCCTGGCAAAACGATTATTCCGGTCCTACGGGTCTTTACAATAGTCTGAGGTCCACCTGCGGCCCTAACCGGGGATATAATTTTGAGTACCCGCTGGGAACCGTTGCGGGACGAAAGAACGCGATGGATTTCCTGGACATGCTGCCGGTGGGCGCCTTTATTCAAGTCCGGGATAATGACAACCCTGACAGCGCCAGCAATACCTATGCCGACAAGTGGAAGGCGGATACGGCTATTTATGGTTCTGGTAATTCTTTATACCACCGGTTCCATAATGCGGGCGTAACAGTGATCGACTCGTTCACAAAACCACGCTCATGGGCATTCGTATACCAGAAAGGAGTGAACTCATTCATCCCCAAGTATGCGATAACCAATGGAGTACTGGATGCCATTGCCTTTACAGTGGACTGTTCAACGCCGGATACTGCAGGTTCCATTACCTCTCCGATATTCGGACCTGCCAAAAAATGGGACAAGGTGCATTGGAGGGGTAGTTCCCTGGAGTCTCCGGGGACGGATTCGGCCATTGTACAAGTGATAGGAGTCGACACTTTGGGTAACAAGACGACGCTGTTCAATCTCGACAGGACCCAGCAGGACTTCGATGTGTCTTCTGTAATCGTTACACAATATCCTTTCCTTCAGCTGAGCCTGGGGACGATGGATGTGAAGCATGGAACGCCGTACCAGCTGAAATACTGGAGAATAGAAGATACACCAGCACCGGAAGGAGCGCTGGCTGCCAACATCCTTCTAAAAGCCAAGGATACGGTGGATCAGGGAGCGCAGCTGGAGTTTGCCATTGCCTTCAAGAATGTGAGCCCCTATGCATTCGACAGCATGCAGATAAAGGCTTATATCCTGGATAAGAACAATGTTACCCATGTACTCCAGCTTCCGAGGAGAAGGCCGATCATCAGCGGCGACACGTTGGTCTTCGATTATGTGATCGATACCAAGACCTATCCGGGATCGAACACGATCTACCTGGACTTCAATCCGGACCGCGCACAACCGGAACAGTATATCTTCAATAACTTTTTGTATAAGAAATTCTATGTGCGTTATGAGAACAGGAATCCCACGATGGACGTGACCTTTGACAATGTGCATATCCTGAATAATGATATCGTTTCAGCGAGACCGCATATACAGGTAAAGCTCCAGACGGAGTCCAAGTTCCTGCTGATGCAGGATACTTCGCTGATCAGCGTGCAATTGAGATACCCGGATGGCAGCCTCCATCCCTTTTATTTCAACACGGATACCCTGCGTTTCACCCCGTCAACGGGTGGCGCCAATAATGTGGCGACGGTAGATTTCTATCCTGCTTTTACGAAGCAGTACAAAGAAAACGGGGATGATTATGAGCTGATCGTCACGGGTAAAGATCCGCTGGGCAACCAGGCGGGCGCGGCTCCGTACAGAGTAGGGTTCAAGATCATTACAAAAGCTATGATCTCGAACCTGCTGAACTATCCCAATCCGTTCACTACTTCTACTGCTTTTGTCTTTACGATCACGGGCAGTGAAGTCCCTCAGAACATCAAGATACAGATACTTACCATTACGGGTAAGATCGTCAGGGAGATCACTATCGATGAGCTGGGACCGCTGCATGTCGGTCGCAATATCACGGAGTTCAAGTGGAATGGTACGGATATGTATGGTCAAAGGCTGGCGAATGGCGTATACCTTTATCACGTGGTGACGAACCTGCACGGCAAGAGCCTGGAAAAATATAAGGCCTCGGGAGACAATACGGATCAGTACTTCAATAACGGGTACGGGAAAATGTATCTCATGAGGTAGCGGAAAGAGAGGGGAGCGAAGGTTGCGACAGGCGCAGGTGCCTGATCCGGCGACTGCATAACAGTAGCATCGTTACGAAGGCGATGAATAGTTGGATCCAAAGGGCTTTCTTTATGGGCCGGGGATTGAATGTAAATTGAATATTCTGCTTGCCCGGCTGTAACGGGACGGTTATAAAGGTCTTAAAACCGGTGAAATGGGGAACGGCGCTCCCGTTGACGGAGACGGTCCACCAGGGATAGTCGTTTTGAAGAAAGGTGAGATAACGGTAGCCGGGGTTGTCGACGGTGGTCTGAATAAGGCCGGGACCGAATTCCCGGACGTGGATCAGCAAGCTGTCGAAAGCGGTAGCTGTGTGCAGGATAGTGTCTGTACTAAGAAAGAGATATGATTGCCGGAGGATAAAATGAAAAAGCGCTGAATCCTGGAAAAGCTGTTCAGTCGTACTCAATTCTATGGGATATGCTTCTTTTTTCAGATAGCCGATCTTTTTACTATAAGATCCCAGTAACATAAGGTCCTTCGCGTAGGATGAATCCAGGTAGGCGGTGGAGATAAGCGCCTTTTGTTCAGGCGCGTGAATGCCTTTTGGAAAGTAACTGATCAGTGCCTGGCGGGAAGCTTTGCCGGCCATCCCGAGGCCTGTGAAAGGCAGGATACACCAGGACAGGATCATCTGGTGAATGGCGATGACGATCACGAGACTGTACTGTCTGCCCCAATATCTGCGGATCAGGCTTAATGTCACCAGTTGGATCAGGGATTGAAAGAAGATCATATCCCAGATACTCGCCTCATCTATCAGCCATTTTATATGTTGTTTAAGGTCACCGGACGGAGGTGAAGGAGCATGGAGGAGGGAATGCCGGGTGAAAAATATAAACGCTGCTGAAATGACCAGGGCGGCCAGAAAGAGTCCTTTAAAAGGGGTTATGAGGGCTTTGGCTTTTTCGCCGGATGAGAGGTTCTTTATACAATAATGGAAGCCGGCGGCGCCTGCCAGCACCAGGGTCAGCACGACAAAATAGTTGAACTCTCCGTTGAGGCGGACGTGGCCGGTGAAAGGAAGAAAATGATAGGCGAAAGTTTTAAAAATGCCCCCGGAGGAGAGAAGGATAAAAAAAATAAGGATGAGTCCGGTGGCCAGCAGCATTTTCCTGCGTGCATAGATGCAAAAAACCATAAAGCAGATGAAAAGAAATATGCCTGTATATGTATTTCGCATGGCGATATCGGTCTGAAAAAATGCATCGGCTTTTTGGACTGCCAGCGGGAATAACAGGGACAGGTAGGAGGGAAATGTCGTTGGATGCAGCAGTGATTGTCCGAGAGGGATGATACTGCCTCTTGAAATATGCGGCAGGATGTCCATATCGCTAATGATAACCACGAGAGAGAAGAGAAGGCTGACCAGGAGGAAAACGAGGTTGGATCGCCAGTAAGAGGCGGAGGCGTATCCGGGCGCAATGTCCTTCCGGAGGCCAAAAACGGCAAGAATCAGAAGAAGAAAGAAATAAAATGCTCCGATCACAAGCCCGGGATGTGTGGAAGCGATGAACAGGAATACGCACCAGCCGCCGATGATGAAATTTTTTACAGTGGGCGCCCGGTGTATCCTGAAAAAATAAAGCAGCATGTAAGGAAAGAAGGCGGTCCCGGTGATCCAGCAGAAATGCTGTAAATGTCCCAGGATGAACCCGCACGTCATGTACGATATGGCAGCGATGATGGCGGGGGGCTTTGTACCCAGGTTGTCCCTGCATAGAAGATAAATACCCCATCCGCCCAGGAGTATGTACATCATCTCCTCGAGGGTAATGGCCCAAATGCCGTAGCCTGATGTGCAGGCAATAAGCCATTGGAAAGGATTCCAGTATCCGTCATTCATATCCCCGTATTGGGGAATGCCGAAATTGATATATGGATTCCACCAGGGAAAATATCCTGAATAAAGACTTTCGCTGGTGACAAAGCGTGTGGGCAGGTTTTGCGTTATCAGGTCGTTCTTTATATGAAAGAAAGGGAGAAAGACGGGGAGATAAGCCGCGAGAAGGAACAACAGCAGGAGCAGGAATGGGCGTTTGATCAGAAAGGCTGCCGTTGTCCTCATCGTCAGTATTTGTATTGTTGGATAAATGTGCTATCGGGGCCGGGCTGCATACGGAAACCATCGCGAAGGGAAGGCCCCCTTCGTAAGAGAAAGGGGTTCTCCTGGCATGTGCAGGGGAGGGGAAGGTGACCTAAAAGGCATGGGTAGCCACTCGCCGGCGTTTCCGGCCGCCGGTAGTTTGTACTGTTGATAATGATGGTTGTGGCTGTCTGATCGACAAACGGCTGCGGGTGTATCAAAATAGAGGAAGTATGCATTTTTGCGGAAAGATAGATAATCGTGCCGATGGTTGTCAGTAAAAGGCCGTAGCGATACCAGGTTACGGGGACCATATATCCGAAAAGCAGGCTTGCCGGCAGCAATGCGGTGCAGAGCAGGGCTGCGTAGCCAAAGCGGGGGCTGGGGGCTGTGAAGAACCAGGCTGCTTCCATCAATAGCAGGAGCAGCAGGAAAGTGCGGATACGGGGATAGGTTATGGGGAGCTTCTTTTTTGTAAAGAAGAGGAAGAGGGAAGCGATGCTGAGCAATATGATCAATTTGTGCTGCGGCAGGATGTTGCTGAACCATTCCGCGAACCAGGCTGTGTGTTGTTGTCTGAATGCAAAGCTGTTGATAAAATCCCTGTTATAGAACCGGTTCGACAGGATGATGTAATTGTGCAATAAGCTTGTCATTTCCCGGGGTAATTTCCAGTCGGGGTTGCCGGCCAGCCAGGGCAGGGGGTAAAGCGGGTAACCTGTTATGATATAGTTTTTGATCAATACGGGGACGAGGGTCAGTAAGAACAGGGTGGAGGTAAAGAGCCAGTAGGAAAGGATACGATTGCGGAAAAGATGGTAGGCGAGCAGGATGAGGACAAAGACGCCCGACAGCTTAAACCCCAATGCGGAAAATGCGATAAAAACAAACAGAAGGGAAGGGCCCGGTCCTTTGTCCATCATCATACATTCGACCCAGCAGCATATGACCAGCATGATGCAGGCGGTTACGATGGTGTCATAATCGGTGGAGCCGGCTGTGCCCCTGAGCAGCTCCCAGTCATACAGGAAATAAACGAGTAAAAGGAAATAGAAGAGGCAAAGGCTTCGGTGCGCAGGGGAGGAACGCCAGTTTTGCCAGTGATATTTCCAGTGCTGGAACAGCCAGATAAAGAACCAGATGACGAGGGTGACGTTGAGATAGGAGAAATTCCCGTCCTCAAAGCCTGGTATATGAAAAAAACCGATCAGCAGAAACCAGTTGGAGCCCAATCCCAGCCTGGGAAAGAGGTTGGCTATTCCGGGCACTGCGGGGAATTCGGATGCCCATCTGACAATCTGGAGGTGATAGATCCTGGTATCGGTGCTGGCGGTGGGCAAACAACTCAATACGAGGAACAGGATCAGACAGGTAATAAGGAAGAGCAGGGGTATACCGGTAAGGCGGGTACGAAAAAGTGACAGGGATGAGAAGAGTTTTTTTATTTTTCCTGCTCCCAGGATAGCGGTGATCGACAGTTGAATGACTGTGAGCAGGAGCAGGCCGGTGAACCGTAATGGAATGACCAGGTAGAGCCAGGAGGAGAGGAGGCCAAGGACCATGCAGCCTGTAATAAAGAGGAAAGCTATCAATCCGCCCCAGGACCTGTACCATACGAGGTCAGCCGCGGGCTCTTTTTTTACCAGGAGCAATGGGATGAGTCCCCATGAGCAGCAGGTAAACGAGATAATAAAGATGTGAAGCAGTTGCTGCAGCATGGTCTCCTATGTAAGTTAACGGTAAAAATATAAAAATAGCTAATATTGAAAATGAATTCGATAGAAAAAAGGCTGCATGTACCATGGCTGGATGGATTGAGGGGGCTGGCGATCCTTTTGGTGGTGATGCATCATTTTTTTGATGGATACTATTTATTTACGGTGGGATGGGTGGGTGTCAATCTTTTTTTTATCCTTTCGGGGTACCTGATTACGGGAAGGCTCCTGTGTCATATGGAGCAGGATGGGGGGCGGCATTTCTTCAGAAATTTTTATGGACGCAGGGTACTGCGGATCTTTCCACTTTACTATGGGACCCTGGTTGTTTTTTTTATGGTGCTCCCTGTTTTTTACAGCCGTTATTTTTATTTTTTTCACGATCTGTACAGGGACCAATGGTGGTACTGGAGCTATCTGAGCAACTGGCAGACGGTGTTGTATGGGATGCCGGCAAACGGGATGCTGATCACGTTCTGGTCCCTGGCTGTCGAAGAGCAATTTTACCTGGTATGGCCGTTTATCTTCCGGTATACGGAGCGTCTCAACCGTAAGACGATCATCCTGATCCTTTGGGGGGTATCCATTGTTTGCAGGGTGTGGGCGAAAAACACGATGCTGAGCTATTTCAGCACATTGACGGCGGCAGAGCCATTGCTGATGGGCGCATTGCTGATCCTACTTGAAAAAGAGGGCCGGCTGGGGTATTACCGCCGGGTAGTGGCGGTGATGAGCGTGTGTGCGATGGCGGTCCTTTCGTTCGTTGTGTGGAAGGATCATGACCTTACCTTTAGAAATGCGGGCGTTATGAGGTGGGGTTATACCTGTATCGATGTCCTGCTGGCGGCGTTATTATATGTGCTGGTAGCGCCCGGCGGAGGGGTGGCTGTCAGACGTTTGTTCTCATCCGGATGGCTCAGATGGCTGGGAAAATATTCTTACGGCATTTACGTATACCACGGGTTCATCATGCAGATGCTGGTATTTAAGTGCCAGGCGATCCTCGTGGGTCGTGGAATGCAGGCGGGTCCTGTTTATTTTCTCACGCGGGCAGGGGGGATCGTTCTCTTATTGGTATGCAGCTACGGAAGCTATTATCTTTTTGAAAAACAGTTCCTGCGATTGAAGAAATATTTTACCTGATCAGCTTTTGAGGTCTTGTATCCTGTTGACATACTTCCCTATCATATCGAATTCGAGATTCACGAGGCTACCGGGTAGTATGGATTGGATATTGGTGTGTTCGAAGGTATAGGGTATGATGGCCACGTCAAAGCGGGATCTTTTTACGTTGAAAATGGTGAGGCTGATACCGTTGAGGCTGATGGAGCCTTTTTCGATAACGAGAGGGGCGAATTTTTTGGGAAATTCAAACCGGAATTCCCAGCTGCCGTCAAGCTCTTTTCTTTGTGTGCATACGGCGGTGGTGTCGACGTGTCCCTGTACGATGTGGCCATCGAGGCGGCCGTTCATCTGGAGGCATCTTTCCAGGTTCACCAGGTGTCCCCGCTGCCAGCTTTCCAGGTTGGTCTTTTGGAGGGTTTCTTCGATGGCGGTGACCCTGTGGGCGCCGTCTTTTATCTCTTCTACAGTGAGACAGACGCCATTGTGGGAAATGCTTTGATCTATTTTCAATTCTTCCGAGATAGAGGATTCGATCCAGAAGGTGCGATTGGAGCCCCGGGATGCTGCTTCCCGGACTTTTCCGAGCGATTCGATGATTCCTGTAAACATGGGGGCGAATTTCGCAAATTTCTCCATAGAATTTCCTTTTTCCGGAATTTGCTGTATATTTGCAACCCGGTTGTCAGAGGTGGCAACTGGATTAACATCAAAAAGAGGTCATAATATGTTGATTATCGATTCCAAAGATTGCGAAAACATTGACAAAGCGCTCAAGAAGTACAAGAAGAAATTCGAGAAGGCCAAGATCCTCATACAATTGAGGGAGCGTCAGTCGTACACCAAGCCTTCCGTCAGGCGGAGAGGCGAGGTGCTCAAGGCTGTTTACAAGCAGCAGGTAGCCAACGGCACGGTAGAAAAGTAATATACGCATAAATGATTGATACATAGGCTGTCATAAGACGGCCTATGTTCGTTTACGGATGGGTTGGGACAAAGTTGGGAAAAAGTGTAACTTACATATATAATTTCACGAGATTTGGAGTCGCCGATCACCTCGTTTATCGATCATCTGAAATTTGAGAAGCGGAGCTCTCCGCATACGGTACGCAGCTACCAGGATGACCTGGTGCAATTTTTCGATTTTAATGTTTTGACGTTTGGTGAGGTAGCTGTACGGGCCATTACGCCTTCAATGATCCGGAGCTGGCTGGCATCTTTAAAGGATGGGGGGATCAGCAGCCGGAGCGTCAACCGGAAAATATCCACACTTAAGTCTTTTTTTAAATACCAGATCCGTTGCGGGGCGGTGGAGCAGTCGCCTATGGCGGCCATTACGAGTCCCAAGTCCAGCAAACGGCTGCCGGTGTATGTGGAGCAGCAGGATATTGCGGCGCTTTTCAGGCGACTGGTGTTCCCGGATGACTGGGAGGGATGGACGGACAGGCTTTTGCTGGCTGTTTTTTACCATACGGGGATCCGGCTGAGTGAATTGATCAATCTGAAAGAGCGGCAGGTGGATAAGGGGAACAGGTGTATAAAGGTTGTCGGTAAAGGGAATAAGGAGCGGGTAATACCTATCGGCAGCTGGCTGATGGGGGAAATAGAGGCGTATTGTCAGAAGAAGCGGGCGGAGTTGGGGCAATTGGGGAAGGAATATTTATTTACGGGCAAAAAGGGGGTGAAGCTCTATCCTAAGTATGCTTACCGGGTCGTTCGCAAGTATCTTTCACAGGTGACGACGATCGATCAGAAGAGTCCGCATGTGTTGCGACATAGTTTTGCTACGCATCTTCTCAATAGCGGAGCGGACCTGAATTCGGTGAAGGAGCTCTTAGGGCATGCCAGCCTGGCGGCCACGCAGGTGTACACGCATAATACCATCGAGAAGCTGAAGGAAGTTTATCAGCGGGCGCATCCGAAGGCGTGATTTTTTAGTTTTTTTTATTTGTCGCGCGGAGTAAGGGTTTAACGTTTTTTATTTGGAAAAACAGGCTCAAAAGTTTAACTTCATTGTCCTGCCTTATCCTTCAGCATTCCGGAAGCTGCTATGTTTTTTTGCGCCGGCTTAGCAGGTAGGTCGCAATAAAATTTTAGTATGCGCACCAGGCGCAAAATATGTACCAGCGCACGCACGTTACAGCACAAAGAAGTTCTTTAATTTATTGTTCACTGATTAAAATGGAATTGCTATGAATGTTAGAATTCAGACAGTGCACTTTGATGCAGATGGAAAACTTGTAGATTATGTAACAAAAAAAATGTCAAAACTCAACACTTTCCATGACAGAATCATTAAAGTAGATGTGTTTTTAAAACTGGACAATGTAGTCCACACGATCAAGGACAAGATCGCAGAGATCAGGGTCCATGTTCCCCGCCACCATTTTTTTGTAAAATGTTCCTCCAAATCTTTCGAAGAGTCTTTTGATAATGCCTTCGAATCGTTAGTCAGTCAAGTGAAAAGAAAAAAGGATAAGCAGCTTGCATAAAGCCCTAAAATTACCGGGGTGTCTCTTAACAGGGGCACCTTTTTTATTTGCTGCCATGGATCTTTTTGATACGGAGGATATCCGACAATAATTTCAATCCATCTTTTGCGACATGTACGCTGCTTTTATCATTGTATCGCAGATGAACGGGTGTTTTTCTTATAGGTATGTTTTTCTTAAAGGCAAGATAGATCAGCTCGATATCGATGGCGAAACGATTGATACGGGAATCTTTGAATAGCTGCCGGGCCACGTCTTTCCCCATTCCTTTCAGTCCGCATTGTGTATCCTGTATGTCCTTTAAAAAGAGCCGGTTTACCAGCCACGATACTGTGTTGCTTCCCCAGTTCCTTAACAGGCTTGTTTTCTCAAAGTATATGGAAGAGGGGTTTGTCCGGTCACCGATGACGAGCTGGTGGGGGTTTTGTTCCAGCAGTGAGATAAAATCACTGATATCCTGGTAGATAAAGGGGATGTCGGCGTCAGTAAACAGCTGGATGTTCCCTTCGGCGGACCCGAAACCTTTTCTCAGCGCAGCGCCCTTCCCTTTATTAGTGGCGAGGTTGAGGAAGAGCAGGCCGTTTTTGTCTGCGTAAGCGGATGTCAGATGGCTGTCGGGGGAGCCGTCATCGACAAGTATGATCTGTGTCTTGTAAGATTGATCGTTCAGCCAGGCCAACAATGGGGTCAGGTGTTTTTCCAGCAATTTGCTGCCATTATAGACAGGGATAACGATACTTATTTTATACGAATCAGCATGCCCGGTTTGCATTCCAAAGTTTATGGTTTCATAGAAGGCGGGAAATTACGGCGGGCAAATTAATGTTTTTTATGGATGTACCTCAATATGGGCGAAATGGGGTAAAAAAAACTGCTTTAACCGGGGGTATTTTTGCATTGATCGTGGTTCCGGGGCTTATTTCGGATAAATGACCAGGAATAAGTTAAAAAAAGGGGTTCAAAATTTTTGAATTTAACAATTTCGCTTACCTTTGCCTTCCCAAAAAAAACAGTGGATCAGTGTGATAAGTGATATTTTGGGGTGAGCGTCAGGCCGGCGTAGCTCAGCTGGTAGAGCAACTGATTTGTAATCAGTAGGTCGGAGGTTCGATTCCATCCGCCGGCTCACGAGGGGGAAATAGATCCTCCGCCAAATCCGCCGGAGGCGGATTGTCCGGAAGGACAGACATTAGCGCTTTGTGGGAGATGCGCTAGTTTTTGGGTGAAGTGCATCTCCCGCACATTTTTGAAATTTCGGGCAAGTAGCCAAGTGGCCAACGGCAACAGACTGTAAATCTGTCCTCTTCGGAGTTCGGTGGTTCGAATCCATCCTTGCCCACAAGTTCTTTAAATGCCGGAGGATAATCTCCGGCCAATGCGGAAGTAGCTCAGTTGGTAGAGCGACAGCCTTCCAAGCTGTAGGTCGCGGGTTCGAACCTCGTCTTCCGCTCAATTTAGAGTTAGATCTGGGTTGAACATTCTTGACGGATCGGAGTGATCTGATTCGTCGGCCAGGCGGCCGAGGCCCGACAAGCCGTTGTAGCTCAGGGGTAGAGCACTTCCTTGGTAAGGAAGAGGTCGAGAGTTCAATTCTCTTCAACGGCTCTGAAGATTTTGAGTAAAGAAGCTTTGTAAATACCGGAGACCGGTCCGGATAGGAGTACCGGAGAATTTTAAAACACAACTATTTAAAACAGATAACAATGTCAAAAGAGACCTTCAAGAGGGACAAACCCCACGTTAACGTTGGCACCATTGGTCACGTAGACCACGGTAAAACCACCTTAACTGCTGCTATTACCACTATCTTATCTTCAAGAGGGTTGGCAGAGGCAAAAAAATATGATGAGATCGATGCTGCTCCGGAAGAGAAGGAGAGGGGTATTACCATCAATACAGCGCACGTTGAATATGCGACGGCTAACCGTCACTATGCTCACGTGGATTGCCCTGGTCACGCTGACTATGTGAAAAATATGATCACTGGCGCCGCTCAGATGGACGGAGCTATCCTGGTAGTTGCTGCTACTGACGGACCTATGCCGCAAACAAAGGAGCACATCCTGCTGGCTCGCCAGGTAGGTGTACCCCGTATTGTGGTATTCATGAATAAAGTTGACCTGGTGGATGACCCCGAGCTGCTGGAACTGGTGGAAATGGAAATCCGCGAGCTGTTGTCTTCCTATGGTTTTGACGGCGACAACACGCCGATCATCCAGGGTTCTGCTACCGGCGCCCTGGCTGGTGAAGACAAGTGGGTAAAGAAGATCGACGAGCTGATGGCAGCTGTCGACAGCTATATTCCCCTGCCTCCCCGTCCTGTTGATCAGCCCTTCCTGATGTCTGTTGAAGATGTGTTTTCCATCACTGGTCGTGGTACTGTTGCCACCGGCCGTATCGAGAGAGGTCGTATCAAGGTGGGTGAAGCTATCGAGATCGTAGGTCTGCAGGATGCTCCGCTGAGCTCTACTGTTACGGGTGTGGAAATGTTCCGCAAGCTGTTGGATCAGGGTGAAGCTGGTGACAATGCAGGTCTGCTGCTCCGTGGTATTGAAAAGACCCAGATCCGTCGTGGTATGGTACTTTGCAAACCCGGCTCTATCACTCCGCACACTGAGTTCAAGGGTGAAGTATATGTATTGAGCAAGGAAGAAGGTGGCCGTCACACGCCTTTCTTTAACAAATATCGTCCTCAGTTCTACTTCCGTACAACGGACGTAACGGGTGAAGTTACATTGCCTGCTGGTACTGAAATGGTTATGCCTGGCGATAACACTTCCCTGCACGTTGTGCTGATCCAGCCCATCGCTATGGAAAAAGGCTTGAAATTCGCTATCCGCGAAGGTGGCCGTACCGTAGGTGCCGGACAGGTAACTGAGATCATAAAATAATCAAGATAATTTTTATATCTTTGTGATGATGAATCTAAAAGCTGTTCCGAATGTCCTTCGGGATAGCTTTTAGCTTTCTATGACGCCGGAGGCGGCTTGGCCCAGGGCCAAATATAGATTCCGGGTAGAGGGGAAGGGCAGTTATTTCACACACGGGCATAGTTCAAAGGTAGAATAGAGGTCTCCAAAACCTTAGATCTGGGTTCGAATCCTAGTGCCCGTGCAACCGAGTAAAATCTATGAATAAAATCACGACATATTTCCGTGAGTCCTATAAGGAGCTGATGGAGAAAGTGACCTGGCCGTCCTGGCCTCAGCTGCAGCAGTCGACTGTGATCGTGCTGGTTGCGACTTTGCTGATCACTGTGCTGGTGTGGGTAATGGACCTGGCGTCCAGTACTGTATTACATTTTGCTTATTCATTATTTTCATAAAATATGGATACTGTTAACCAACAAGAAGTCAAGACTACGGTGGAGGGCAAGCCGGCCCCCGAGACCAAGTGGTATGTATTGCGCGTGGTCAGTGGCAAGGAGCGTAAGGTAAAGGAGTACCTGGATAAGGAGATCTCCCGTGGAGGATGGGGTGAGGTGGTGAAGCAGGTATTCCTTCCTGTAGAGAAGGTGTACAAGGTGCAGAACGGTAAGAAGGTGATGCGTGAGCGGAACTATTATCCCGGGTATGTGATGATCGAAGTTACGGATGGCAAGTTAGGGGATGATCTGCGGGAAGCGATAAAGAATACCAATAGTGTTATTCATTTCCTTGGCAAGGAGAATCCTATTGCTCTTCGGAAGGCTGAGGTGAACAAGATGCTGGGTAAGATGGATGAGATGGCTGAATCCGGTGGTATGAGTATGAGTGAGCCGTTCATTATCGGTGAGACCATCAAGATCATCGAAGGTCCGTTCAATGATTTCAACGGTATTATCGAAGAGGTCAATGATGAGAAGAAGAAGCTGAAGGTGACGGTGAAAATCTTCGGTCGTTCCACACCGGTGGAATTGAACTATATGCAAGTGGAAAAGATCGCGTAAGCTGTAACATACTTAAAATAAAAAACCCTCCATCCGGAGGGTTTTTTATTAGCATTACATATTCTCGTTATTGTCGTTGTCAAAACCGAAAGATGTTGTCGGCTCTTCAGGCGCTGGTGTAGATTCAAAAGAGAGTTCGGGAGATTCCTGAGGAGGAGCGACTGGTTTCGGAGCTGGTTTCTTTTTTGGAGCTGCCTTTTTGGGGGCGGCTTTTTTGGGGGCGGCTTTCTTAGCTGCTTTTTTGGGAGCTGCTTTCTTTTTTGGAGCTGCCTTTTTCTTAGCGGCTTTTTTTGGAGCGGCTTTTTTCTTCGGAGCTGCTTTCTTTTTGGGAGCGGCTTTTTTCTTAGCTGCTTTTTTAACAGCTTTTTTCGCGGCTTTCTTAGCTGCTTTTTTGGGAGCTGCTTTCTTTTTTGCTGCTTTTTTAGGAGCAGCTTTTTTCGCCGGCTTTTTCTTAGACTTTGACATAGTTTGTTGAGCGTTTTAAGTTGTTATGAGAATTTAATGGATTTATTAACGGAAAAGTTAGTCAGAAAAATTCAAATAGAAAAAAATGACGAAAAAAAATTGTTCGCAATGTGTTCATAACGATATTCATAACGCGTGGGAACGGTCGCTTTTCGGCGTATAGCCTTCGCCCGCTGATGGGACGAAATGCGTGTTGGGGCCGGGTGTAGGGGTAGGGAGGTTGGAAGATTAGTTGCTAAAAAGTTTGCAAATGTCCTGGTATTGGTGTACTTTTGCGTCCCCAAATAGTTCTTATATCGACATTGGTTTGGGAGTTCCTGTCCGTGTGATGGGGACGTTAATACCAAAAAAAGAAGCAACATGGCAAAAGAAATTACCGGTTATGTCAAGTTGCAGGTGAAAGGCGGTCAAGCCAATCCTGCACCTCCTATCGGACCTGCATTAGGTTCTAAAGGCGTCAATATCATGGAGTTCTGTAAGCAGTTCAATGCCAGGACCCAGGATAAGATGGGGAAAGTCCTTCCCGTTCTCCTTACTGTTTTTAGTGACAAGTCTTTCGAATTCGTCATCAAGACTCCTCCTGCGGCGGTACAGCTGCTGGAAGCTGCCAAGCTCCAGAGCGGCAGCAAGGAGCCAAATCGTAACAAAGTTGGAAAAGTAACCTGGACGCAGGTAGAGGCTATTGCGAAGGACAAGATGCCTGATCTGAACTGCTTTACGGTGGAAAGCGCCATGCGCATGGTGGCTGGTACGGCCCGCAGCATGGGTATCACTGTAGAGGGTACTGCTCCCTGGGCAAATTAATCTCCTAACTCCAAAAACATTACGAAATGGCAATTACTAAGAAAAGAAAAGCAGCCTTAGCGAAGGTTGATAAAAATAAGGTTTACTCCCTCAAGGATGCTTCTACGCTGGTGAAGGAGGTAAATACTACAAAATTCGACTCTTCAGTCGACTTGCATGTACGTCTGGGGGTGGATCCCAAGAAAGCTGACCAATCCATCCGTGGTACGGTGAATCTGCCGCATGGTACGGGTAAGACCAAGCGGGTGCTGGTGCTTTGCACGCCTGATAAGGAGGCTGATGCCAAGGCGGCCGGCGCTGATTTTGTAGGATTGGATGAGTTTATCCAGAAGATCGAAGGTGGATGGGTGGATGTGGATGTCATCATCGCTACTCCTTCCGTCATGCCTAAGATCGGTAAGCTGGGTAAGGTGCTGGGTCCCCGTAACCTGATGCCCAACCCGAAGACCGGCACGGTGACGAATGATGTGGCGGCTGCGGTGAATGAAGTAAAGGGTGGTAAGATTGCTTTCAAGGTTGACAAGGCGGGTATTATCCATGCCAGCATCGGCCGGGTGAGCTTTTCCCCTGAAAAGATCGTGGAGAACAGCCAGGAGCTGATCAATGCGATCATCAAGGCCAAGCCGGCCACGGCCAAGGGCACTTATGTCAAGAGCGTATTTATGGCCAGCTCGATGAGCCCTGGCATTGCCATTGACACTAAAGCCTTTGTACACTAATTGAATCACCGCGTTCCCGGGGAGCCGGGATTAAAAAATGAGTTATGAACAAAGATCAAAAAAATGAAGTCATTGAGCTGTTGAAAGACAAGTTCAATCAATATAATAACTTCTATGTGACCAATACTGAGTCACTGACTGTAGAACAGGTGGGCAAGCTGCGCCGGATCTGCTTTGACAAGAAAGTAGAGATGAAGGTAGCCAAGAATACCCTTATCAAGAAGGCGCTGGAAGGACTGGATGACAAGCGTTTTTCCGGTGTGTATGAGTCCCTGAACGGCGTAACTGCGCTGTTGTTCTCCGAGAATGCCAAGGAACCGGCGCTTATCATCAGCGATTTCCGGAAGTCGGGCAACACGGAAAAGCCTGTATTGAAGGCTGCCTTTATCGATGGGGATGTATTTGCAGGAGATGACCAACTGAAGGCGCTCACTACCCTGAAGAGCAAGCACGATCTTATCGGCGAGATCATCGGTCTGCTGCAATCGCCCGCCAAGAATGTTATCAGCGGCCTGAATGCCGGTAATAAGCTGGCTGGATTGATCAAGGCGCTGGAAGACAGGGCAGGAGCCGCCGCGAACTAAGTTTCAAATGCCGGTGGTTAAAGCCGGTGTGGAAAATAAAGCCCAGGCCTGGGGGCTAACCAACTAAGGCTAATTTTTTTAAAACCTCCGCCGGAGCGGAATAGCTGTGAAGGCGGGAAAAATTTAATTTATCATGGCAGACTTAAAAGCATTTGCTGAGCAGCTCGTAGGGCTGACTGTAAAAGAAGTAAACGAATTAGCAAAGATCCTGAAGGAAGAATACGGTATCGAGCCTGCAGCTGCTGCTGTAGCCGTTGCTGCCGGTCCTGCTGCTGGTGGTGGCGCTGCTGCTGCTGAAGAAAAGACCGCTTTCAACGTAATCCTGAAGGCCGCTGGCGCCAACAAGCTGAACGTTGTGAAGATCGTTAAGGACCTGACTGGTCTTGGTCTGAAGGAAGCTAAGGACCTGGTTGACGGCGCTCCCAAGCCCGTTAAGGAAGGTGTTAGCAAGGCTGATGCCGACGCCCTGGTTGCCAAGCTGAAAGAAGCTGGCGCCGAGGTAGAAGTTCAGTAGTCTTTCCCCCAGTGGGCGGATGTTCCGCGCTGGATAAGAAGTTTTTTTACCCCTGGCTAAAAAGCCAGGGGTTTTTTGGGTTTTCATGTTAATTGCTTAACTTTGCGGTCCGTTTCCCTAAAGTTAAGTTGTGTTAAGATTTGTTTAAAAGTGTAAACTATTGACAATCAAATGCCAATAGTGTGAAAGGCCGCAGACGATTTTGAGCACGAATCATTAAAAACCGGTTTTAATCAATATGTCTTCAACAAAATTGCAAAACAGGATCAACTTCGGTAAAATCAAGCACCTTGCCGAAACTCCTGATCTTCTGGAAGTGCAGATCCAATCTTTTAAAGAATTTTTCCAGTTAGAGACGACCCCGGACAAACGTAATATCGAAGGTTTGTTCAAGGTTTTCAAGGAGAATTTCCCTATCACTGATACGCGGAACATTTTCATGCTGGAGTTCCTGGATTACTTCATCGATCCTCCCCGTTACACTATCGAGGAGTGTATGGAGCGCGGACTTACTTACGCTGTTCCCCTGAAGGCCAAATTGCGTTTGAGTTGTAATGATGAGGAGCACGTAGATTTCCAGACTATCGTACAGGATGTGTTCCTTGGTAATATTCCCTATATGACGCCCCGTGGCACGTTTGTGATCAACGGCGCGGAACGTGTAGTTGTATCCCAGCTGCATCGCAGCCCGGGCGTATTTTTTGGACAGTCCATTCACCCCAACGGGACCAAGATCTACTCGGCCCGTGTGATCCCCTTCAAGGGAGCCTGGATGGAGTTTGCCACGGACATCAACAATGTGATGTACGCCTATATCGACCGTAAGAAGAAATTCCCCGTTACTACCCTGCTGCGTTCCATCGGGTATGAGACGGATAAAGATATCCTGGAGCTGTTCGGTATGGCCGACGAAGTGAAGGCTGATAAAAAGGCCTTACAAAAGTTCATCGGCAAGAAGCTGGCTGCCCGCGTACTGCGTACCTGGGTGGAAGACTTTGTCGATGAGGACACCGGTGAGGTGGTATCCATCGAGCGGAATGAGATCGTGCTGGAGCGCGATACTATCCTGGATGAAGAAGCCATCGAAATGGTGGTGGAAATGGACGTGAAGAGCGTCTTTATGCAACGGGAGGATGTCGGCGGTGATTATGCCATTATCTACAATACCCTGAACAAGGATACCTCCAACTCGGAACTGGAAGCCGTCCAGCACATTTACCGCCAGCTGCGGGGTGCCGACGCTCCGGATGATGAGACTGCGAGAGGGATCATCGATAAGCTGTTCTTCAGCGACAAACGTTATGACCTGGGCGAGGTAGGCCGCTACAAGATCAACCGCAAGCTCAACCTCAACCAGCCCCTGGACCAGAAGACGCTGACAAAGGAAGACATGATCGAGATCATCAAGTATCTCGTGCGTCTGACCAATGCGAAGGCGGAGATCGACGACATCGATCACCTGAGCAACCGTCGTGTCCGTACGGTAGGGGAGCAGTTGTATGCTCAATTCGGTGTAGGTCTGGCCCGTATGGCAAGAACTATCCGCGAGCGTATGAACGTACGCGATAATGAGGTATTCACGCCTGTGGACCTTATCAACGCGAGAACACTTTCTTCCGTCATCAACTCCTTCTTTGGTACTTCTCAGCTGTCCCAGTTCCTGGATCAGACAAACCCGCTGAGCGAGATCACGCACAAGCGCCGTATCTCCGCGCTCGGACCTGGTGGTCTGTCCCGTGAGCGTGCCGGCTTTGAAGTTCGTGACGTACACTACTCCCACTATGGCCGTCTGTGTACCATCGAAACACCGGAAGGACCGAATATCGGACTTATCTCCACGCTCTGCGTTCACGCCAAGATCAACGAGATGGGCTTTATCGAGACGCCTTATCGTAAGGTGCAGGATGGAAAGGTAGAGCTGAAGAAGCTGACCTACCTCAGCGCTGAGGAAGAGGATATAGCCAAGATCGCCCAGGCGAACATAGAACTGGATGAGAAAGGTAATTTCGTAGAGGATAAGATCGTCAGCCGTCAGACGGGTGACTTCCCTATCCTGGATAAGAACGAAGTGGAATATATGGACGTTGCTCCCAACCAGATCGTGGGGTTGAGCGCTTCCCTGATCCCCTTCCTCGAGCATGATGACGCCAACCGTGCGCTGATGGGATCGAACATGCAACGCCAGGCTGTGCCCCTGATCCGTCCGGAGATGCCTATCGTAGGTACCGGACTCGAAGCAAAGGCTGCGCGTGACGCCCGTATCCAGATACATGCTGAAGGCGACGGTATCGTAGAGTTCGTGGATGCCAATGAGATCCATGTCCGTTACGACCGTAACGAGCAACAAAAACTGGTGTCTTTTGAAGAAGACCTGAAAGTATACAAGCTCACCAAGTTTATCAAAACCAACCAGGAGACCTGTATCAACCTGAAGCCTGCCGTCAAGAAGAACCAGAAGGTGAAAGAAGGCGATTTCCTTACGGAAGGATATGCTGTACAGGATGGTGAGCTGGCCCTCGGCCGCAACCTGAAAGTGGCGTTCATGCCCTGGAAGGGTTACAACTTCGAGGATGCCATCGTGATCAGCGAAAAGGTGGTCAAGGAAGATCTTTTCACCTCTGTACATATTTCCGAATATGAACTGGAAGTACGTGACACGAAGCTGGGTGAAGAAGAGCTGACTCCTGATATTCCCAACGTCTCTGAAGAGGCTACCAAGGACCTGGACGAGAACGGTATCATCCGTGTAGGCGCCCAGATCAAGGAAGGGGATATCCTGATCGGTAAGATCACTCCCAAAGGGGAAAGCGATCCTACCCCGGAAGAAAAGCTGCTCCGCGCCATCTTTGGCGACAAGGCCGGTGATGCCAAGGATGCTTCTCTGAAAGCTCCCAGTGGTACGGAAGGTGTGGTGATCAGCAAGAAGCTGTTCCAAAGAGCTAAGAAAGATAAGAATGCCAAGGTTCGTGAAAAAGCGGCTTTGGAGAAGATAGAGAAAGTACACGAGAAGAATACGGCCGACCTGATGGACGTGCTGTTGAGCAAGCTGCAGGTGTTGCTGAAAGATCATGCATCCGCGGGTGTGAACAACAACTTCGGCGAGGTACAGATCGGCAAAGGCGCTAAGTTCACGGCCAAGAACCTGGCAGGGATCGATTATCTCAATGTCAATCCCCTGGGCTGGACGGGTGATGCCAAGACCGATGACTCGATCAACATCCTCCTGCACAACTACAGCATCAAGTACAATGAAGAGCTGGGTCGTTATAAGAGGGAGAAGTTCAATATTTCCATCGGGGATGAATTGCCTGCCGGTGTATTGAAACTGGCCAAAGTATACTTAGCCGTTAAGCGTAAGCTAAAAGTAGGTGACAAGATGGCCGGTCGTCACGGGAACAAGGGTATTGTCGCTAAGATCGTAAGAGCGGAGGATATGCCTTTCCTGGAAGACGGAACTCCTGTGGATGTGGTATTGAATCCTCTGGGCGTACCTTCCCGTATGAACCTGGGTCAGATATATGAGACTGTACTGGGCTGGGCCGGCGAGAAGCTGGGTGTAAAATTTGCTACTCCCATCTTTGACGGTGCTACGGTGGAGGAAATTGCCGATCATATTTCCAGGGCAGGGCTGCCGAGCTTTGGTCATACTCACCTGTATGACGGGGAGACCGGAGAGCGTTTCGACCAGAAGGCTACCGTGGGGATCATCTATATCATCAAGCTCCATCACATGGTGGACGATAAGATGCACGCACGTAGTATCGGGCCGTACAGCCTGATCACACAGCAGCCGCTGGGTGGTAAGGCGCAATTCGGTGGTCAGCGTTTTGGGGAAATGGAAGTGTGGGCGCTCGAAGCTTATGGCGCCTCCAATATTCTCCAGGAGCTGCTGACGCTTAAGTCCGACGATATCATCGGCAGGGCCAAGACGTATGAGTCCATCGTGAAGGGTGATAATATCCCGAGAGCGGGTATTCCTGAATCCTTCAACGTGTTGGTGCATGAATTGCGCGGGTTAGGGCTGGATCTGAAGTTCGATTAAGGCGCCGTAGGCGCTTAGTTAGGTATACTCCGCTAACTGATGAATAAATATCACAAGGGCCCGGCTAAAGCCGGGCCTTTACTATTTTGGTAGTGTATGTGCCTGTGCCGGTGCGTACTTCCAGCAGGTAGACGCCCGCGGGAAGGGAAAGCCCGGAGAGGTCGATGTGGATACGGTCCTGAGCAGCAGTCACATTGTTCCTGCGCAGCAATGTCTTGCCTGTCATATCC
>Ga0105241_10000407_pt1 | contig 32546 bp, 25 predicted proteins | sample KBSC64metaG_FD_80422 | JGI IMG/M metagenome (GOLD analysis project Ga0105241, IMG submission 80422) | Corn rhizosphere microbial communities from Kellogg Biological Station, Michigan, USA - KBS C6-4 metaG | ecosystem: Host-associated > Plants > Roots > Rhizosphere > Soil | place: Michigan, USA... | reverse complement strand
CAGGGATGGCCTTGTCACCGCCGAGGGCCGGTCCACTGAACCAGAGCCGTCCGATGTGCTCGAGGCCATCGTACGCGAATCGGACAGAGACGTCGCACACGGCGCCGTCGACCTCGAAACTTCTCAGCTGATGTTCAGCGCGAAATTCAGTCATGCGATTACGTCCGTCGAGGCAAGGAACGGATCGAGCGCACGCCATAGCTCGGCGGGGCGTTCGACAAACGGTACGTGTCCGCACCGCTCGATCAAATTAATCCCACAGGCCAGGGCGTGCGCAGCGTCGATGGAAGACGCCGCGGGAATCGGATCGTCACGGCCGTGGACGATCTGCGCCGGAATCTGGTGTTGGGGGATCCTGGGCAGAAGCGGCAGGAGATCGAAATCGCCGAGGCTCTCCCAGGTGGATTGCTGAACGCGACCAATGACTCGGAATGGGGTCAAGTGGCGCGCGTTGGCGGGGTCGGCGAAATAGCCGGCGACCCCGAGCTCGAAAAGACGCTGGCGGTAGGCCTCCGGGTCGCTGTCGCGGAGGTCCGACGCCATCAGCGCCTCTCGCTCCGCGACGATCACCGGTGCGTTGCCGCGGCGGCGGAGATTCTCGTCGAATTGCTCACGATACGCCTTGGTGACGGGGGCGGGGCTGATGAGCGCAAGACGCGCAGGACGGGGAAGCGTCGCCCCCTTCCAGGCAGGATCGAGGGCGCTGACGGTGTACAGCATCGACAACATCCCGCCCCACGAATATCCGACCAATGACGGGTTCGTGACGCCGAATTCGGTGCAGAGTTTGGCGAGATCGTCAACGTGATCCTGCCAGGTAATGGGCGCGTTGGTCTGCGCGCGCGACTGGCCGCTCCCCCGCTGATCGTACAACACCAACTGGTATCGCTCCGCCAAATGGAGCATTTGGGGGAGCAGATAGCGATGGTCCGCGCCCGGCCCGCCATGCAGGACGACGAGTGTGGGATTCGTGGGATCGCCATAGGTGACCCAGTACAGCGGGAGCGCCGTGGACGTCGTCGTCCCCGACGCTCGTGGAGCGGGAATCGGTTGTGGCACGTGCGGTGTTGGGGTGATTCTGTCGAAGTGCGCGTGACGTATGTTTATCGTGCGGTGAAATCTGTCTGCGCCGTCACGGTTCTGCACGTTTGTGCCAACAGCTCCGCGGCGCGATCGACGTCGTCGAGCGAGACCATTTCGTTCGGCGAATGCATGTAGCGATTCGGGATGGACACGAGTCCCGTTGCCACGCCTTCCTTCGCGATGTGAATCGCATCGGCGTCGGTGCTGGTGAAGCGGCCGGCGGCGTGCAGGGTGAACGGAATTTGGTGCGTGGTCGCCGCGTCGCGCAGGAGACGGAACACGACTGGAGAGATGACCGAGCCGCGCGAAATCACCGGGCCAGCCCCCATCTTCGATTCGCCGATTTCTTTCTTGTCGATGTTCGGATGATCGGTCGCGAACGTGACATCGACGACGATCGCCATTTGCGGAGCGAGACATTGCGCGCAAATCAACGCGCCCCCGCCGTGATACGCAATTTCCTCTTGTGTCGTCGCGACCGCGACGACCGTCGCGGCGCCGGGCGACGCTGAATAGCGCCGCAGCGCTTCGAGGACGACGAAGGCACCGATGCGGTTGTCGATGGAACGCGACACGATCCGGTTGTTCGGAAGCTCGACCAACTTCGTATCGATGACCCCCGCATCGCCGACGGACAGGAGCGCTTCGGCCTCTTTCTTCGACGTGACACCGATGTCGACCCAGAGATCGCTCATTTTGGCGGCTTTGTCGCGCTCGTCGGGCTTGATGAGGTGGATCGGGAGCTTCCCGATCACGCCGATGACGTCGCCCGACGTGCCGGCGAAGCGGACGCGCTGGGCGACGAGGACTTGCGGATCCCATCCGCCGATCGGCGTGATGTACACGAATCCATCATCATCGATATAAGTCGCGATCACGCCGATTTCGTCGATGTGTCCCGCGAGCATGATGGTCGGGCCACCGCTTCCCTTGACCGTGGCCATCGAGTTGCCGGCGACGTCGGCCGAGACGGAGGCGAATTTCCCGGCTTCGCCGCGCCAGAGCGCCGCCGGTGCGGATTCGAACCCTGATGGTCCGGGGGTATCGAGCAACTGCTTCAGAAAGGGCAACGATTCAGCGGCAATCATATAGTTCCAATGTAAAAGATGCTGACATCACCGGCGTGCATCGACGCGCTGGATTCCCGCATGATGCGTTCCCGAGATGTCAAACCGATGGAGCATTTTGGCGACCAGCTCGACTCCGTCGACAAGACGCGGGCCAGGACGGCTCGTATACGCGTTCGCGTCGATGGCCCACACGGGAATATCGGTCGCCCAGCGCCAAGGATCAGTCCGCAGCACCGACTCGGCTTCCCGGGCGGCGTGTGCGGCGTCGTAGCCGCATTGCGCGAAAATCAGGACGTCTGGCGCGGCGCTCTCGACTTCGTCGACGGTGCGCTGCGTCGAATGCCGTCCGGCGGTTTCGAGGACGTCGATCCCGCCGGCGCGTGCCACAATTTCCGGCATCCAATGTCCGGCGGCGAAAATCGGATCGGTCCACTCGATCACGGCGAGGCGCGGTCGTTTCGCGTGGGCGAGATGCGCTGCGACACACCGTTCGACGTGACGGAGACGGCATCTGAGTCCCGCGATGAGCTCGTCGCCCTCGTCGGTAAGATCCAGCGCATCGGCCACGTGACGGACGTCGTCCAAGACTGTGTCGATGGTCGTCCCGGAGAGCGTGACCAAACGTGGTGATGGCGAAAGCCGCGCGGCGAGTGCACGAACGTCTGTTTCACTGACCGCGCAGACGTCGCACAACGCTTGGGTTACGATGACATCCGGCGCAAGATGCGCAATCGTGGGCTCGTCGAGATCGAACAACGAATCGCCACGGAGCGTGGTGTCGCGCACTTGCGCGTCGACGGCGCCTGCACTCCCCGCGACGATCGGCGTCGACGTGACACGCGTTCGATCGCGCGCCACCGCTGCGTCGCACTCGTGCGTAATGGCGACGAGAGAGTCGGCGGCGCCGAGTGCGTCGATGATGTCCGTCGCGGCCGGAAGCAACGACACCACACGCAAGGGGGCGTGTGGTGTCGTGTTCACTGCCGGACTCTCGCGTGCGTTACTCAGTCCGCTTCCCAACCCAGTACACGGGGAGCGCGAGCAACGCGAGATAGATGATGATCGCGACCAGCGGATTCTCGTCGATCCCGCCCAACTTTCCGGCGAAATTGAACGAGGCGTCCCATCCGAATACAGTGAACGCGGCGAGAAGCACCCCCATGATCGCGCCACCCGCGATGAGTCCCGACGAGAACAGGACGCCCGGTCCAGACTCCGTCTCCGCGGCGGACAGCTCTTTCGATGCTGTCGACCGTTCGACGAGCCACCGCACGATGCCGCCCATGAACATCGTCGCCGACGTCGAAATGGGGAGATAGACACCGACCGCGACAGGGAGTGACGGAATGCCCACTAACTCCATCGCGATGGCGAGGAAGGCGCCGATGAGGATGAGCCCCCACGACAACTTCTGCGTCAAAATTCCGTCGACGACGAGCGCCATGATCTGCGACTTCGGCGAGTCGAGCTTGGTGACCTTGCGTCCCGTATAATCCGTTTCTTCGCGCCCGCCGATCCCCGGATCGACGACGTATTTGATCGCGCCCGCATCGTCGATCAAATATTTCCCGGCGGGCGCATTTCCCGTCTGTTCATACAGATGCCCGATGCGGTAGCTGTGACCGTCCTTCAACGTCGTCCGTTCCGTCTCGATGTCTTTCACAGCGACGCCCGGATAGTTGCGCGCGACGATCGTCGTCGCCGCGTTGTTGAGGAACTGGATCATTCCACCGATCAAGATCGCCGACGTCACGACACCGCAGATGAGACCGATCTGCTGCCGCGCCGGCGTCGCGCCGACGAGGAATCCGGTCTTGAGATCTTGTGACGTCGCCCCCGCGACCGCCGCGGCGATGCAGACGACGCCACCGATCGAGAGGGCGAGGACGCGATGCTCGATCCCCGTCCACCCGACCGCGAGGAAGATCAGCGCGGTCAATAAGACTGTCGCGACAGTCATTCCGGAGATCGGGTTCGATGACGCGCCGATCTGCCCCGTGATGCGGCTCGACACGGTGACGAACAGGAACGCGAAGAGCACCGCGAGGAGCGCGCCGACCACGTTGATGTGAATTTGTGGGAGCACGATCATGCAGAGCGCCAATACTATCGTCCCGACGAGCACGATCATCATCGGAAGATCACGCTGCGTCCGGAGTGTGCTTGTATCACCCGCGGATTTGAAGCCGCCCAGTCCACCCACGAGCGCTTGCACGATCGTGGGCAGCGAACGGAGCAGGGAGATGATCCCGGCGGTCGTCACGCCACCCGCGCCGATGTAATAGATGTAGTTGGCGCGAATCTGCATCGCGTCCATGTCGGCGATGAGCGTCGTCGCGGGCGCGATCGGGGTCGGAATCGCCGAGCCGAAGAACTTGATGGCAGGGGCGAGCACGAAGAATGAAAGAACACCACCCGCGAACAGATAGCCCGCGATGCGCGGCCCCACGATGTACCCGACACCCGTGAGCTCCGGACTGATTTCGGCGCGAATCTCACCAAACAGCTCGCGGCGTCCGTTCGGCATGAGACGTTCGAACACCTTGCGTGGCGTGTCTGCCCACAGGTGCATCCCGGAATTCAAGAACTTGTAGAGCGCGGCGAGGCCAAAGCCCATGAAGACCATCTTCGCCTGGACGCCCCGCTGTTCGCCGACGATGAGGACGTCGGCGCAGGCGGTCCCTTCCGGGTATTTCAGGGTGTGATGCTCTTTGACGATGAGACTTTTGCGCAGCGGAATCATCAACAGCACACCCAAAAGCCCACCGACGAGCGCGATGGCCGCGACTTTCGTCCATGGGAGCGAGTAGCCGAGGAGGAGCAGTGCGGGGAGCGTGAAGACGGTGCCGGCCGCGATCGATTCACCGGCCGATCCCGTCGTCTGCACCATGTTGTTCTGCAGAATCGTCGCGGGGGCGGCGCCGAATGCGCGCGAGACGTATCGGAAGATCGTGATCGACAGCACCGCGATCGGAATCGACGCGCTGACGGTGAGTCCGATGCGGAGCGCGAGGTACACGCTCGACGCGGCGAAGACGAGACCGAGCAGAACGCCGAGGATGATCGCCCCCGCCGTGAGCTCGGTGGGGGATTGATCGGCGGGGACGTACGGCTGTGGAAGTGATTCGTCAGTCATCGAGGTCCTGGGTGAGCGGTCGTATGAACGATCGTGAGAAGGTTCGTGAGAACAGGCGTGAGAACGTGACGGTCAAATGTGCGTATCGTACGAATGTTCTTTATCGAAGGACCGACTTCGCGATCGTCTGCAACTGCATGTTCGACGTCCCTTCATAGATGGTCCCGATCTTTGCGTCGCGGAAGAATTTCTCGGCCGGATAATCTGTCGTATATCCATATCCCCCGAACAGCTCCACGCACAACGACGTCACTCGGCCGCACACCTGGGAGGCGTAGAGTTTGGCCATTGCCCCTTCGCGCGCAATGTCGTGGCCCGCGTCCTTGAGCCGCGTGGCGTTGTACACCATGAGCCGTGCCGCCTCGAGCTCCGTCGCCGCCTGCGCGACTTGGAACTGGATTCCCTGCATCTCGGCGAGCGGTTTGCCGAATTGCTTCCGGTCTTTGAGGTAGGCGGTCGCCGCGTCGAGCGCGCCGCGGGCGACACCGATCATTTGCGCACCGATGCCGATGCGTCCTTCATTGAGTGTTTCGATCGCGATCTTGTAGCCGTGTCCCGGCGTGCCTAACACGTTTTCTTCGGGGACTTCGCAGTTGTCGAGGAGGAGCTCGACTGTCGATGATGCGCGAATGCCGAGCTTGTCTTCCTTTTTGCCGACCGTGAAACCGGGGAAATCGCGCTCGACGATGAAGGCGGTGATTCCTTTATACCCTGCAGCGGGATCGATCGTCGCGAACACGACGTAGATTCCCGCTTCGGCGCCGTTCGTGATCCAGAGTTTGCGGCCGTTGAGGATGTAGCGATCCCCCTTTTTCTCCGCGCGCGTCGCGAGTCCGAAGGCGTCGGAGCCGGAGCCGGCTTCGGAGAGCGCATACGAACCGACGATATCGCTCGTCAATCGGGTGAGATATCGCTCACGTTGTGCGTCAGAGCCGTATCGCGAGATCGGATAGTTGACGAGCGTGTTTTGCACGTCGCACAGAATGGCCGCGGAAGCGTCGATGCGGGAAAGCTCTTCGACCGCGAGGGTGACGAGCATGAGCGACCCACCGGCGCCGCCGTATTGCTCGCCCACTTCGATCCCCATGAGTCCGAGCTCGAAGTATTTCGGGATGAGCGTCGGGTCGATCTTCCCCGCGCGTTCCATCTCTTTGACCCGGGGAGCCACTTCCCCTTGTGCGAACTCCGCGACGGCGTCGCGAAACATGAGCTCATCCTCGGAGAGGAGTGTGAGAGGAGGGCGGGGATCGGTGGCAGTGGTCATGGGGGTGAGGCGGTAAAAAAGTTCATGCGGAGAGACGTCGATACGGGGCGGAAGGGTGGAGACAGCCGCCGCCGGGTGCCGGTGTACTATAGTGTCCCGTGGACCGAAACGCACTAGGATCGCCCGGGGAAATGCCGAGACGTCGGTGCTGGCGGCGGGCGGCGGCGCGGAGTCTGCGGCGAAAGGGAAATGTGAGTCGTCGCTCCCGATGTCGGGCGTTTCCCGCTTGCGTGGAGATGACTATCTTTGAGGGCTGTAGCCGGGCACGTTGACGATTTTCTCAAAAAACGCCAACGCGTTGGCGTTATCGTGCGTATGACCCATAGCTGGCCTAGTGATATGGGTACCGCCTACGGTGACGCTACTGTCGGCGACGTGCTTGGTCTGGGGGATGGGCCTCCAACCGAACTTTCCAGCAAGAGTGGACACCGGTTTGCCTCGGGGGTGTGTTTGTATGGGGCGATCCTGTTCCTGTCGCATTTTACCATTTTGACGAGGTCCCCAGAGTGAGTGCCACGCTGTCCCCTAGTGCCCCGGCGGCTACTGCGGCCGATCGTGATCAGTTACTCGCTGCGGCGATGCAGCTGCGGAGCGAAGTCGGCAAACGTATCGTCGGACAAACCCAGGTCGTCGAGGAAGTGTTGCTCGCGATCGTGGCCGGCGGACACGCGCTCCTAGTCGGTGTTCCCGGATTGGCGAAAACGTTGCTCATCGCATCGGTTTCGCAAGCGATGCAGCTCGACTTCCGCCGCGTGCAGTTCACGCCGGACTTGGTGCCGAGTGACATCACCGGTACAGAAATCATGGAAGAAGATCAGGCGACGGGGCAGCGGTCGTTCCGCTTCGTCAAAGGCCCGATCTTCTCGAACATCGTCCTCGCCGACGAAATCAACCGTGCCCCGCCACGGACGCAGGCCGCGCTGCTCGAAGCCATGCAAGAGCGCCACGTGACGGCCGCGGGTACGACGATGCCACTGCCGAAGCCGTTCTTCGTGTTGGCGACGCAGAACCCGATCGAACAAGAAGGAACGTATCCGCTGCCAGAAGCGCAGCTCGACCGTTTCCTCTTCGACATCCGCGTCGGCTATCCGAGCGAGCAGGAAGAAGTCGGCATTCTCCGGGCGACCACGGCGGTCGACAAGACGCAGCTCCGCCCGGTGCTCAATGGCGAACAAACGTTGGCGTTGCAGCGGTTGGTGCGTGAAATGCCGGCGGCTGAGCCGGCACTCGAATACGCCGCGCGGCTCGTGCGCGCGACGCGTCCGGATCAACCGAACCTGCCGCCGCTCGTGAAGCAGTACGTTCGGTGGGGTGCCGGTCCACGCGCTGGTCAGGCGCTCATCCTCGGCGCCAAGGCGTATGCGTTGTTGCAAGGGCGTATCACCGTCGCGCCGGAAGACATCCGTCGCGTGGCGCATCCGGTGCTCCGTCACCGCGTGCTCCCCAACTTCGCCGCGGAAGCCGAAGGGGTCTCCGTGGAACGCGTGATCGACGAGTTGCTGGAAACGATCCCAGCGCCCAAGAGCAATATCCGCGCGTAGTTGTTGGTTTCGCGGTTCCTTTTGTAGGTGTTTTCATCGGCGGCGTCCCGCCGACGCGTGCTTGCACGCGTCGGTGAGGGCGTAGCCATGGCAGCCTACCGAAACACCTACCGTCTGACATTCCTTACCTGTCGTCATGCCACTGCACGCCAACGATAGCGCCCTCTTCGACTCCGTCCGCCCGATTCGGTGGCCGGCGCGTAAGAAATCCCTCGCAGGGATGGCCGGGGGCCACTTGTCCAAAGTGCTCGGGGTCTCCGCCGAGTTTACCGAATACCGGATGTACCGTCAGGGCGACGACGTCAATCGTATTGATTGGAAGTTGCTCGCGCGGAGTAATCGCGCGTACATCCGCTTGTCGAACGATCGAACGGTCATGTCGACGATGATTCTGGTCGACGCGTCCGGGTCGATGGCGTATCCAGCCGACTCGCTCGAAAAGTGGTGGTTCGCTCGCGGCGTCGCGATTGGGTTGGCGTCCGCGGCGCATCGCGGTGCGGACCCGGTCGGATTGCTCGCCGCAACGACCGAAGGGCCGCGCCGGTTGGCGCCCCGGTCGCGGCGCGGTGTGGTGCAAGACATCGCCATCGTATTGAATGAAGTGAAGCCCGCCGGAAATCCCGATCTCGCCCCGTTGCTCCCGATGCTTCGCTCGGCGGGCCGGATCGCGATCGTCAGTGATTTCTTGGGCGATGCGGACGAACTGTTGAAGATCGCCGGGCAACTGCAAGTTGCCGGGCGTGAAGTGCATGCCGTGCACGTGATGCACGCGAACGAATTGAACCCGCCGCGGCGAACGACCTTGTTGACCGATCCGGAAGACGAGGCGTTCAAGCGGCCGATGACCGAGAATACGCGCCGTCGGTATCTCGGCAACTTTACCGAATGGCGCGAGCAGCTCGCGCGCGACTGGCGGATGGCCGGCGCTTTCTATACGCCGGTGGCGACGGACGAGACGGTGGCACACGCCGTCCGCCGGGTCACGATGCCCGGGGCTGACGGAGGATCTCGATGACATTTCTTGCTCCTGGATTTCTGATTGCGGCGGGCCTCGTCTCGTTGGGCGTGGTCGTGCTGCACTTGTTGGTCACGCAGCAGCCGCGTAGCGAGCAGCTCCCGACCGTCCGGTTCGTCCCGGACGTGCCGGCGCGTTCGACGTCGGTCACGATCCGGCCGTCGGACCTGTTCCTCTTATTGTTGCGCGTGTTGGTAATCATGCTGATCGGCGCCGCGTTCGCGCAGCCGCAGCTCAAGCCGAAGCATCAAACGATCGCGCGCATCGTCGCGATCGACGTGTCGCGCGCCGCGGCCAATCCGGCGGAAGTCGCGGATAGCGCGCGCAAGTTCACGCAGGGTGCGGCGGCGGTCGTGTTGTTCGATTCGACGGCGCGCGAAGTACCGGTCGCGTCGGCGATGGATTCGGTGACGGCGCAAGGGCGCCAGCCGCGCGCGCCGCAGCGGAACGCGTTGTCGGCGGCGATGATCACGTCACTGCGTGCCGCATCGCGGGTGCGTGGCGCGGCCGACTCGATCGACATGGTGGTGGTGTCACCCTTCCTCGCGAATGAGCGTGATGCGGCGACGATGAGCGTCCGGTCCTTGTGGCCGGGACACGTGCACAGCGTGCGCGTCTCGCCGGTGACCGATTCGTCAGCGACACGTGCGAACACCGCACAGAAAGTGCGTGTCGAGTGGGCCGACTCTGGCGCCGCGACGATGTGGTCCAAGCGGGAGCACGTCGATACGATCGGTGCGGTCCGCGTGGGCGACAATGTGTTGGTGTCGCAGTTCCCGCGCCGTTGGCAGCCGAACGTCAAGTTGGACAGCGTGACGCGTGTGTATGCGCGCTGGATGGATGGTGAGCCGGCCGGGTTCGAGCGCGTGACCGCGGATGGATGCGTCCGGTCGATGGGGGTCGCGATGCCTTCAGCAGGCGACGTCGCGCTGCGTCCGGATTTCATTCGCTTCACCCAGGCGCTCACCGCGCCCTGCGGAACGGCGCACGACATGACGCCGCTTCCAGCGGACTTCATGACGGCGTTCGATGGACCGGAGAAGTTGGCCGCCACGAATACGGTGAAGCCCCAGGTGGCGCACATGACGCCGCTGGTGCCGTGGTTGTTGCTGGCCGCACTCATCATCTCGTTCCTCGAGTTCTTCATCCGCCGGCGTGGATCCGAGGCGGAGTCTGAAGAAGCGGCGTTGAATTCGTTGGATAATCGTAAGGTGTCAGGGAGGGCGGCATGACCGCACGTGAACGCGTCCGGAGCACGCAACGGTCGCTCGAATTTGTCGTAGGGAGCAGCGCGATCTTCTGGGGCGCCGCGGCGTTGTTCGCCGGGCTGGTGCTCGTGGCGGTCATCAACCGCTACATCCCCATGGCGTCGGCGGTGCGCGGCACGTTGCCTGTGCTGGCAGTCCTCGCGGGGCTCGGGCTGTGTGGGTGGATGCTCTGGCAGGGACGGTTTGCATGGTCGTTCGATAAGGTCGCCCTCTGGATCGAAGAGCGGGCGCCGGAGCTGCGCTATGCGCTCGTGACGGCGATCGATCCGCGGTATGCGGATTCGGTCGCGACGTTGATGGAGCCGACGGTGTCGCGGGTCGACACCGGGGTGTTCGTTCGCAAAGCGGCGCAGCGGACGACGTTGCCGGCGTTGGCGGCGCTCCTCGTCACGAGTGCGATCTTCTTCTTCGCGATTCCGAAGAATTGGCTCCCGAAAACGAGCCTGAACGAGGCATTCAGCGGGTTGCACACGCCACGCGTGATCGGGAACCGACTCACGCCGTTGAGCGGGACGTTGACGCCGCCAGCCTATACGCATCTTCGTACGCAACAGTTACGGAATCCGTCGACGATCTCCGGCTACCTCGGTAGCCAAGTGGTGTTGACGGGGCATGGCGAGCCGGACGGCATCAAGGTGACCCTTGGCGTCCCGAATATGCCGGCCACGGAGCTTCCCGTAACCGCGGGTGAGGAAGGATGGCGTGTCGCGTTCACGATCAAGGACACGCTCGGCATGCTCTTGAAGCTGACTGACCGGAAGTATCAGCAATTGATTGTCGTCGATCCGCGCATCGACCAGGCGCCAGAAGCGCGCCTGCTGTTGCCGGCGCGTGACACGACGCTGCGCACGATTACGGGGAGTCTCACCTTGTCGGCGGAGTTCACCGACGACATCGGGCTCGGCAAGGCCACGTTCACCTACATCATCGCCAACACCGGCGAAGGCGATGCCGCGCAAGCGCGCCTTGGTACGCTCGGGACTCGTGAGTTGGGTGGGACGGGTGGCTCGTTCTCGCTGACCATCCCGTATTCCTCGCTCGGCCTGAAGGAAGGCGATCAGCTGTCGGTGCGCGCGGTGATTCTCGACAACAATACGTTGACCGGGCCGGATTCAGGGTTCTCGGAGACGCGGACCATCCGTATTGCGCGGAAGAGCGAATACGATTCGCTCTCGATCAACGCGGCGCCACCATCGGCCGATACGGCGATCATGTCGCTCCGCATGTTGATCATCGCGACGGAAAAGCTCGACAAGCAAAAAGCCAAGCTGCCGCGTCCGGAGTTCGTGGCGCAGTCGCAGAAATTGGCTGGACAGAGCGAGATCGTGCGCCAGAAGATTCAGCGCATTCTCGACGAGCAGACGGGCGGCGGCGAAATCGCGGCGAACCCATTGCTGACCACCGCGCTCAACGCGATGTGGGAAGCAACGCGGTCGCTCAACATCGCGGAGACGGGCGAAGCGATTCCGCAGATGTACATCGCCCTCAAGGCGCTCAAGCAGTACAGCAACGAGAAGAAGTACTTCCCACGCGGCCAGCTCAAAGTGCCGTTGGTCAACATCGACCGCGTGCGCATGACGGGGACCGATACAGGAACGGCGACACCGCGTCTCGCGTGGCCGGCTGTTCCGTCCGGGAAGGACCGGTTGCGCATGGAATACACGCAAGCGATCTCGTACATCAAGGCGGCACCGGATAGCGCGATTGCGACGTTCACCGTCATGCGCGTCGAAGCGCTGAAGCCGTTCCCCAAGCTCGCGGCCGCGCTGGGTGAAGCGGTGACCGCGATTCAGACCGGGAAAGACGCCACGATGCCACTGTTGCAGGCGCGTCGTGAGCTGGATGGAAAGTCCATCTCCGTCGACACCTTGCCGCCCTGGAGTGGGATATGGTAGCAGATTTCGTCTTCGCCACGGCGATGTACGAGTCGGGAGACTGGGAGAGCGCGTCGTTGCTCCCGGCGAATTTGATCGACTCGATCGCGCGGTACACCTCGTTGCCCGTGGCACCCAAGGGCGCTGACGTCTCGCTCGGCACCGATCAGATCTTTGATTACCCGTTCGTGTGGCTCACGGGACACTTACCCGTGCGCTTCACCGACGCGGAGCGGAAGAATCTCAAGAAGTACGTGGAGCGTGGCGGGTTCCTGATGCTCGACGACCACAACCACGACATGGACGGGATTTTTCACAAGACCGCCAAGGAAGAAGTGGAGCGGCTGTTCGGTCCGATGAAAACGGTGCCGAACAACCACACCATCTACAACTGCTTCTTCAAGTTCAGCGACGGTCCGCCGGCGACGAGCCACGAGCTCAATGGATGGGGCGACAACCTCATTCACAAAGAGTTGCACGCCGTGATGTACGGCGACCGGATCGGTCTGCTCTACAGCAACAAGGATTACAGCTCCGAATGGAATTTCCACCCGGATACGAAGCGTGAGTCGACGGTCGACGTGACGCGGTTCGGGGTCAACATGATCGTGTATGCCCTCACCCGCTAATAAACCCGTCGGTGCCGGGGCGAGCCGCGCGCTCGCCATGGATTTCGATTCCGAAGAGATCCAGCGGTCGTCGGTCCGGAGCACGGTCGAAAATGTGCTCCGCGTCGTCGCTGTGGCGGCGCTCGTCTTGATGATCTGGATCGCGTTCCATGCGTTGCATCGCGACGTCGATGCGCGTGCGGAAGGGGCGAAGATCCGTCAGACGCTCGCCGATTGGAGCACGCGCGAAACGCCGAAGACAGGGCACGTGGTGTTCGACTCGTTGCCGACGCCGGACCTTCGCGACTGGCTCGCGGCGCTCCCCTTCGCGGGAACGAAGACCTCCTGGGAAGGGGCGACGCTCAAGCCGAGTGGGCTGTCGGTGGAGCCGGTTGCGGATCCGACGCACCCGGCGCGCATTTGGGTCGCCGCTCCAGCGAAGAGCACGGTCATCATCCGCGATTCGGCGGGCCTGATCGACAGCGTGGTGGCGAGGAATGGCGGCGCGGTGGTAGTGACGCCGCACGTGAACGGGGCGGTGCAGGCGACGGTCAACGGGACGACCGCGACGGCCGTGATGCACGATTCGTTGAACGTGAAACCGGTGCTCGTCCTTGGTATTGCGAGCTGGGAAGCGAAGTTCATCACGACGTCGCTCGAGGAGTATGGGTGGAAGGTGGACGGCCAGTACGGGCTCTCGCCACGTGGTGGTGTCGTCCTCGGGCCACCCGCGCCGCAGATCGATACGGCGCACTATTCCGCGGTCGTCGCGGTGGACACGTCGGCGATCAAGCATGCCGGCGCCATCGCGAACTTCGTCAAGCAAGGTGGTGGCTTCATTGCGGTGAGCGACGCGGCGTCGTTGCCTGCATTTGCGTCTCTCTTGCCGGGAACGGTGGGGACGACGTCGCGTCCAACCAATTTCGCGGTCGACACGACGCATCAGCGTGTGGCGCTGGCGCTCTCGCCGTTGTCGCAGCTCAAACCGGATGCGGTCCCGGTCGAGCGGCGCGGTGATAAGGTTGCCGTCGCGGCGCGTCGAGTGGGGATGGGGCGTGTGTTGCAGGTTGGGTATAGCGATACGTGGCGGTGGCGCATGGGCGGGCTCAATGACGCGGCGGTCGATTTCCGCGGCTGGTGGTCCGCGATGGTGGCGAGTGTGGCGTACGCGCCGCGTTCGGTGCTCGCAAATACGGCGTCCGTCGAGCCGACCCCGATGGCGTCGTTGGTGAGCATTCTCGGACCGGCGGAGCCGAAGAAGGCGTCGCGTGGGAATCCGTTGGATGACCCGCGGTTCCTGCCGGTGTTGTTCGCGATCATGATGACGAGCTTTTTCCTGGAGTGGGCATCGCGACGGTTGCGCGGGCAACCCTAAGCGAGGCACTTGGCGAGTATCCCCCGAGATACAGACGCCCTCGTGGAGATTCGTCTCCACGAGGGCGTCGTCATTCGCGCACGTGCCGCGGAATGGGGAATCTTGCCGAACAAGATTGGGATCTTGGGCGTATCCGCGGGCGGACATCTCGCCGCATTGGCGTCGACGCATTTCGATGCGGGAACACCGACTGCGGCAGATCCGATGGACCGGGTGAGTAGCCGTCCTGATTTCACGGTGCTCGTGCATTCCGTCGTGACGATGATGGACAAGCGGGCGCACGAAGGGTCCCGCACGAATCTCCTCGGCGAGCATCCTGATACGAGTTTGTTGCGCATGACGTCGGGCGATCGGATGGTCACCGCCCAGACGCCGCCGGCGTTCATCGTGCATACCGACGGTGATACCGGCGTTCCCGCGGAAAACGGGGTGATGTATTATCTCGCGCTTCGAAAGGCGGGGGTCAAAGGGGAGATGCACATCTTCCAAGACGGTGAACATGGGCAAGCATTGGACAGGAGGATGCGCGCGTTCGCATGGCTCTCGTTGATGGGGACGTGGATGCACGCGAACGGGTGGTAATTCCACTCCCGGGCACATCGTATGCTTTACCCACCCCTCCCGGCGCCGTCGCGCCGGAAATCATGAGGAGGGGGTATGGGAGCGGCGACAATTGCCGAACGGTACACAGGCCGGTCAGACGGCCAACGAGAACGACAGTACGATAATGGGTGGCGGCATTCCTATAATGACGGGAATGCTCGAGGATCCGGCCGTGCACGTCCGCGAACGCGGCGTGCACGTCTCAAGCAAGGCGACATGCTGGCCACGAGCCTGGGGTGGTTCAGCGTCGGGTTAGGACTCACGCAGGTCATTGCTCCTGGGATACTGTCGAGAAGCATCGGCATTGGGGAGAGTACGACGAGCCGCAGTACCATGCGTGCGCTCGGGATACGCGAGCTCACGGCCGGTATCGGACTATTGGCACGACCGACGACGGCCGCATGGGCGTGGGCTCGCGTCATCGGGGATACCATGGATCTTCTCCTCCTGGGGAAGACATTGGCGAGTACCGATAAAGGGCGCAGCCGAACGTTTAAAGGGCGCAGCCGAACGTTGGCGGCGACCGCCGCTGTCGTAGGTGTGAGCGCGTTGGATGTCTGGTGCGCGCAACAGTTGCGGCGACAGGATAGGATGCCGATGACGGACGAGCCCAAGTCGCGGGACGCCATTCATGTCGAGCGCAGCATCACCGTCAATTGTCCCGTCGAGGAGGTCTACACCTTTTGGCACGACCTCGGGAATTTGCCGCGTTTCATGCGGCATCTACAATCTGTGCACGTACTCAGCAACGGTCGCTCGCATTGGGTGACTGAAGGACCTGGAGGGAAGACGGTCGAGTGGGACGCCGAAGTCACGGACGATCGTCCGAACGAGCGGATTGCATGGCGGTCGCTTCCAGGGTCCCAGGTCGACAACGCCGGCGTCGTGTCTTTCGTGCCTGCCCCGGGCGATCGCGGAACGGAAGTGCACGTGGAGTTACAATATCGTCCGCCGGCGGGAGCCGTCGGCGCCACGATCGCGAAGTTGTTCCACCGTGACGCAGGGCAGCAGATCGCCGACGATGTGCGTGCGTTCAAGCAAGTCCTGGAGACCGGTGAGATCGTCGTCTCGGACGCGACGGTGCGTCCAGGGCCGCATCCGGCACAACCCGATTGGAGGTCCGCATGAAAGCGACGTGCTGGATGGGGAAGAAGAAGGTCGAAGTCCGCGACGTCCCCGACCCGAAAATTCTGAATTCGCGCGATGCGATCGTGCGTATCACGTCGACCGCCATTTGTGGATCGGATTTGCATTTGTACAATGGATTCGTCCCGTCCATGGAGAAAGGAGACGTGTTGGGACACGAGTTCATGGGCGAAGTCGTCGAGGTCGGGCGCGGGGTGAAGAATCTACAGGTCGGTGACCGGGTCGTAGTCCCGTTCCCAATTGCCTGTGGGCACTGCAATGCCTGTAACGCGCAGATGTACTCGTTGTGCGAAAATTCGAACCCGAATGCGTGGATGGCCGAGTCGCTCTGGGGACATTCGCCCTGCGGGATATTCGGGTATTCGCATCTACTGGGTGGCTTCGCGGGTGGGCAGGCGGAGTACGCGCGCGTCCCGTTCGCGGACGTCGGGCCCGTCAAAGTCGACGATGGACTGTCGGACGATCAGGTGTTGTTCTTGTCGGATATTTTTCCCACGGGATACATGGGTGCGGAGATGTGCGACATCAAACCTGGCGACGTAATCGCGGTGTGGGGGGCTGGTCCTGTCGGGCAGTTCGCGATCGCGAGTGCGTTCATGTTGGGGGCGGAGCGGGTGATCGCGATCGATCGCTTTCCGTATCGGTTGCGGATGGCGCGTGAGAAGTGCGGCGCGGAAGTGATCAACTATGAAGAAGTGGATAGCGTTCCCGAGGCTCTGAAGGAGCTAACTGGTGGGCGTGGGCCGGATGCGTGCATCGACGCGGTTGGGTTGGAGGCGCACGCGCATGGTGTCAAGTTCGCGTACGACAAGGTCAAGCAGATGACGCGGATGGAGACCGATCGTCCGATTGCGCTTCGAGAGGCGATCATGTCGTGCCGGAATGGTGGGACGGTGTCGGTGATCGGTGTGTATGGCGGGTTCATCGACAAGTTTCCTATGGGGGCGGTGATGAATCGCTCGCTCACGATCAAGACGGGGCAGTGCCACGTGCAGCGGTACATGCAACCGTTGTTGGAGCGGATTCGGAATGGGGATATCGATCCGAGCTTCGTCATCACGCATCGGCTTCGGTTGGAGGATGCGCCGAAGGGGTATGACATGTTCGTCCATAAGACGGACCAGTGTGAGAAGGTGGTGTTGAGCGCGTGAGGGGTGGGAGGCTCTATAGCGATACGTGGGTCACCGCCGTAGGGTAGTCGTAGCTGAGACTCCCAGTGCCAAGCCTCCATGGGAGTCTCCCCATGGAGGCTTTTGCGTTCAAAAAAAACCTATTGCGCGATCCAGGACCAAGATGAGACATTCTGGGAGACGTTCTTTTGTCATCTCCCATGTTCGCGTTCACGCTTCCCAGACTCCTGATTTTCGCGCGGCCTCATGATGAGGAAGCGCGGGGGCGTGCTTCTGACAGGATGTCTGGACGTCGGCAACGGGGCGCCGAGCTGGCCGGCGCTCAGGATGACGCTGTCCCGTTGCGTGAGATTGCCGGAATATCGCAACGTGAGCTCCTCACGCACCTCCAAGGGGCTGACGAAGCACTCGCGCAAGAGGCGTGGGAGCGATGGTATCGCGATGTGTTCGCCGCATTGTGGCGATCGGCCTATCGGGTCGTCCGCGATCGGGGATTGGCGGAGGAGTTGGTGCAAGATGTTTTTCTCCGGATTTGGGAGCAGCGGCAAACGCTGAAGATCCAGGGAGATGCACAAGTCTATGTATACGGCGCAGTCCGGCATGCGGCGTATAACGCTCTACGGCATAACAGAGTCGTGGATCGGCATTCCGCGGCAGTCGCGCGGACACACGATGAAGCGGATGGGCGGTACGGTGTCGATCCGTCACAGCGGATCGCGGAACGCGAGACTGAACAGGCGTTGCTCGCTGTATTGGCGGAGGTGCCATTACGAGACCGGGAGATACTCATCCTGCGTTGGCGCGAGGGGTGGAGCTTCGAAGAAATCGGGCGGGCGCTCCGGATCTCGGCGGGGGCGGCGCGGGTGGTGGTTTCGCGGCAGTTGCGGCGGTTGCAGCCGTTGTTGGAGCGGCTCAGAGAGGAGCTGCGGGAGCCGTAGGCGGGACGCCGTAGGCCGGGGCGATCCTGAGCGCGCCGAGAGCGCGTAACGTTTTGGGCTGGATGGGTTTCTTTCTCTGTGAAGCCTATGTCTGATCAAGAGCCGCTCGAAACGTTGATGTGGGAGAAGGCGGAGCCCACAATGCGACACTGGTTGTCGGAGCCGGATGTTCCGGAGGCGCCGGTGATCGAGGAGGCAGTCGTTCGGTTGCGGGGGCGATTGGACGCGCGTCGCATGGATGGTTCGCGGCGGGGTGGGGATCGCGTGCGCGAAGGACGTTCTTTCGGACGACAGATCTTGTCCCATGGTACTGGCTGGAGTAAACAGGCGCTGGGTTGGGGAGCTCTTGGGGTCGCTCTGAGCCTTCTCCTGACATTTATTGTGCAACGCCACGACCGTGAGACTTCGGAACAATACGCCAGCCCCGTGGGTGAACGACGTGTCGTAACGTTGAGTGATGGCAGTCGAATCACACTCGCGCCACAAACGATATTGCGAGTGACAGAGCGTCGAGGATGGCAGCCAGGGCGGTCGATCGCTCTGACTGGACGTGCGTTGTTCGACGTTGCCAAGAAGAGTCGCAGCCCCTTTGTCGTGACGACAGGCGCGGTCGAAACTCGTGTCCTGGGAACGACGTTCTCGGTGCAATACGACGCGCCGGCAGCACCAGTCGTGGTTGCCGTACAATCAGGAAAAGTGGCGATCGGACGAACTGGCCGATCGCCGATCGTCGTGGCGGCGGGTGAGGTCGCTCATGTCCGGGATAGTATGGTCTCCGTTTCTCGCAACGAGAGCGCGGCACAAGATACGGCGTGGGCGCACGGTGAGCTACAATTCGAGGATACCCCACTCCCAGACGTTTTGACGGCGTTGCACCGCTGGTACGGCTACAATTTCCGTATCACCGACTCCTCGCTCGTGCATCGCACGGTCACGGTCAAATTTCCCGAGCAGTCGTTGGCGCAAGCGCTCGGCACACTCAAAGTCCTACTGGATTTGGAGCTGCAATACGACCGGCGGACGATCATCGTACGGTCCGCCAGTCAGCGTCATCCGTCGCGCGACCGGTCGCGCGTCCCCACCTTTTCCCCGAACAGTGAGGTCGGACGATAATGCACTCTTTTCCGTTTCTCAAACGCGGCATCCTGCACGGCATATGGTTCGGAGCTTCTGTCGTGACAGCGAGTGATGCGCTCTTGGCCCAGCAAACGGCCGTAGCCGAGCGTACGACGGAAGTCCCCGCGACCAACGTGCAGTTGCACCGGCGGATCACGATCATGCTCGATCGCGTCCCGTTGACCGACGCGCTTCGCGTCATTGGCCGAGCGGGGAATCTGTCATTCGCGTACGAGCCGACGGTGTTGAGCGCCGAGCGGGGGGCCGTGACGATTCACGCGCGTGACCAGGAGGTGCAGGCCGTTCTCGACGAGCTGTTTCAACGGACAGTGTTGGATTATACCGTGGCACCGAATGGTCAGATCGCGATTGTTCGCAAAGCGCGGGGGGTGGTGAGCGGGAGCGGAATCATTGTTGGGAAAGTCACGGATTCCGAGAACCAGCCCGTTCGCGGCGCGACCGTCCAGCTCGATGAGACGCACAAGGGGGCGAACACGGATGATCGTGGAATGTTTCGGATCGACGGTGTGGCCGCCGGAGCACATGTGCTCCACGTTCGTCTTCTCGGCTACGTCAAAGCGGCGAAAACACTTTCCGTCGTCGATGGGGAGACGTCGTCGGTGGACGTGACGTTGGAGCCAAGCCGGAATACGCTCGATCAAGTCGTCGTAACAGGGACTGTGGTGGCAACGGAAATGAAAGCGATTCCGAACGCGATGACAGTCATTACCGCGAAGCAGATCGAGGAGCGGGGGGTTACCCGAATCGATCAGCTCTTTCGTGGCGACGTGCCCGGGTTGTTTTCCGCCAACCTCGGCTCCGGAAGCTTTTTGAACGCCGTGACGATGTTCTCGCGGGGGGCAACGACGTTGTCGGATGCTTATGGCAACACGAGAAGCGCCGGCACGAAGGACGGCACGAATCCGATCAAGACATACGTCGACGGCATCGAGCTGGCCGATCCGAAATACTTGAGCCAGATCGACCCACGGAATATCGAGCGCATCGAGATTCTGACCGGTCCACAGGCGAGCACGATCTACGGGTCGAACGCGATTAACGGTGTGATGCAGATCTTCACCAAACGCGGGACGACCCTCACGCCCCGGCTCACGCTCAATCTGTTGAGCGGTTGGATTCAGAACGACTTCAGTAGCTCCCTGACACCGCAGCATGACTATAACGCACAACTCAGCGGGGTCGAAGGACGGATGTCGTATAACGTCGGTGGTTCGTGGAGCTATACGGGGCCCTGGAGTCCTCCGATGCGAACGACGCAACTAGGAGGGTTTGGCGGCGCTCGGATCGACTTCACGACGCCTGTTGGTCGTTTGACCGGTGATGCGACGTTTCGGCAGACCAAGACTGTCAATCCGGAGCACGGCGCGGACAGATTTCAGGCGCAAACGGCGGGGACGGAGACCGGATGGTACATCGACTTTGGCGGGACCGGGTTGGAGACTCCGCGGGTCTGGACGCTCAGCGGACAAACCATCGGACTGAACGTCGGATACGCTCCGTGGTCCTGGTGGTCGCACGAGTTCGAAGTGGGGCGGGACGTCTCCCAACGGGACATCTTGTATACCGCGCCGGGATACCGGTTCCACGGTGACACAATGCTGTATGCCGAGGAGGATTACACCGGCCGGCAATCCATCAAGTATGCAACGACTGCGCGAATCCCACTGACGGACTTGGCGCAAGCAACCATCACCACCGGTGCCGATGCGTGGCAGAATCTCACGTCGTCGTGGGTGGTATCCACGGCAACGCTCACTGGGGCATTGGCAGGGGACGCCGGTATCTCTCGCCAGCCGGGGCACAATACCGGTGGGTTTCTGCAGACGCAGATCGGGATCATGGATCGTCTGTTCCTCACCTACGGTCTGCGCGCCGAATGGAATCCGACGTATGGATCGGCCGCCCAACCCAGCTATGCACCGCGCTATGGTGTCGCGTACACGCAGACCATCGGGAATCTGACCGCCAAAGCGCGCGGAAGTTATGGACGCTCGACCCGGCCGCCAGGCGCGGGGTATAGCGCCGCGAAGACGGCCGTGGCGGGTGGGTGGGGCACCGGCATCTTGAACGACTACGGGAACGTCGAATGGTTCCTGGCGAATGCTGCGCTTGCACCGGAAATACAGCAAGGTGGAGAAGGCGGGCTCGAGCTCTATCTTGGCACGCGCGGGTCGCTGGAGATCACGCGGTACAATCAGACGGTCAACCATATCATCGGGACGGCGTTCGTCGATAGTGTGCGATCACTCTTACCGTTTCCGACGAGTTATTACAGCAGCAGGGATGCGAACGGATACGGGTACTTTCCCCAGATCCAAAACTTGAACGTCGGGAGCATTCGCAACCAAGGGTGGGAACTACAAGGAAGCGTCACCGTTGGCGCGCTCACGACGAAGGGGACATACAGTTGGACGAAAAGCCGCACGATCGGTGTCGATCCGAAATATCGTGCGTTGTTCGACGCCATCACCTACCCGCAATATCAGCCAGGGGCGACATTCGCCTACTTACCGGAGCATACGTGGCACCTCGGGACAACCTATTCTACGGCGAACGCCACGTTCGGCGTCAACGTGACTGGACTTGGGCGAACGACCAATCAACTCGACGAATTCTTCCAGCGAAACCTTGCCCCGTCGATTCGCCTGAAAAGCAATGTTCTTAATCTGGGGTACGGGCGCGGGTACATGGCATCGAACGCGGGATATGCGTTGGTCGATCTCACGGCGTCGCGGCGCATATCATCCCGCGCTGAGGGTGTTCTGCAGGTTCAGAATTTGACCGATCGATACACGAATGATTACGACGGCAGATTGGCGTCGATTGGACGTCAGACCAAAATTGGATTACGGATTCGACTATGATACTACAAATTCGGCACTTGGTATTGGCGCATGTGTGTGCGGGCGCGATCAGTGTTACGGGGACTGTGGGGGCGATCAGTGTCTCCGCGCAGTCCTCGCAGTCCTCGATCGCACGCTCCAACGGAACGGCCGCAGAGTATACGCGTGGCGTGGCATTGTACCGGCAAGGGGAGTACCTGCTCGGTCTGTTTCCAGACCAGATCGATACAGGGGCCGTACGGCGTGCGCGTACGTGGATCACATCGCTCCAAGGGCAAAAGGTTACGGGGGTTCAACTGGATGCCATGGGCGCGCTCTCTGTCGTTGCTGGCAACGATGACATTGCCATTCGTGAATTCTCGGCGCGGTTGTCCGACACCAAACTCTCGGTGCTCGACCGGGCGTATACTTTACTCGTCGCCGTCGAGGCATTTGGCGCCAACGCCCGGAATTCCAAGCGAATGGCCGTTGCGGCGGACTATCTCGCGCGAATGGACGCGCTTCCCGCGGAAGCGCGCCGCTTACAATTTCGTGCACATGTCTCGATCGGGAATGCGTATTACGACATTGGGGACAGTCCGGCGGTCGTCACGCACTTGCAACATGCGCTCACCCTGATCCCGGATATTCCCTTTGAGGATCGCCAGTGGGGGTTGGTCATCAAACCGGCCTTCCTGACGCTCGCCGACGCATTGTCTGGCATGCCGAACGGTCGCCAACGGATCGATTCACTGACGACGTGGTTGCGTCCGTACTCGGTCGCATCGCCCGCCTTTCTCGCCCAAGGCACGCGTGCGGAAGGGTGTGCGCGCATGGCGGCCGACGATTTCACGCGAATGACGAGGATGACGGATCTTCTCGGCCGTTTGGCGCCGCCCATTACCGCGCAGTTCTGGATCAATACACCCGCACCACCAACGGTCGATCCTGCCGTCCCAGGCGCTCAGACGAAAGCGCTCAATGATGGGAAAATTCGTGTCCTGGAGCTCGGTCATTACGGATGCCCCGGGTGTCTTGCGGCGCTCCCCAAAATGGAACGAATTCGTAAGGCCTTGCACGACAAGGCGGAGGTCTGGTTCGTTTCCGACGAAACTCAAATCTGGGGCGCACAACTGATGACGCCGGCGGAAAAGGCGCGCGTGCTCGAGCACTTTTATGTGAACGAAAAAGGGTATGGACTGCCGATCGCCATTTGGATCGGTCCTCGCGCGCCGAGCATCGACGGAGGAAACGTAAACCAAGAAAGTCCGGTGGTGAAAGCATACGACGTATTCGTGACGCCCACGTTCGTGGTGACCGATGGGCGTGGTATCGTCCGACACATCGGCCTGGGCGGCCTGGATTCCGAAGCCCATCTCAAGCGCACGGTCGATTTCTTGATTGCTGAAGCTCATTGACGACTCATGTTTTCTCTCTCTCGGCGAGCATTCCTTGCCACCTCATCGTCCGCGCTCGCGGGAATGCGCCTCGGTCGATCACATCCCCTCGCACGTGCGACACGGCAGCTTCCTCCGCAATCGCGCGCCGCGGTCTCGACATTCTTCCCCGATCTCGTCGACCCGGACACACTCCGCACGCTCGCGCTGACGGGAATCGATGCGGCTCGGCAGGCAGGCGCCGACTATGCGGATATTCGTATCGCGGACATGCATCGCTTCGACATGGAGCAGTTTTTCATGTTGTTCCCCTTGAGCGAAGTGTCGTTCGAGGCCGCGTACGGATTGCACGTACAGGTGGGGGGTGGATCGGCGTTCGTTTTCGGGATGGATCTCACCCCTGACAGCATTGCACGAACCGCCCGGCATGCCGTGGAGGTTGCGCGCGGCATGGCGCGGATCAATCCACGTCGCACTGAGTGGATGCCGGCACCCGTCGTTCGAGGGGAATGGACGGTTCCCGTCGAGATCGACCCGTTCACCGTATCACCCAACGGGCACGCAGAGGTGCTGGGGGCGTGCAAGGAGATCGCGGAGCGAATGCCGGACACCTTGGCGGACAGACTCAAATTCTCCTGGACGCGCGAGACGCGCGTGTTTGCGTCGACCGATGGATCGCTCATCACACAACGACTAATGCGTTCCGATCCACGCATTCGTGTGCGCGCCGGGTCGGCCCTCGCGGGCGCTGAAGCCAGACTAGACGTCCCTGGATTCACTACAAAGAACGCCGGTTTCGAAAGCGTGAGCGGTGCGATGTTACAAGAGCGTATCAAGCAGACGGCTGATGAGGCGGTCCGATTATCCCGCTATCCGGAAGCCGTTGCCGATGTCAACCGGTACGATGCGGTGATGGAAGGGAGTGTCATTGGCGCGATATTGGGGGCGACGCTGGCGCACGCGTTGGAGCTGGGGCGTGCGTTGGGGCACGAGGCCAATGGCGCGGGAACCAGCTTCCTCGCGCCGGTCGGTGAGATCCTCGGCACGCAGATCTTCTCCCCACACGTGACCGTGAACGCGAATGTGATGACTCCAGCCGGTCAAGGTCCCAAATGGGATGACGAAGGAGTCGCCATCGAGCCATTTCCCGTGATTCAGCAAGGATGCGTCGTCGATTATTTCGCGACGCGAGAGACGACGCCCGAACTGACGTCGTGGTACCAGCGGCGTCGACAGCCGGTCCGGTTGCATGGCTCCGCAGTCGCTTGGACGCCGGCGCTGTTTCCGGAGGGATACGCGTCACAGCTGACGATGGAGCCGAATCCGACCGGACCATCCTTTGAGGCACTGATCAAAGAGATCTCGAATGGGATCGTGGTTTGGGGGGTGGACGATCTCTACTTCGACAACGGCGTGAAGTCGGATCAACAGTTGAGCAATGGATGGTTACTCCCCATGGGGATTTACGAGGTGAAACGAGGCCAACTCGTTCGCCGTCTCATCGATGGCGCCGTGCAATTCTCGACAAGGCGTTTTTTCCGTGGATTGACCGGCGTGGGTGGTCCGGCGACACGCCGTGATTCCGTCCACATCGGCACACGCGGTGAGGGCGGCGTTCCTACGACGCTGCCAATATCCACGCCCGCCGTACACGTGGCGCAGCTCGATGTCATCAGTCTCAAAGGAGGCTGGTAATGCTCGACACACGGAACGTACCTCGAGTCACGTCACCGACCGACAATCCGGCAGCGCGCCCCGTGCTGTCGCGCGATCAAGCACTCACCCTCGGGCATCGGCTCCTCGATCTCGCCAGCGATCAAGTCACGTTTCGCGACTTCGTCGGTGTGCGCATCGAGCACGTCGTTCGGACGATGACCAAGGTTGCCAACGGAAGAGTCCTGCACACGAATGACGGTGATTCGGCCCGAATCTCTTTCGCGTCGAACTTCGGTGTTGGATTACCCGTCGAAATCAGGACCAATCAACTGCAGGATGAAACGTTGCGGCGCGTCGTCGAATACGCTCGAACGCTCGCGCCGACTCGTCCTAAGGTTTTGAACCCGGAATTGGTCGGTTACCAGCAAGAGGTTCCCGCGACGTATGGTCCGCGAGAATTTCCTCCGGTGGCGCTTTGGCACGAAACGAGTGTGCGAGCGATGAGTGCCGCTCGTGAGGATGTTCTTGCCTCGCTCGTCGAGCAAGTGCAAAGCGCCAAGCTCATCGCCGCGACCACCGTGGGTATCACGGCGCGATCGATTTTATATCTTTACAAGCACGGGCTGACGGCGTTCGCCGACGAGACCGATTGCGAGTTGACGGTGACCGCCCGTTCACCGGATGGTACCGCGTCCGGTTGGGGTGGGCAAGCGCATCGCGACTGGGCTCGGCTGTCGCCGAATGCCGTTGCGGCACAGGCGATTCGTATGGCGAACATGAACCGCGCTCCCGTCGCGGTCGAGCCCGGGCGACGCGTCGCGATCCTTGGTCCAGATGCGGTCGCGCAACTAGTGCACAAAATGTCGGTCGCGTTCGACTGGGACTACACGGACATGCCGCCGGGGCAAGGGACCCCATTCACGTTTGGGAGCAATGGTGGTGGCCGGCGGACGAGGTTTGGTCTTCGCGTGTTCGATCCTCGTATCATGATGACCTCCGATCCCGCGGATCCGGATGGTGGATACGCTCCGTTCTTCGAGGCTGGGGGCAAGGAGTTTTCCATACTCGGCTTTCCCACGCCGGCGATTACGTGGATCGATCACGGGGTGCTGACGCATTTCGCCTACGCTGTCCTCACTGGATTGGGACGGGAAATGGCTCCGTGCAATTGGCCGGAATCGGTCCGTCTGAGTGCGACGCCAGGCACCAAGACTGCAACGATCGAGGAGATGATCGCGAATTGTCAAGATGGAGTGTACGTGCATCGTTTTTCCGGCGTCGAGCTCATTGATATGGGCAGCGGGATGATGACCGGTACCACGCGAGACGGCTGCTTTCTCGTGCGCAATGGGAGGATCGAAAAGCCGATCAAAAATTTCCGGTTTTTGGATTCACCGTTCCTAGGGCTGAACAGACTCGAAGCAATCGGAACGCCGGAGCGTGTTGCGATGGGAGAAAATACCGACACGCGTGAAAAGGGGTTCACGCGTTGGCCGCGCCTTCCGGTCATCGTGCCACCCCTGATGATTCGAGACTTCAATTTCAACGCGATGGTGGACGCCATCTGAGAAGCCGCCATGACAAGAACGTCAGGATGTAGGTATTTCCGCACGAGCTCCTCCGACACCCCCTGATAGTAGTAATTACAGAGCCATGACCTGGTAGGCGGCGGCATGCGGGACCGACGCGGTTGTACGGGGGCGGACGACCCTGCTATATATTTATCCCATGCATACCAAGGATCTCGGTACGATTTCTTGACCCGGAACGGGGGATCCCCCCTTTCCGGCCTGACGCCTAGTGGGTTCCTTCCGCGAGCCACGTTGCTCGCTGGTCCCTTGCCTGACCCGCACGTCCCCTCAGCCGCTTCCCTCGCGCTGAGCCCGTCTTTCCGCCCGCGTCGCCATCCCCGCACGCGGGTGCTCCACCACAATCCCTCCTCCACGATGCCCCGATTGCTCGCCATCGCGTCGTGCGCGCTCGCGTTTGCGTCTGCCGCCTTGACGCCGGCCGCGCACGCGCAGTCGTCGCCCACAGGCCCTGTTCCCGCCAACGCCCCGTACAAGAACCCGCGCCTCCCCGTGGCCGCCCGCGTTGCCGACCTCCTCGGCCGGATGACGCTCGATGAAAAAGTCGCGCAGATCCGAAGCATGTGGGCCATGCGCCCGAAGCTCGACGACTCGCTGCTTGCGAATTCGACGCAGATGGATTCGCTCTTCGGAAACGGGATCGGGATGATGAATCCCGACTTCGAAGTCACACTGCAACAATCCGTTGAGCGGCGCAATCGGTTGCAGACGTATCTCCTGAAGAAGACCCGTCTGGGGATTCCAACGATTTTCATCGACGAGGCGCACCACGGGCTCCTCGCCCCGAACGTCGACGTCTTCCCGCACGGGATTGCGTTGGCGTCCACGTGGGATCCGGCCTTGCTCGAGCGCATCTATACATACATCGCCGCGCAGGCGAATGCGCGCGGGACCAATCTCGTGCTCGCGCCGGTCGTCGACGTCACGCGCGATCCACGCTGGGGACGCACGGGCGAGACGTTCGGTGAAGATCCGTATCTCAATGGAATGATTGGAAGCGCTGTCGTTGCGGGATTCCAAGGGAGTCATGACGGAACGATCGCGCCGGGACACGTCGCCGCAACGTTGAAGCATTTTACGGGACACGGTGAGCCGATTGCTGGTGTCAATCAAGGCGCCTCGGATTATGGCGTCCGTGTGCTGCGAGAGATTCACATGGAGCCGTTCCGGCTCTGCATCCTGAACGCGCATCCGTCGTCGATCATGGCGTCGTACGACGATGTCGACGGGTTGCCGTCGCACGCGAATCGGTGGCTGCTCACCGATGTGTTGCGAAAGGAATGGCACTATCCGGGGATCGTCGTCTCGGATTGGTTCGCGATCGATCAGCTGTGGAAGAAGCACCATGTGGAACCGGATCAACGTGCCGCGGCGCGGCGGGCGTTCGAGGCGGGGGTGACGATCGATCTTCCGTTCGGCGTCAATTACGAGCGGATTCCGGAGCTCGTGCGGGCGGGTGAGATTCGCGAGGCGGACATCGATTCCGCTGCTGCCAAGATTCTGACGTTGAAGTTCGCGATGGGATTGTTCGAGGCGAAACCGATCTCCGAAAAGGCGGCCCTGGCCTCGGTCTCGCGGCCGGAAGGGCGTGCCATGGCTCGACAGGCGGCGGAAGAGGCGATGATTCTGCTCAAGAACGAGGGGAATCTGCTTCCGTTCCGTATCGATCAATTCAAGACGATCGCGGTCGTCGGTCCCGGCGCGGCGGTGAACTACCTGGGCGATTACTCCGGCATTCCCGCGAAGAATGTGTCGTTGCTCGAAGGGATCAAGCAAAAAGTCGGCAACCGGGTGAACATCGTGTACGCTCAAGGCGTCAAGCTCGCGACGAATGGTGACACGATCAGCTACAACAATTATCAAAATACCGGGCACGTCGAACTCCCCTCAGACGCCGAGCAACAGCGGTCGATTGCCGAAGCGGTGTCGGTCGCGCAACGCGCGGACGCGATCGTCGTCGCGGTGGGCGAAAACGAGCTCTTCTCGCGTGAGGCGGGATCTCCGGATCACTTCGGTGACGAGTCGACGTTAGATTTGCCGAGCGAGCAGAATGCGCTGGTGCAGGCGATGGTGGCGACGGGGAAGCCGGTCGTCGTCTATCTCATGCAGGGGCGCCCGCGATCGATTCCGTGGATCGCGGCGCACGTGCCGGCGATCGTCAATGGATGGTTCTCGGGTGAAGAGGCCGGGAATGCCTTCGCGAACATTTTGTTCGGCGACGTGAATCCGTCGGGGAAGTTGACGATTTCAATGGCGCGATCGGTTGGGCAGCTTCCGATTTATTACAATCATAAGCCGAGCACGCGGTTCTTTCAGTATGTGAATGATCCGGGGACGCCGCTCTTTCCGTTCGGGTTTGGGTTGAGCTATACGACGTTCTCGTATTCGGCGCCGCGGTTGAGCGCGACCGAGATGTCGACGACGGGATCGACGGTCGTTTCTGTCGACGTGACGAATACCGGGCCGCGTGCGGGTGACGAGATCGTGCAATTGTACGTGCATCCGAAGACGAGCTCTGTCACGCGGCCGGTGAAAGCGTTGAAGGATTTCGCGCGGATTCACCTGGCGCCCGGCGAGAAGAAAACGGTCGAGTTTACGCTTCCCGCCTCGAAGTTGGCGATTTGGACGGCGGATATGCGGTATGCTGTAGAGCCGGGCGACGTCGAAGTGATGGTCGGGCGGTCGTCCGCGGAGACGCAGACGGTGGTGCTGAAGGTTCGGGACGGTCAATAGTCGGAGAAGGGGAAAAGACGTTCGAGCGGCTGACCATCTGGCCGGTCACGCCCATTGTAGTCCAATCGGTGATGGTGGAATGACTTCAACTTCTCCCGGGTGGCCGGCGCTTCAAATGGCGCCGGCCACCCGATCTCCATCACTGAAACACTTCGTCGATGAAGGCGATATCGTCCGCCGTCAACGTCTTCGTCGCCCCCCCCAGATTCGACGCGACTTGTCGCTCGTTCCGAAACCCTGGAATGGCGCACGCGACGTTCGGATGTGATAGAACGTAGCGCAACGCCACCGCGGCGAGCTCATCGGTCGTTGCGCCAAACCGTTCCTTGAGCCGCGCAACTTTCGGCTTTACTTCACGAAGAAATTCCACCGTGAATCGCGGGCTCCGTTTCCGAACGTCCCCTTCCTCGAACTGCGGCGGGTTCTCGGGATCGAATTTGTCGAGCAACAATCCTTGTTGCAGTGGGCTGAACGCGACGAACGACATCTGATATTCCTGCAGCAGTCGTCCAACGACGCTGTCGGGCTTGATGAAGTTGGAACGGAGTGCGTTCCCCCACGATTGGAGCACGGTGGGGCGCACGATGGGAACCGCGCGCGCGAAATCTTCGTCGGTGTACGCGGATTGCCCTTTGAGTCGCACTTTTCCTTCCTTCACCAGCGCATTCATCGTCTCCGCGGCGCCGTGTAACCACTCCGCGTTCGGGCCGAAGTCGCCATGATGGAAATAGTAGATGTCGATATAGTCGCGTTCGAGATTCTTCAGCGACTGCTCACACTGATGACGAATATGTAGCGGATCGTACGCATGCTCGGCAGTGCCACGAAAATGTCCCACCTTCGTGGTGACGATGAAATCTTCCGATTTGATGCCGAGCCGTTTGAACACACGCGCGAGCATCCGTTCCGCACGACCGTTCCCGTACACATCGGCGTTGTCGAAGTGATTCACCCCCACGTCGATCCCACGTTTGATCGCGGCGGTGATCTCGTCTTCGTCGACATTCGCCCAGCCGTTCGGGGTGCCATCGACCCAATTCAGACCGCCCATGGTCCAGCAGCCGAGGCTGATTTCGGAGACGGCGATGTCGGTGGTGCCGAGCTTACGGTAATCCATGGTTCTGGTCTGGTCTATTGTGACGAGGGAGGGACTGGTGTGACAATCCCGGATGAAGATTATAAGCGCTTACAATGGAATGCCAGCGGACTTGGTACCGGGGACGCCTAGCGGTGGTGCGATATTGCGGCGGCGGCGGCAACCAATTTCGGCGCAACGTGCTCCAGCGTCGGGTAGTCACCGACCTCGGTGAGCGGGACCCACCGTGCATCGCTCACCTCGTCCGACGGCGTGACGACAGTACCGGTTGCCGGAGCGAGGAAGAGATAGCGGAAATCGTGATGCCAATGCTCCGGCTCGCCTCGCGTTGGGTTGGGAGGGATATAGTGCGAGTCGATGTCGAAGGGGACGATCGGGAGATCGGACGTCGCGACCTGCTGAAGGGGCGAGAGCCCTGTCTCTTCGGTCAGCTCTCTGAGCGCACTGGCGACGAGTGACGGATCGTCAGGCTCGACGTGCCCGCCCGGTTGCACGTAGATGCCGAGCTTGCGGTGGTGGATCAAGAGCGTGGTGGAACATGTGGCATCGAGGACGAAGCCACTCGTCGTGACATGGCCGACGCCGTTCGAGCGCGCCGTGAGCGCCTGCTCCGATGGCGTATCGGCGACGAACCGGGTCACGCGTGTGAGCCGGTCCGATTCCTCGGGATGAAGATCCCGGTATCGCGCCAAGGCGTCGGGGATGGACAGCATGGCGACAAATATAGTGCGGCGAATGTCAGCCCCAGCGCGGCGAACGACGCCAGAACAGCGGCGGGGAGGGGCGGTCTGCAACCTGCAACGTGACGGGACATGCCCCACATCCGCCCCCGAGTCCGACGCTCTTCCTGGTGGATCCTTGCCTCCGTTCTCCCACTGCTCGGCGCGGCCCCGCAACGCGACCGCCGAGGTGGCGGAGCGGAGCCTGGGACGGCGCCTGCTGATGATGCGCGCACCTGGATTCAGATGCGGCGCGTCGATCTTCGGTTCAGCGATCACGGTGTGATGCATGTCCGCGAGCTACATGGCGAGGTCCTGAGCCGAACTCCTGGCACCGCGGCGATCCTGGATGACCCGACGTCGTTCTCGATTCGGATCACCTCGGCGACGGTCGCGCTGACGGGTGACGATTTGTCGACGTTATTGAACGAGGTTGTCTTCGCGTACGATGGATCGCCGTTGAAGCGACTCAAGGTGAAGACGAAAGGGAATCAGATCGTGCAGAGCGGCGTGATGCACAAAGGGGTCGACATTCCGTTCACGATGACGGCGTCGCTCTCGCTGGCGCCGGACGGGCGGATTCGCATTCATGCGACGGACATGCGAATCTTCGGCGTCGACGGACAGAAGTTATTGCACGCGCTCGGACTGCATTTGTCGAAGCTGCTCGATCTCAGCGGCTCGCGCGGGGCTGCCGTCGTAGGGGATGATATTTATCTCGACGTCTCGCGCGCCGTCCCGCCACCATCGATTGTGGGACGACTCGCCTCGGTCCGTGTCGAAGGAAATGAGATCGTGCAGGAATTCGTGCGGACGCCGGACGATTCGATGTTCGGTTCATTCGTACGTCCCGATACGTCGGCACGGAATTTCGTGTATTTCCGTGGGGGTGGGTTACGATTTGGGAAGTTGTTGATGTCGGATACGGATTTGCAAATCAACGATGCGGATTCGCGGGATCCGTTCGACATGTATTTGGTACGGTACGCGAAGCAGTTGGTGGCGGGGACGTCGCGGACGTTGCCGAACCAGGGGTTACAAGTGGTGATGCCGGATTATACGAAGATCCGGTGATGGGGGTGGTGGCGGGAATCGGAATGCCACACGGGACCCGCGATGCCGGATGTAACACCACCGTCCGGTGTATCGCCCGGAACCCCACGTGACGTTGGTGTGGCGTCCGGATCCGCAACGCCACACGGAACCACATGCGATGCCGGATGTAACACCAACATCCGGCGTACCACCCCGAAACCAATGTAGGGGCGCACTGCTGTGCGCCCCATCCCAACCATACGTAACACCATACGATCGTTCGGCCACGTGGATATTGCGGCCGCACGGTT
>Ga0105241_10000402_pt1 | contig 32627 bp, 28 predicted proteins | sample KBSC64metaG_FD_80422 | JGI IMG/M metagenome (GOLD analysis project Ga0105241, IMG submission 80422) | Corn rhizosphere microbial communities from Kellogg Biological Station, Michigan, USA - KBS C6-4 metaG | ecosystem: Host-associated > Plants > Roots > Rhizosphere > Soil | place: Michigan, USA... | reverse complement strand
GATCGTTACGTATCGGTAGGGATCTGAGTGGTAAAGCGGGTCTCGCCTGAGAAGAATCCTGTCATGTTGCAGATCAAAGATCATTTCGAACGGTCGAAAAATCTCGATTCCCACCATCCCTTCGAAGTGTATCAGTCTGTTCTGGAGGGGCCTTCTTTGGCTCGTAGCGTTCCATCAGCTGCTGATTGCCACGTGCAGCCGCAACTTGCAAATTGTTGGACGTCAGGCTCGGGTTCGTTTTGCAAAATCCCTTGGCCTTCCAGATGTATCCCTACTCACGAAGGCGGCGCGGGCACCTCCTCATTCAGCAAGACTCCAGTGTCGACCATGGTCGCATTTTCCGGCAGAATAGCAGTCGGCCCACTCGCGGTTGCTTCTCGGGATCGTTTCGCCCGCAGGCAAGGCAATTCTTCGTGCTTTGCACCGACGGGCATAGGTAACGAGAATGCGGGCGAAGTTGTGGTAGCTCTAAGTGCGTCAATCGCCCCGAGAGCCCTGTACATTTTCCGTTCACGGGAAGTTTCAGCTCGAGAAAATCGTTCGTTTGGACTCGGGTCTAACATTATGAGATTGATTTGTTTCTGCATCTCTGCCTCTTCAATCTTTTTTAACTTTTTTTTACGCTCTCTGAGCGACTCGGCAACAGAATTGATCAGAGCGGCGAATCCTTTTCTGGCAAGTGCGCTTATCCCGCCGGATAGCAGTTCATCGCCCGCGGATAAATCGTCTTCTGTGTGCGCATTCGGTTCCCCACCCGCACCTTTCGCTGCGGATTCTGGGACGTCCGTCGACCAGGGCGCCGAATTGTTGTCTATGGTGAGACGCTCGATGCGAGAGCGCACATCGAGCGGATGACCGCAGCCACGAATCGCGTCGAATACGGCGCGTTGCTTTGCGCCTGCAGGATGTGTTTCGATGTGTTCGAGCAACTCGAGTAAGAAATCGACCCCGTTGGAGCTCGACATGAGCTCTCTTCGAGTTTTTTCAATATCGATGGAAACCCCAGCATAGCTCAGGGCCCCATCGCTAAGATGCTCCTCCAAGTGAAAAAGGAATTGGTGTCTAAGTTTCTCCAGTTGATCGGACTGTCGCAGCTCACTTTCGAGCTGCAACGTCTCCAGGCGGTTAACTATTTCCTGTTCTGCAGCACGGCGTACGCGCTCTCGCAGAAACATGTTTTCCGTGAAGTCCATGGCCATCTGCTCTTCAAGCGCGCCATGAGGCCGAATGCACTCGAACAATGTGGTCCTGAGACGGTCAAATTCTTCGTGCGTTTCACCCAGTTCCTCGATCACGATTTGCCGGGAAAAAATACCGTCGCGAACGGCGTTTTGTGCCGCTTTCTGCTTGCCCTCCATCGACGTCGGGCCATGCGATTTGCCACCATTCGTAAAACTGGCTTGTCGTTGTCTGTCGGTGCGAGGTTTGCTTTCGAGCTTTGCTTTTGCTACCTCGGCGTCGTGGCCAGAGATCTGCTGATCGGGGTTATGGCTGTGGTTTTTATCGATGTGGGGGAGAATTGCTTTTTTATCATCCAGCATACAAAAACGCCCTCTTTAAGCGCCTACATTTGTTGTACATCCGCCACACTAGCGGTCAAGGACCTAAAAAAAAGGGGGCATTACTAAAGTCGAAAGTGAGATAGCACTTTCGATGCTCTGGGCCGTACTGATCTAGCCAAGAATCCCGGATATCATTGAATCAAAGGGAACGCTCATGGACGACAACGTGCTGCAGAATCTCGACAAAGAAAAACTGGCAACGATCATCGAGCAATTGGTGCGCGGAGTAGCGGCTGCGGCAATCGCACACACTATCCAGGAAGAGTGGGGCCATGCGCAAGCCTTGAGCCGGGGCGCTCTAGAAAGGGAACTGACAAGCTTGCGCCTGAGCATTAGAGATTGTGGACTCGGAAACAAGCAGTCCGAGCCTTCAACCATCCCTGATGATGGTCTGCAGTTGTCGCCGCTGGCTAGGTTCACAAGACTCGCGCAGTTTCAAGCAACGCGCATAGATAGGCTTCACAAAAAAGAGTTAGCCCAAGGTAAACCGCTCCCGGCACTAGGTCAGGCGATTAGAGATTATGCGAATATACTCCTCGGACTCCAACAAATGCGCTTCGATCGCGGCGTAGATAAATACAATAGAATCAAAGTGACAAGCCGCGAACAGCAGGCAGCCGAAGAATCGCGCAAGGCTCTAGATAACCAGCACATTTACAACGCGGTTGCCGTATTAGAGGATATTTTCAAAAAGCGCAGCATACTGCCCGAAAAAACCTAGTGATATAGTTTCCGTTCTTAATGCAACCGTCCGACAGGACAGTTGCCGCACGATGGGTGTTCGTGCACACCAGCTTTCTAAACTCTGGGGCCGTTCCTCGTTAGCTTACCGCGCTGACAAATCCCCAACAGCATACGGCCTCCTTCCCTATCGCACAGAATGGCGAAGCGGTGATTCGGGATAAGACCTATGGTGAATCATGGCGTGACACTTAGCGCATGCGCGCACCGTTCTATTTGATCGGGAAGAGCCGGCGCCAAGATGATCGTCTGGATCCAGATTTGGTGCGACTCGTGTTAAGGTCGGCGGAATTTCGCGTAATTCCCCAGAGAAATGCATCTTTTGGGTGATTGACTCACATTGCAGTCGCTCGCATGCTAGGAAGAACATGTCCTTCGAGGGGGTACGCCCCTTAAGTCGAATTCGGAATATTACTAGTCATGTGTATGGGCGCGATTCGAGATGTGAGTGAGAAAAAACGACCTTTCAATTCGCATCCTCATCGCAGATTCAAATGCGATGCTGTGCCAACTAATTCGCGGGGCATTAAAAAGACGACGAGGCTTTAGCGTGGTCGCGTGCGCAACCAGTTTCAATGAAATTGTGAAAGCGATCGATAGCGAGAGTGTCGATTTGGCTCTCGTTGGCATGCACCTTCAGGGTGGCAGAAACACAGGTTTGCAAGCGGTGCTAGAGATACGGCGCCAGTATCCCACGATTCGCTGTGTGGTGCTGCTTGAGCGTTCTGAAAAGAACTTTGCGGTCGAAGCGTTCCGTGCGGGTGCGAAAGGAGTTTTTTTTCGTTCGGAAACCGACTTTGATTTGCTCTGCAAATGCATTAAGCGTGTGCATGAAGGCCAAGTTTGGGCGAGCAGCTCAGAGCTCCAAGAAGTCATAGAAGCACTAAGCCGATCCAATCCTTTCGAGTGGGTGAAACCAAAAAAGACGAAACCTCTCACTATTCAAGAGAGTAAGATCGTCCGGCTTGTCTCGAAAGGACAAAGCAACCGCGAAATCGCGAGTCAACTAGGTTTGAGCAGCCATACCGTCAAAAATTATCTTCTCAAGATTTTCGATAAACTCGGTATTTCGAATCGCGTCGAATTGGCCCTTTACGAAGTCGCTCAGGAACGTAGCGACGAGGCGCTTGATCCTTCACAGGTTGCGAAGCGCGCGGGTTGATTGCCCGCAAATAGAAAGCCCAAGCACGAATGCCTGGGCTTTAGGGCCGCCATCACTCACCAACGTTTGCAACCCTAAACCTGAAGTTCTTAGGTAGAACACCTTCGCAACGGTTTAGAAGCCGAGGGCGGCTTCGCGGATCTCAAGACTCTTTGAAGGTCAAACAGTACTCCTGCCGCTTTGAGCACGGAGTTTTCTGGTGCGTGAACTGCTGGGGGAAGTTTCTCTTCCGGAGTTACCGGACTCATGGCTCGCCCAGCTGAGTCGTGGATCATCTCTGCAGTGATGAGTCGTTCCCGGCGGGAGAATGCGTTCTGCAACGCGACTGAACACACACTATTGACCAAGCGCGGAACACCCTCTGAATGGATGAATAACGCCTCTAAAGCTTCGGTACTAAAAATTGGCCTTAAGTCCATATCTGACTGAGCGCCTCGAATCCGGGCCGCAATATAGTTGCCGAGCTCGGATTGTTCTAATGGGCCGATGCGAATGTGGTCTCTCGGGTGCGCCGAGCTAGAGAAACCGCTTGAGGTCAGTCGATTATGAACTGCGGGAAGTCCCGCGAGCACGAATTGTAAACCCGACTCCGCGATTGACTCTGTCGCAAACAGGCGAACTTGTTCCAGAGATTCCTGTGATAACGATTGTGCGTTATCTACAAATATCACCGGGTATTCGTGGCTAGATGCCATCTTGAAAGAAAACGGATAGGTAGTGGACGAGAACCACTGGTGCGCGAGGACGTATTGCGCCGGGATGTTTCCAGTTCGTAGCAGTTCCATTAAGCAGGCTATGACGTGAGTCTTTCCTGTACCCGATTCTCCTGTCAGTACCAAAACCTTCTCATGGGCCAGGATGCCCGAATACAGATTGCTTAACGCTGCCCTGTATGGCGCGGTAAGACAAAGGAACGAAGGATCTGGTGTGGGAAGAAAGGGTTCTTTATGAAAACCATAAAACTCTAGACGGCCAGAACCCGTTGCAGTGATTGTTGCTCGGCTGGACGCAGCTGGTGGCAAACTGTAAGCTCGCGCCCGGGTCTTTTCGGCGATAAGTTCACCACGCGCGAAGTCTGCAATCACCTCGTCTAAGATGTCAGTATTTACCTGTCGTGCGCCAGTTGCCGCCAGCAACAATAGAGCATTGAAACAAAGCGTATTTATTTCGCGTGGTACGCCTTTACTTACAGCCCATAACGAGGCAATAGCGTCTGCAGTAAACAGGGACTGACCGCGATATTGTGATATGGAAAGACGGTGTTCGATATAGCGGTGCGTTTGCTCTTTATCGAGCGGCAAAAGGGTGTTCACGATCGTGATGCGCTGCTGAAGCTGCTTCAACGCCGTGTCCGCCAGCTTAACCGCAAGCTGGGGCTGACCTGCAAGGATAATCTGCAGCAATTTGTCAGTCGGACTCTCAAAATTCGACAGTAGCCTTATGGTTTCCAAGACCGCAGGACTGAGACTTTGTGCCTCGTCAACAATTAGAATGGTTCGCCTGCCCTTACGGCGTTCATTGATTAACAAACGGTTGATCACACTCTGTACCTGCACCATATCTGAAGGTGGATCTGCCTCGTCCAGCTCCAGTGCGAAATGACGCAAAAAGTCCTTAGAATTGCCCTGGAGCTGGAAGAGAAATGCTGTCCGGGCGATCTTGTTGAAACGATCGAGAACGTCAAAGAGTATTGTTGTCTTGCCCATTCCGGGAGGAGCAATCAGCGCCTGAAATCCTAATCCACATTCCAGGCCGATGATGAGAGATGCGCGTGCTTCAGCATGACTTGGAGTTTTATAGAAGTACCGGGGGTTGGGCGTCGGGCCAAACGGGTTTTCCGTAAGGCCTAGCTTCTCGAAGACAGAATTTGGTTCATTTGCAGACGGCATTTGTGAGTCCTGAGTTGAAATGCAGAGGTATGCTGCGCGTAAGGTGCAAGCGCGGCCATCCGCAAGGGCGATAGGGCTTTGATCGTAGCTTTCTGCTGGCGGCCCGTACTCAAACCAGTATGCTTGTAACGGCCAGCTTTGCGAGCTCTGTTATTTAGTACATAAAGTCAGGCTGTATTCGGATTGTGCAGCCGTCTAATGAACCGTGGAGACTAGGTTGCTCGGCGGAGCAGGCCCATTGCATGACGGCCCACTTTTCGTGGTGTAGGGCGAGGCGACCACGCAGTTCTTTGGCTGAGGTGGGATTGGCGGAGCTGCAAAAACCGAGGATACGGGAGTCAACATCGAATCTGCCGCCTGGCCGAAGGTGTTATTCGTCGGGGTCGCGAAACAACCGCTCCCATCCCAATACCCAGAATGAGTTCCGTCAGGCTTAATTTCATCGGCTACATTGTTGGACACGGTGGTGGGCCCGCATGCGGCCGTGTACTGTTTCCAAACGTAAATTGCGGTGTTCCCCCCACCTGAAACAGGATTTGTGTTAAACACCTTATTACTATCCACGATTTGGTTAGTACCGTCGGCTATTCCGATTCCGCACTGTCCCGCATTAAGAAGCATATTGTTTTTGAACTGCATCGAGTTAGCTGAATCATCTGCCATTAGACCGCAACCAGAGGCACTGTGTCCGCCGGTTACGAAGTTTCCCTGCACGAGCGCTCCATTCGTGTACCCGAAATTGATGCTATCTTCCTGGTTCTCGGGATAGAGATATCGGGTTGTGTCGACCGAGGATAGGGTGTAGTTGTTGCTGATCGTTGCCGCAGCGCAACCATTCCAGCACTGAAAATTTTGCCCGCGCGGAAACGGACCCCGAGGGTTCAGCAGAAAATTGCCAATTAATGTGATTCCATTTACGCCTTGGGCCTCAATGTTGGATTCGCCATATGCGATGACGTTTCCCTGTACAGTGACGCTCTTTGTCCCATTGTGAATGAATATCCCATCGTGAGAGTCGCAGCAGTTGCCACTCAACGTTTCAGGGTGGATATAACTGTCATAAACTGCGATTCCGCTGCCGCCTGAAATGTTGATTCCATTTGCAGTTGAACCACCGCTGCAAGGACCGATTTCTGAGTTTTGAATCGTGATATTAGTCGAATTCACAATTGTGACGCAATCACCAGTGGTGGACGTGATTCTCAATCCCTGAATCGTTGTGCCATTTTGACCGTTAATGACGATCGGGCCGGAGGGCGTAAGGCCGGCACTAGGCAAAGCCTTTAACAGAAAGAAAACGGAGATTGCGAGGTGCGTAACGGGGAGCGCTCTCATGGCGAGATTCTCCCATGATGGAAAGCACTTAGGGAGGTGCCGTCAGTTCATACTGCGGGACATATCGATAGTACATGTTCGAGCCAGCCAATCGGTCTCAACCGAAGCTGCCAACCCTGCTTACTCCGTTGCACTCACCGCCTTCGTTTTTCCACAACATTCGTTCCACACCACTCGCAAAGCAAATTCGGAACCGTAAATCAAGTAACGTCTCCACAGTCTCTGGGGTTCTTGCCACAAGCGAAAGGACCATTCGAGTCCATGCTCCCGCATCCAAACCGGAGCCTGCTTCACTCGTCCGCTGACAAGGTCAAATGCTGCCCCAACCCCGACGAGAACTGGCACGTTCAGACGATTTTGGTGCACGTACATCCAGCGTTCCTGTTTGGGCGTACCCAGGCCCACCCAGAGGATGTCTGCATTTGCTCGGTTTAGCATCGCCACTACTTCGTCATCCGCGTCGGAGGAAAGAGCCCCGAATGGTGGCGAGTGACAGCCTGCTATACGGATCTCGTGGCTCCGTCGCAGAGTATCGGCCAACGTAGTCGCCACCCCGGGTGCTCCACCATAAAAGAAATGCCGATATTTGTCGCCGGTATGCTGGCAGAATGTCTGCATGAGTTCCGGCCCATATACACGACGTTCGAGCCGATATCCACGTCTACGTCCGATCCAAACAAGAGGCATTCCATCGGGAACGACAAGGTCAGCTGTATTGAGGATCCGCTTGAAAGCGGCATCATGTTGAGCTTCAATCACTCCGTGCATACCCGTAACTGCTACGTAGTTGCAGCAACTCCGCTCCGAAATGCATGATTCCATCCATTTAACCGCATCAGGGACTTGAACTGCGTTCACAGGGACACCGAGTACATAGAAGTGTACTTTTGGTTCCCAAACACCTGCGTTCGAGTTTCGAGTGTTTTGCATTGTTAACGTGATGTCGAAATGTCATGACGCAGCCGCGAGCATTTGCGCTTTACTCCCTGGGATTCTGTTGTTTTTCTCCAGCTCTTGATATATCCAGGGATAAGTTTTTGAGAGTCCGTCGTGTAGCGAGATGGACGGCTCCCATCCGAGAACTCGCCTCAAAAGGCTGTTGTCGCTATTGCGTCCTCTAACTCCTTGTGGCGCTGCAGTGTTATGGCGCTTCATCAATTCTTTCCCGGCAATTTTCGAAGCTAAATCAAGCAGCCCATCGATAGTTATCAACTCGTCAGTTCCGAGATTAAGTGCGCCGCGGAAGTCTGAGCTCATAATGCGAAGCAGTCCCTCGACGCAGTCATCTATGTACATAAAGGAACGTGTCTGCTTCCCGTCACCCCAAACCTCAATTTCATCTCCATCCTGTGCAAGAGCGACCTTCCGACATATGGCTGCGGGCGCTTTCTCTTTTCCACCTTCGTACGTTCCAAGAGGCCCGTAAACATTGTGAAATCGCACAACGCGAGTTTCAAATCGATAGTCGCTCCAGTAATATCGGCATAACTCTTCTGTGAAAAGCTTCTCCCAACCATAACCCGGTTCCGGCGCCGCTGGGAACGCATCTTCTTCGCGTAACGGCGTAACATCGGGGTCCTGCTGCTTGGTTTGCGAGTACACACATGCGGAGGAGGAAAAAAGAAAACGCTTCACATTGTTTTGCCGAGCAGCCTCGAGCATATGAGCATTGATGAGAATGTTATTGCGGGCGATGTTGGCATGGGACGCTGTGATATATCCGATGCCTCCCATGTCCGCCGCAAGATTATAGACTTCTTCGATTTGGTCAGAGGCGATAGCCTGACACGCCGTCCATGATCGAAGATCAGAGATCCTGAATTCGTCGGCGGGGGAATCCTCATACTCCGGATACTTGATGTCCACACCACGAACCCAGTGGCCGTCGGACTTGAGACGTTTGACCAGGTGATGGCCGATAAATCCGCCCGCACCGGTTACCAAAATGCGCTTTGAATCGCTCATGGGATTTGTTCCTTTCACTATGTGTTGTGTTGCGGCGATGAGAATCAGAACCTGGAGAGGACGGCACTCAGGCCAACTTATTTGCTGTTGGAAGATCCCTCTGCTGGATCTGTCCGGAAATCAGCAGCTCGCTTCGATGGAACCTGCGCTTCAAATCGCGGAATTGCTTCAAGAGAAATATGGGCGCAAAACAATACGCGACAATGATCACATGGTCAAACGCTCTAAGAAATTTGTATATAGAAATGTCCCACGCTCGAAGCCAGCTACTTCCGCTTAACCAGGACTGTTTTGCGGAACAAACGGCCGGCCACTCTTTAGCACTCGCGCTCCTCCAGCGAGAAAGGAACGCAGCTATTTTCTTCTGCAAGTCAGCCGGCAAGGCTGTCGCGTCTGGGCGGTGCCGAGCAATCCGTCCAGTTCTGAGCAGCAAGTGATGCCCGGCATCATATATTGCGCGCTGGTCGGCGCCATTGAGGCAAGCGATTGAAGTCAGGTAAGGGATATCTAAGAACCTGCATATGCGTCGCATCTCGCGATCAGGGCTCGCAACCAGGTTTTCATAATGCAACTGGTGGACACGAAATCCGTGCTCAAGAAGCCACTCACATTGCTTTCGTAGGACCTCGCAGGACATCAAAGTGCGGTGAAGCATCCCCGGCCGATCGAAGTACGAAGGCTCCTCCCCAGCGAGCACTGCCTTCGCGTTAATGACGCTGCGGCAAATGGCGGCAGGATCGCGCCAAATAATGATAAATCTCGCATCTGGATAGGCGCGGGCGCAGCGATGCAGGGAGTCAAAGTAGTTGGGAGATTTATCGCCCCAAACGAGTGCACCTTTTTTTTGCGCGTACTCGCGAAAGATTTCTTCTGCAATTTCATAAAGCCGATGAGTCTTTTGCGTGAGCTTGGCGCGATTAAGTCCGTGCCGCTCTGGAGCGGCATTCCAAAATTGCCATCGTATGGCCCATTGCTTTTTCACTAGCGGAATCCAGAACAGTGGTTTCAGGATGAGGAGGTCTCCCTCATACATGAGTGCAACTTGCGGATGCTTGTTCAGCAACGAATACAAGAGCGAAGTTCCGGAACGCCAGGTGCCGACGACGAAAAGGGGACCACTCCAGCGACTCATGCTTTCTCCTAACCGCGATTAATCAAACGCCAGGTGCATGGCAATAGGCATGACTGCGTTAGCTTGCTGTCCCGCTCGCTTTTGAAGGAGCAAGGAAGGGTGATGCTTAAGGAGCGCCGATGGCATGCTGATAAACCCGCATCAAAAGTGGATAGTTAGTGTCCGCGGTATATTTAGCCTCGTACTCTTTGCGAGCTTCCTTTCCCATGTTGCTCAGCTGCTCTGAATGTTCGCAAGCCCAATTTACTTTGTTAGCGAGATCTCGCGAATCACCAGGAATAAAGGTTAGGCCGGTGCGCCCATTTTCAACTTGTTCTTCCATAGCTCCTAAACGCGAGCAGACGACTGGCACTCCACACGCAAACGCCTCCACGACTGTGAGCGGAAAGCTTTCGTACCACTCGCTTGAGAAGATCAGCATGCGTGCACCCTTCATTAACCGCATCAATTCTGCATGCGGCAAGCAACCCACGAATGTGATCTTATTTTTCGGGTTTTCGGCACAAAGCATTTCGAGCTTTTCCCGATCAGGACCGCCCCCGGCTATGACCAGCGGAATCGCGTTAGGCAATTGTCGCCACGCCGAAAGCACAACACTTACACGTTTTTCCGGAGAAAGGCGACCGGCGAAGAGCGCGTACTCTCCAACCCCAATGCGCGCACCGGGGTCCGGGTACACAAAATTTGGTTTTACAAAGATTCTTTTGTTCGTAAAATGAGCCGCCTCGAATTTTTTGCGCGCGAACTCGGAAAGCGCTATATAACTCGCTACGTCGCGCGACCAGGTCTGGCGGAGACGATGAAACGCCAGCATGAGTGCCACCGTTGCGGTCGCGGGGCGGGATTCGCGATAACAACCATGTTTCACACTACGCCAAAGCGTCTGGGCCACGCATTCTTCGCAGACACTCCCGTGGCGAAAAAATGTAGCCGCGGGGCATAACAATCTGTAGTTGTGAAGGGTTTGCACAACTGGAACTTGGGCTTCAGTGCACGCAGCATAAACCGAGGGGGATATCATCAGGAACGTGTTGTGGACATGAACCAGATCAGGCCTTTCGCGCCGCAGTAAACGGCTGAAGTTAGATCGCGAGTCTCGCGCCCATACTGTTTTGCTGGCCAACTCCAGACGTCGTATCCCCTCATAGGAGTGCACCTCAAAATTGTCTCTGACGTAAGTAATGACCTTGTGCCCTCGCTGTTGTAAAAGCTGCTTTTCCTGCTCAAAGACGACATCTTCGCCTCCCGGTTGTTGATATCGATTGTGGACGAGTATTATTTTCACAAAGGCCTACCGGATATGCGATGGTTATCAGTCAGAAAAAGAACTTCGCTGTTAGTGAGGTACTGGACGGCCGGTTTATTGTGAACGTAATCGAAGAGATCCTTGAGTTGTTGCCACAGTCCTAACTCGTCTATTTCCCAGGAATGCCCATACAAGTGCCACACACCCCCATGCTTCAGCACTGAGTCAAACAAGTGTTTTCCCAATTCAACCCAATTATCACAGTGCTCCTTGTGAAAAGAGTACGTGACGAGGCGATGTAGCGTGGTTCGCCTCATAAGGTTTCTCAAGTATGTAGATGGTCCATGGGGAAACGATTGTAAGCTGGTCGGCATTTCAAACCGAGAAAAATATCTGGTTGTGGCGAGCATCCGGGTAGTGCGTGCTCCTGCGAAGCCCGCCTGCTTCACGACTTCGATGGCAGACGCGTCATAAGCGCCCGAGGGGTAGCAGAACATCTTCACCGGGGCCGCCAAGACGTCCTCCAGTGCGGATTTGGAAGAGACAATTTCGTGTGCCAGCTCATTCCGAGGCATTCCAGTCAGAAGACGGTGCGAGCATCCGTGGGCGCCGATTTCGAATCCGGAGTAAGACAGCGTTCGAAGCTGTTGCGAATTCAAGAGTGACCGAGCATGCCGGATAATAGGTATGTAAAACGTAGCTTTTATTCCGCTAGATTCAAGAAGTTCGCACAACCTTAGGTCTGCCCCATCACCGTCATCCCAACTGGTGGTAACAATTGACGCAGGTTGCTGCCTCTTGACTGTATAACCGCGCAAGGATTCACCTCCGAAAAGACAGCTCGAGATATAGACTTCTAGCGCGCGACAATGCTTGTGGCTTGATCTTGGGGAAAGACGGGAAGGCGCTGACACATGACAAGTGTGGTCTTGCTTCTCGTACCGTTGTAAGTTCGATAGCGAATCATTCCCAACGAGAGCCCGACAAAAAAGTAGAAGGGAACAGCGCCAGAAGGGAACTCAAGTCCTGGTTCCACCTGCAGCACGATCATGAATATCATGTACAAAAGGACAAGCCATAAGATTAAACCGGACGAGAATGAGTCTTTCGAGTGCCGCCGTCTAAGCGCGTAAACATAGCGCTTTAGCAGGCAAATATGAAAAGCTACCCAACATATCAGGCCCACCACTCCCAGCCTTGCAAGAATACTCAGGCCGGAATTATGTGGCTGGCGCACTGCCGCAAAATGGTTCCTGTCGTCGAGGTAATCAATCAGCGGCTGGCCGAAGCCGACGCCTACCCACGGACTCGAGTAGAAATGATTGAGCGCTTGCTCGAACCAGTCCAACCGACTTTGCACCGAGCTCCCCGGCGTACCTTCCGCACCGGAGATGCTGCGGAGGTGTTCACGGAAAAAGTCGAGACTTACTGGGCCTATACGGCCAGGAATTTCAACCTGCCAGACCGTACTGACGACATACACACACAGAACCGCTGCCAAAACAACAGACGACAGTTTGATCGCTGCTCTTTTCTCGCGTGTGAGGACAAGGAGAACGACTGAGCAAACGATTCCTATGTACATTGACCTGTCTTGGTGTAAGGCGATTCCAAAAAGCTGCAGAAGCACTAGCGACAAGTTTAGCCACACTGGCAAGCGGAGCACAGTCTGCGACAATAGAAGACAAAACAGCGTTCCGGCAAGCAAGTAGATGTAGGTCCCATGGTAAAACCCGAACACTGGGACCTCTAAAAATACTCCTGATGACGGAGACCAATCCTTGATCTTGTCCGCCCAGGGAAAAGAAAGTGCATAGATTAGGTTTATTGCAAGAATTCCGAACAACCACTTAACCAACGGTTCGACGGTGCTTTGCTTGGCTGCCCAGAAAAACCCGAGGCAGATGAAGATGCTATCGTTAAACATTGAGGCATCACGTACCGCCCACAATCCATAACGAGGAAAATCGAAGAGCAGATGCAGGGAGGTTTGCAGAACGAGAAGTCCCAACCAGAAAATCGCGGCTTCTTTGCGTAGTACTGTGAAAACGTCCGGGCACGATAAAATCGCTAGCATCAGAGCGAGGTACATCAGCGCATAGCCAAAAATAAACGGCAAGCCAGCGACGTGAATTGACAAGTTTTCAAACCCATAGTTGAGCAAGATGTACCCGGCCAAACCGATCAGCGTAAGCAGCTGCCACATCGCAAAGCCTTGATTGCGCATTCGGCGTATGCAAAGGACCAGTAGGGCCAGAATCACGGCGACGATCACAGCAGCCAACGTTGCGCTCTGAAACAGTGCCACCATACATCCGACGACCATCGAAAAACTAAAAAGCAATGCGCCGGTTTGCGCGACCGACATCGCTGGCTTTTGCTTGTTATGAATCGCTGCGGCGTACATGGTTGATATCGGAGGCTAGTTACCTGATTGCGGATGCATCACGGGCTTTCGGATAAGCGGTGCTAGTAGCCCGTATTCCACATTGAGGAGATCAGTGCCCGAGCGCACCCTCACCTCAAGAAAAAGTAACGTCACCGCAAAACCCAATATCTCGGACAGGGTCATGGCCCAAACTGCTCCGCTCAGCCCGAAAACATAAACGGCTGGAACGCCGAGAATTAATGACACAACCGTGGATGCTGAGACTGCAATCATGATGAGAGATGGCGACTGCAATGCGCGCAATCCTGTGGCAGGGCCCAAAAATGCACTCCACGCCACGGAACTCAGGGCCACTACCGGCAACAGTCCGGTGACGTTCATGTAGCGACCCGAATAGAGGGCGTGGAAAATAGACTCTTTAAAGATCAGTAAGATGACCCAATAGAAGGCGGCGCCGGCAGCAAAGAGCCAGCTGATGAGGCGGGCGAGAGCCGCCGCTCGGAGAGGGCCGCCTTCTTGCTGTGCTCGTGATGTGTACGGTAGCAGCAGTGCCGAAAGTGCCCCATAAGTCTGGAGTACGGGGGAGGCCAGATTCATTAGAGCCTTCAATTCGCCCGCCCTATCAATTCCTGAAAAGCTGCTGAGCAGCGGATAAAAAATGTTCATCGGTACCCACATCAGGGCAGCACTCACCATGGCCCACTTGCCGTAGTGCCAATGCTGAGATAATGCGGCGCGATGACTGGGCTGGAGCGTAGTTCGCGGAAGTCGGAATTGAAGCCAAAACCAGAGTGGCAGGCTTGTTCCGAGGGCTGCGATGCCCATCAGAAGAAAAGCGGAAAAAGGGCTCATAGAGCCCCGCTGGTAGAGCAGCCACAATCCCGTCCCGGCGACTGCACAGTAAACACAGGCTGCGAGAGCTGAAGGAGCGGGAGATAGTTGCAGGTAAAAGACTCTCTTGATGGACCAAAACAGGAGAATTGCCGGCGTGGCTATCGCGACTCCAAGCAGTGCCCTGGGAAGCTGCGAAGCCGGCGCAATTCTTAGAGCGAATGCAGCTGAGAAACCGAGGCAAATCGTGATCACTAAAATAGTTCCACAATAGATCCACATCAGTGATTTCAGGTAAGCGCGGAGTGAGCCTCGGTGAGTGGAAGGTCCAAACACGCACATCGGCTCGATCACCCATGATTGATAAAGGTTCGCAACCAGCAGAAATATTCCAAAAGCAACCGCATAAGCGCCGTACTCCTTTGCGGTTAACCATCGAGCCAGCAGGATGCCGATTACGAAGTTAGAACCGGACACGAGCCCCTGATCGAGAATAGCAAGTGCACCTTTCAATAAGCTGTTAGCAAGTGCCCGCACTTTCTTAATTGGCATGGGAGTGCGGTTCACAATGAGAAGTGCTGTATACATACGCGAGTTCTAAACCCTGATCAAAGGCTGGCATCGCCATCGAACTGAGATGGGTCCCATGAGCTTGCGTCCTTCAACTTCTGGGCGAGCGCACCATCCCTTGTTTTGTAGAAGAAGAGCCAAGCGGGTAACGCACGGCTGTGAGGAGCGGATCTCGCTATCAGCTCATTCTTGTCGTGTCTAAATCCGATACACTCAAGCATGTCTATGCCTTCCGCCTTGCAGCGGGCAAGACCCCATGACAACATGGCTGTGAGGATGTGAGTGTCGCCGTCGAGCGTCTGGAAATCAACCAGGCGCATCCGCTTCAGACCCAATTGCTCGCTATCATGCCGAAAGAAAATCGCGTAGGCGCACATTCTGCCGCAGGTCTCCGCAGTGAGTACCCAGGCTCGACCGTCCTTAAGCGTCGCCTTGAAGTGCCAATCCAAAATCTCACGAGTTCGCAATCCGAGTAAAACGCGGGGAGATGTCGCCCGCAGAGCGTCCCAGAAAAGATCGAATCGTTCGTCAAACTGGCTGCATGGCGCCAGTTTTGGGCTTTTACTCGCCTGGTTCGGGACGAAACGCCTGGCAAGAGCATCCTTGGCGTAAAGCCCCGCGCAAAGGAAATAAGTCACAGGGCGAAATCGCGGGAGTGAGTTTTTCGCCAGCCAGCCCGTTACAAACCCCGTGTAGTTCGTAATCCAAAATACCGATCGGTCCCAGTCCCCAACCGGTACGGGGAGCGATTGGAAAGTAGAGAACGCCTGGACTGCGAGAGGCCCAACGGTGGCATTTATGAAAAGCTCAACGCTTTGTTGCCGAAAGTATTGCTCTAACAACAACAGAGAAAAAGTGCGATAGGTGGTTTCGGCAACCCAGGCGTGAGCCACCGAGGCAACAATCCTTTCGCCGCAAATCTCATAAAAGAGAGGGATGTTCCCGAGATATGCCACGATTCTTCCGCCGCCGTCCTCAAGCACCCAGCCGATCGCCATTCTTGGTGCTGCGGCCCTGAACGCCGGATTGTTGATCCAAAGATGGTCCCATTCCTGACGGCTTTTTGTAGCGAGTCCGTAACGCGACTGCAGTTCTGCGATGGCGGGGTAATCGTTGAATGACGCTTCGCGAAGCTTGGGCGCTTGCAATGACATGACAAATGGCCGGCAAGCGAGTTGCTGCCGCGCCGAGTTGCGGATAAACTCAGGCTTTTATTTGACGCATTCTGCTGGACAGAGCCGAAATGCGCTGCGCAGGGTCGGCTGTTGCCCCTTCTAGTAGGTTTTCGAGATTCCTGAGGATCTTTGCGATTGTGGCCGAATCGAAGATGTTGGGGTTGTATTGAGCACGGCCAATCAGGCCAGCACCGCGTTGAATGAAGGCGAGATAGAGCTCCCAGATTGAGCCGCCGCTGTTCGCGTCCATCGACGTTACCTCCCAATCGGTCGCGAGTGGCGGAGTTTGCGGCTGCAGTGAGAGCGCAATTGGCGCTAATGGGCCAGCTTCTGCATCCATCGTTGAGTGCTGTGGGATTGACGCAAGTGGTAAATCATCATGGCAAAGTGCATTGGCAATGACACGCTGGGTGCGAATTAGCATTTCTGAAAACGGCGGATCACCTGTGAAGTCGATTCGTAAGACAACAGGATTCAGAAAATGGCCAAGTAGCCGCCGTACCTCTGGCCTCTTTCGACCTGAAGGCGCGAGGGTAGCAATCGCAAGATCACATAATCCTGTGTACTGATGAAGCACAGTTGCAAAAGTTGCGAGTAGCACAGTGAAGAGCGTCACTCCTTGTTTGCGGCTAATCCGACCCAAGTCTGCGGCCGTTGAATCCGACAACGCAAAGCTCTGAATCTCACCTCGCGATCCGTCATTCACTCGCGGCGTAGGGCCTGCCGCCAGCCGCGGAGGAACCAGACCAGAGAGTTGCTTGCGCCAATAAGCCAATTGTCTGGCCTTCTCTGTCCCGATGATGACCCGCCGTTGCCAATAAGCGTAATCAGAGTACTGAATTGGCAGCTCCAGCGGAGTGTGCTCCCGATTATCGGAAAGCGCCTTATATAAGGTGGCTAGTTCAAAGGGCAATATCTGGTAAACGGATATTCCATCTAGGACGCTGAGGTGTCCACACAAAAAAAGCCGGTGATCAGTTTCGTGGATTCTCAAAAGAGCCCCACGCAACAGAGGACCACGCGCGAGGTCGAAGGGCTCACTCACCATTTCTGAGGTAATCGAAGCCAGCTTCGATTCGCGCTGACGCATTGGATATCCGCGAAGGTCGAATGTCAGAAGGTCAAAATTTGTTGGCGCGGGATGTATCACCTGGATTGGCATTCCCTTCTCGACCGCATAAGTGGTCCGCCAGATCTCTTGCTGCCGAACAATCTCTATGAGGGCGCGTTCTATGTGTCTTGACTCAAATCGAACCCTCGACTTGAGCGTGAAGCACTCGTTGAGGGTCGCCGGTATTCCTTTGCCTGCCTGTTCTCTCAGCCACAGTTGTTCTTGCGCTAGCGAGAGTGGGGCTGGCTCTGCCGGAGGACGGCGCCCAATAAACGAATTCTCTTTGCTTGGACCGGCGGCTCTTGCCTGCAAATAGCTCTCAACCAATCGAAGCTTGATGGCAGGGTCCGTGGATTCGGCGAAAGTATTCGAACTGACAATATCCATTGCTCAAGCACCCTTAATGAAGCAGGCTAAAAGCTGACGAGTAACTGATTGAGACCACGTAAGCCAAGATTATTTCTCCACACCAGAGTTTGAGGCTGGAGCCTCAGCTGCGGCATTCGCTGCAGCAGAGCGGCGAACGTTTCCTGTCCTTCTACTCGGGCCAGTGCAGCGCCAAAACAGAAATGAGCCGCGTAACCAAAAGCTAGATGTTTATTGTCCTTGCGGGTTACAACAAAACTATCAGGGTTAGGAAATCGTTCCGGATCACGGTTGGCCGCTGCCATGACGGCCATCACGGCCTCTCCTTTGCGGATCGTGCGTCCCCCGATTTTCCTATCGTTTGCGGCGACACGGCCCGTGTGTTGGCTGGGGCTTTCGTATCTCAACATTTCTTCGACGGCTTGAGGTATCAACGAGGAATCCGATTTCAATTTTTGTTTTTCCTCAGGATGCCTCAGCAGGGTAAGCACGCCGTTCCCGATGAGGTTGGTGGTGGTCTCCTGCCCACCGACCATCGTCACGATAGCATTGGCAACAATTTCGTCTTCTGAAAGTTGGTCGCCATCCACAACGGCAGTCATGAGCGAGTGGATGAGGCCTGGACGCGGATGCGTGCGCTGATTGCGAATGGCATCCCGAAAGTAGCTGGTCATGTCATTTACCGTCCGGAGCATTCTCGACGAGTGTTCCGGATTGTGCTGAAAGTTCCCGAGCATCTCGGCGAAATTTGCCGACCAATGTTTCAGCTGTTCGCGGTCCTCGATAGGAACGCCTAACATTTCTGCCGTCACAATTGCCGGCAGAGGCTCGGCGAGGTCACGAATGATGTCCATCCACCCCTGACTCTGCACATTGTCGAGTAGCTGATTAGCAATATCTCTAATGTGTGAGCGCAAGACTGATACTCTCGCCGGGGTAAAGGCGTGAGAAGCGAGGGCTCGCAATCTAGTGTGGGCAGGCGCATCCATGAAGAGCATTTGCTTGACCATGAGCCTCGCGATGGGAGATAGCTCTGGCAACCCTATGGCTTCCAACTTTTCTGGCGTATGAGTCCGATTTGCTGAAAATGTGTGCAGAACGTCCATGACATCCACGTAACGAGTAACAACCCAAGTGTGAAGAAATGGATCCCAGTGGACAGGATCCTCCTCTCTTAATCGCGCAAAGAGCGGATATGGATTGGCCAGAACCTCAGGGTCGAGCAAATGATAGAGACTCAGGCTGGATGCATGTTCGTTCATTTCATCGGCTGGGTGGAGTGTTGCTGCAATCATTGTTTTAACACGGCAATTAGAGAGGAGCGGGACGAACGGCAGAAGGGAAATGCCGAGAGAGCTTCAGGCAGCCATGCTTTTCAATTTGACGTAAAGCGATTGCTCAATTTCGGCTGAGAGCTGCGCGATGGTTGGGCCCTCGAATAGGGTCAGCAGTGAGAGATCCACTCCAAAGGTCTCCCGTACTGACGCGATAATTTGGGTGCCGAGCAAAGAATTGCCGCCCAGGAAAAAGAAATTCTCGTGGATGCCAATACCTTGCAGGTTTAACAACCCAGAAACGATCGAGGCTAATTTTTCTTGCACCAACGTTTGCGCTCTATCTGACACCTGATCCGTGAACGTATTGGTTTCATCAGGCGGTGGCAGGCGATTACGATCTATCTTTCCATTAGAAGTAGCTGGCAATGAGGAAAGCGCAACGAAGATTGCGGGAATCATGTACTCGGGCAGGAGTTGACGCAGGAAATCCTGCATTTCCCGATGTCCAGCACGTGCGCTTTCGTCCCATACAAGATATGCAATTAGCGATTTCTCTCCTGAGTTCCCGACAAAGGCGCACGCATAACTTTGTTTGACATGCGGGTGGCGATTCAATGCTGCCATGATTTCTGCTGGTTCTATGCGAAACCCCCGAATCTTCAATTGATCATCCGCTCGGCCTTCGAATGCGATCTGACCATCGCGCGTATAACGCCCGAGGTCGCCGCTTCGGTAGAGGCGCTGGTCCGATCCAGGATTAAACGGATCGACAATAAATCTGTCGTGCGTGAAATGTGTATTGTTAATGTAGCCGCGTCCGACACCCATGCCACCGATGTAAATCTCTCCAATCTCGCCAGGAGCAACTGGTTTGAGGTCGAGATCGAGCAGATAAACTTTCGCATTTAAAATCGGTTTTCCGATCGAGGGTAGTTCCTTACTGTCGTCCCGAGGTTTTACGATACCCGAGGTGGTGACGACCGTGCATTCTGTAGGTCCGTAGTTATTGACCACGGCGAACGGCAGTTTTGAAGGCGGGAACTGCGTGAGCACATCGGCGCCCGTAAGCAAAAATCGCAATTGACAAGTGCCTGGCCAGTCCAGCTGTATGAGATATTCTGCGATAGTGGTGGGGACGAAACCTATGGTGATGCCTTTTTCCACCAGCCAATCGCGTAACGCTTGAGGATCCGCTTTTGTCTCGTCGCCAACTCGGAACAGGCAAGCTCCGGCCGCGAGGTGCGGCCATATTTCCCACACCGACGCGTCAAAGGCTGGACTGGATTGAAGCATGGCGCGATCATGGCGACTCACACCGAACGCTTGCTGATGCCAGTTGACCAAGTTCCTGAGATTGGCATGGGTAATCTGCACCCCCTTCGGTCGTCCGCTGGAACCAGAAGTATAGATGACGTAAGCGAGTTGCTCCGGAGACCAGCTTCTCTCAGGGGATTTAGCAGACCACCCTTCGCGTTCATCACGGTCCGGATCCACAGTGACGATACGCTGACAGCTTGAAATGCAATTCGACGCTGCGCGGTCGGCGATTACCAGATCGGCTGCGCTGTCTTGCAAAATGACTCTTAGTCGTTCGGCCGGGTAACCTGGATCGAGAGGCAAGTAGGCAGCCCCAGCTTTCCACACGGCTAAGGCCGCCATTACAAGCGAGCTTGAGCGTGCAGTACAGATCGCCACGAGAGATGCGGGCTTTAGTCCCAGCGATTTCAATCGGTGTGCCAGGCGGTTCGCACTGTCATTCAGGCGCGCATAAGTTATGGTGGCTTCTTTATCCACGACTGCTGGAGCGCTGCCACGCCTCATTGCATGCGCGGCAATCAGTTCAGGCAATGGCAGTGAGAGGTCCGGATCCCTCGAGAAAGTTGCAATAGCGGGAGAAGAAGGATAGGGCTCGTTGTCGAGCAACGCTGGTTTGTTCATGGTCAACGTCCTCCTTGCAGTAGAATCATCGATGTTTAATGCAGGCAACGGATGTCAGGCAGCGCCGGAGCCTCGCAGCACAACTGGTATCGTCTTGGCGAGAATCTGCAAATCCAACCAGAGTGACCACTTGTCTATGTACTCCATGTCTAGCTCCATCCATTTTTCAAACGGAACCGAATTTCTTCCTTTTATCTGCCATAGGCAAGTGATTCCTGGCGGCACGCTGAACCTTCGCCTGTGCCAATCGTCATAAAATCCCGCATAGTCGCGCAAGGGTAGAGGCCTCGGGCCTACCAGACTCATTTCTCCTTTTAAAACATTGAATAATTGTGGTAATTCGTCAATGCTGCTGCGACGGAGAAATCTGCCGATGGGAGTGATGCGTGGATCATTTTTTATCTTGAATACGGGACCTTTCACTTCGTTCAGATGCTCGACTTTTGATTGCAGATCTTCTGCGTCCACAATCATCGTCCGTAGCTTATAAACTATGAATCTTCTTTTGCTTTGCCCGACCCTCTCTTGCTTGAAGAAGACAGGTCCCGGAGAGGTAATCTTGATGAGTAGCGCAGCCAGCAGCAGGATGGGAGATGTGGCGACGATTGCCACTGAGGCAAGAAGCAAGTCGAGAACTCGTTTGCCAATCGTCGCCCAGCCGTTCGCCGGACGAGTGTAACGCGTCGTCCACGAACTCTCTTCGAGTTCTTCTGCCCGAGGTCTGGCGACGCGGAGATCAAAAAAGTCGCACAAAACTCCAAAAATGATCCCCTGCTGCTCGCATTCGCGGCCGATTTGGGATGCAACCTGATACGAGGACCGGATTGGTAACGCGACCATTACTTCATCCACCACGTTGTTACGAAAAAAGCCGGGTAGGGCTTCAAGGCCGCATGCCAGACGGTATCCAGTCTGTTCAAATTCATGCATCTTGGGCCAGTCCTGGTCCGCGAAGCCAATGATGCGATATCCGAGTTCCGGGTTCCCTTCAATTCTGCGAGCAAATTCCACTGCGCGGCGGTTCGTCCCAATAATCAACATTTCCCGAAGATTTCTCCCGTGGGCTCGTGTTCGCGCAAGCATAAACATCAGCACTAAGCGGCCACATACCAGAAGGAATGTGCTGATGAGCCAAAACGATAAGACAACATGCCACGGCATCAAGCGAATACGCAGCAACAGGCACAAAGTCCACGAACACATCACACCAAGCGATCCGGCATTCAAGACATCGATCAACTGCGACCGACGGCTCGTGAGGCGCCGGGATTCGTACAAGTTGAAACTGCGAAACAAACTGTGCCAGATTGGAATAACCGCGAAAAGCACAAGAAGATTCGTAACTTTTACGCGAGCTGAAAAGAATTGCACCAGGGACGCCGGACCGGAAGCGTGCAGCAGTTTTGCGACAAAAAGTGCAACACACATCAAGCCAAGATGGAAGATCTTGGAGGCGGTCAGCAGGAGCTTGCGTCGCACTGGGGGCATGATCAGGAGAGGTTGCGGGCGGCACCCATGGGAAACACTACTGCAGGGTTGTCGACCACATTACAGCGAACGTAGATAAGCGATTACACAATCTTGTACAGTCTTGCTGGTACGGGAAAGGTTCTCTGATTTAATACTGCGCCCAACACGGCAACGTCAGCGGCACGAAAATTTTGAAGGGATTTGTGAGCTGTCTCGCGTTGAGAAAAATTAGCCTTCAGCACCAACACCACTCCGTCTGTCCATCGCCCGAGGATCATGGCGTCACGTGAAATATCGAGCGACGCGATGTCGAGTACTAAATAGTCAAAAAGTTCCTTCAATTCAGTGAGTCTCTCGCGCATGCCGTCTGACACAAGTTTCGACTGAGCGTTGGAAGCGGCGGACCCGCCGCTCACGACGAAGAGGTTCGATCGCGAAAGAGCTTGAACATACTTGCGCATCGGCTCACTTTGGTTAAGTGCATCCGCCAACCCACGGTGATTGTGGATGTGGAACTGCCGGTGAATATTGGGTGAATGAACGTTGCAATCCACAACGCAAATCGTTTCTTGTACGCGCACGGCGAGAGTTTCGGCCACCCGAGCACACAGCCAGCTGCATCCCACGTTGGATTCCGGAGCAGTAAATGCGACTACGCGCGGAGCACTGGGCTGCAATCGAAACAAATTGTCCACCAGCCTGCTGACCTCGATTCGGACCGGATCATTCATCCGCAGGGCAGGCTTCCAATTAATATCTGCCGTAGCTGTCTGCGGTGGATGTGCAATGGTTGCTGAGCGGTTCTCCTCGGGTCCTTCCAACTGACTCAGCAATTCGAAATTTCTACTCAAGTGGCCTCCAGGTGTGACTTGGCGATAGTGGGTAATCCGGTACTAAGTGCGCTTCTCGGTTCCTCGTGGTTAGCCCGGCTGGACTCTTGGCAGCTCGGTTGAATACGAAACTTTACGCTGAGCATGACTGCCTGGGGAAGAAAGGTTCTCGGCGGGGACTGCAGCCAAAACTGGAATGTTTAAGTGTGTAGTAATCTGGCGCGGGCTATAGATTGAGGGATCCATCCTCTCCAACAAAGCCGCGATACCGAGACTCATTCCAACGGCGAATACTGTCCCAACAGTCAGCGTGGTCCAAGGTGAGTTTGAAGGCAACACCGGCGTCGTCGGCGGATCAACTACAGTAACGTTCAGTATTCGGCTGCGATCTAGGGCATCGCTCATGTGCGCCTCTTCGCGTTTGCGTTCATAAAGCAAATAATTCTCTTCGTTCGTTTTTACCGCACGAGCAAGGTCCTGCTGAAGTAATCCCTGTTGCTCAAGCGCGTGCACATCGTATGTGTAAAGAGATACGATCTTGTTAATAGCTGCCGTTCGTGCCTGCAGGCCGGTGTAGTCCGCTCTCGCCTTTGTAAGCTCGCCATCAAGCCAGGAGTAGGTCGGATTGCGATCGGTGGTTTCCTCGCGCAACGGGTTATTTTCTTCCGCGGCAAGCGCCGCGCGGGCTTTTTCTATCTGCTGGTCAACCTCGCGCACAAGTGGATAGGTCGCCTGATAACGCGTAAGCAGTTCGATGCGTTTCATCTCGAGTGTCGTTAAAGTGGACTTTAGACTTTGCAAGACCTGCGGATCATCCATGCGTCTGTCCTGGGTAGTAAGCCTTTGCGGAGTGGTGGCGCCTTGACGCTCCAGTGCCCGTATTCGATCGGCACTGGCGGCCAACTCGACTTTGCTCTCTTGCAGACTCGCCTGAAAATCCTTCAGCTTCTGTAGCGTAAGATCGCGTGCCAACTGCGGAGCGACTCCGTTCGTGCGATCGGAGAACGACTTCATCTCGGCCTCCGACTCGAGGAGTCGCTTGTAATGTAGTTGCGCTTCCTCGTCGAAAAAGTGCGAACGCCCCGTCGGACTGTTAACCGCAACATGCTTTTGCAAGTAGGCGTCCGTTAAAGCACTTAACACTCGAGAAGACAGGTGTGCGTCGGGTGAAGTGTAGCTGATGCTTATGAGATCGCTTTTTTTAATGGGTTCAATTTTCAGTTTGTTGCGTAGCCGCGACACCGCTCTTGCCAGTCGCTTTTGGTGATCTCCCCTGTCCAGCACCCAAGCCCACAATGATCGCTGATTTTCCAGGCCACAAGCGACTGCTACCTTGCGAAGCACATCTTCACTCTGCATCAGCTCGATCTGAGAATTGAGTTCCTCCTCTGTAAATACGGCCTGCTGCGGCGGCGGCTCTGTATTGGTATTGGGACTGATGGTGGGGTCAAGCCTTTCACGGCGGAGCATGACTTTTGTTGATGCCGTGTATTCGGAGGCACGGATTAGCAGCACCAGAAAGGTGCCAAGCAGAACGCCTGCGAAGCAAATGAGAATCGCGCGTTTGCGGCGAAACACGAGAGACAGAAAATCCTTAAGCGAAGAACGAGATGGCTTCTGCCCCTCGTAATTTGTAACGATCAAATCTTGGGGAGACAAAGTGTACCTCTTTTCGTGTCAATAAGGATTGACCATTGCTCCGACCGATGCTCCCGGGATGAAGGGTTTTATTTTGGAAATGCGGTTTTTCGGCACAAAAAGCATGTCGCCGGGACGTAAAGGTGGATCTTCAGCCAAGTTTCCTTGCTTCTGCATCTTCTTCACATTGATAAGTTGCGCAGCAAACCAACCATTGGGGGCACGCCGGAACAACAGCACCTGCGAATGGGCCGCACTATCAAGGAAGCCGCCTGCCATAGCTACGGCCTCAGTCAAGGTCGTCTGACCACGCAGATCGTATTTCCCCGGTCGGCTCACTTGGCCACTGGCGATGAAATAAGGCTTCTCAAAGTCCTTGAGTGAAATGCTGATTACAGGATCATGCAAAATGTTTCCGTAAGCCTGAACCACGATGTCTCTCAGTTCCGGAACTGTGTGCCCCGCAACGTGCAGATCGCCCACCGCCTTAAGTGTGATGTAGCCGTCGGGTTGCACTGCGACCAACTGGTTGAAATCGGGAGTTAATTCAAACAACAGATCGAGCGAATCCCCCGGTTGCACTCTGTAGCGAGGGTTGCGGATGTGAAACGCGGCCGCGTCAGACGACGGCGGAATGGACTTCTGGGTCGCTGCGGACGCAGACGCCTGGTCGTGCACTTGTGCAAAAGAGCTGCCGATGTTAAAGGTTGCAGTTCCGCAAAGCATCGCTAGCGTCACCAACACGCCCTTGCAAGTCATCTTTGTTCTTCGGATTCTGGCAAACTCAGACTCTCTCATTTCTCTTATCCACGTGACACAATGATTTGATTTCATCTGCCGTGCGGTGGGCAGATAGAGCTAACAAATTTCCAAGGGTAGGCACTTCACATGTGTGAAGGTAATGGCTGTGTCACCCATGATCAAGTAGCGTTTCACAAAGTCCTGTAGCTCCTTCACGTTTTCCGGCCAGGAATAAGACTGGCAGGCAAACTGGGCAGCACCGGACGGCATACGAGGTGGCAAATCGTATTTGCAGGCGACCTGATTCATGAAATGGCTTAGCAGGAACGGAATTTCTTCTTTGCGATTTCGCAATGGCGGGACAGAAATCGTGAATGGGCTAAGATATGAGTAAAGTTCGGCGGAAAAAGTTCCTGCAGCAACGCTGGTTGCGATATACGGATGGGACGTCGCGATTATACGAGGCTGCGTTTGCTGAAGTTCGCTGTTTATGCCTCGACCACTCGCCTCAGCAAAGTGGTTGAGGATTTTCGCCTGCATATCCTCAGCAAGACCGAGTATGTTTCTCAATAAAATTGTATGGCACTCTTTCATTAACGGTGGTGCCTGGGCGATCTGGCCTTCAATGGGAGGGTTGGTTTCTCCGAGTGCTCTATCTAAATCTCTCCAACTCGACTCGGTGCAGTCGATCGCGCATATGGGCACTCGCGCGCAGGCAGATAATTTGTGAATCAAGCGCCCGACCGTTCCCTTGCCGGTGCCCGTTTCACCAATGATTAGCACGGGAACGCTCGCCTTGGCGAGCAACTCCGCCTGACAGCGGAGTTGCCGGGTTGCCTCGCTCCCGCACACGAAAAAGAGGCCGTCTCCGAGCTCCTCGATGCAATTTTGCAAGTGCTGCCTCGGGAATGAAATCTGCTAACAAAAGATGATCTGAGATTTGCCTTGCAGAAACGCAGAGGTGTTACAAGCCTGATTCACACTTGCTCAACCTCGTAGCCTTCAATTTGAATGGCAAAAGATCTGGCGATACTGTCCACGGAGATCACCAATCGGTTTTCGCCGCTGGCGGAAATGAGTATGCCTTCTATTCCCTCAAGCGATCCGCCTCTGATTCGCACCCGCCGTCCAAGTGTCAAGTACGGGTACCGAGTACACAAAAACCGCTGCTCCAAAATCTTCTGAATTCCGGAGATCTGCTCATCTGGGATTGCAATGGGCTTGCCTTGCATGGTTAAAATGCCAGCACAGCCCCGAAGCCCGTGTAGAGTGCGATGAACTTCAGTAGACATGACCGTGCGAAAGAACACATAGCCAGGAAATAACGGAAGCTCCACCTTCTTTTGACGATCGCTCCAATGGTGAGTCTCAATTTTAGTCGGGAGAAATGACTCCAGACCACGAACTTTGATTTGTTGGCTAACCACCCATTCATGGCGAGACCGGGTCGTGAGGGCATACCACTTGGTCACTGACTCGGCGAGTGAATTTTCCCAGGTAAAACAACTAGCTGGCTGGCACATGGCTTCGCCCTTTGAGTCCCATCTTTACTCTCAGCACGTCGGCCGATGCTGGCGTGTTTCCGATGCTCCGAAAAATAACGAACGGAGACGGCCGCCACAAGAGGTCTAATATCTCGCAGTCGTTTTGGCATTTCATTCCGGGGCTCACCAGCGAAAATGTCCGGGGAATTTCGTCCTCGGGTCAACTACTTAGGGGAGCCCATTATGTTCGGGAATTTTCCGGAGGGTACGGACCCATCGAGGAGCACCCGCCAATTGTGAAGAATGAAAATTAACGGCTTAAGTTCCAAACTTCGATGATTCACTCGGTATTGCAGATCGCGAATCTTGGTTCGAGCTACGCAAAGCGTACAGAACTACCTCCAATCGTGTCGACACCCCAAGTTTGTCGAAGATGCTGAAGACGTAATTCTTAACTGTGTGTTCACTGAGTCCAAGCCGATGGGCCATTTCACGGTTGCTCGAGCCTTCTGTCAATAGCTTCACTACTTGCAGCTCGCGGTTCGTGAGCAGTTCGATTCCCTTTGAGTTCACAATCCGCGGCGGCGAGGAGGTCCGGAGCGCGTCGATCACGTGTTCCACTTCTACGTTGCTTATCCAAACCTGTCCTGCCAGCACACAGCGAATACACTTGCGCAGCTCAGCAGGCGGGCGGCTGCGAGAAAACACACCCGAAGCACCGCTACGAAATGCCTCGGTTACAATTTCCGGGTCTTTGGAATCAACCAGCAGTACCACGCGAGGGAGCGATTGCCGTGTGCGCAATTCCCGCAGTACAGTCAAACCTGCTAAAGCACCGTCCTGAAGCTGAACGCCCATGACGATCACGTCAGGGCTTAAAGATTCCGCGGTGGCAATCACATCGGCGGAGGTCACAGCCCATCCCGCCACCTTAAAATGGTTGCGTGTCAGTGAGGCGGCGAGGAGTTGGCAGTCCAACGGACTCGCGTCGGCCAGAAAAACACTTGCGAGGGCCCCTGATGCTGGAAACATACGGACAACCCAGGGTCGTCTTTGCCGCACGAGAACGTCATCCCGACCCTTTTGCTGGAATCAAGAGATCCGAGGGGCAGGAGCACGACCGATGGAGCCTAGTCCGCTTGCTTGGTCAGAACTGCACGCGACGGGTGGCGCTCACGAATCCAGCGCGTCTTACTTGACGAACTATGCATGAATCGCGCGTAGGTTGTCAATTTCGAAAGTATTTTGAATATACAACTTTAGTTGTAATACTTCATGTCTTGCTTCTGCAGTGACGGTGCATCTCATACAAGTACCCCAACGCGGCATATTGCTCACGGAATGTCAGCTTGGGTGACATTTGAATACCCACTTTCGAAGCCGTTGGCATCTACGGCCGTGGTGGCATAATAATAGGCGTTCCCGGATTGCACTTGGAGGTCAGTGAATGCGGTTGCCGTTATGACCGCTGGGTTGATTCTTAAGTAAGAACCGTTTGCCTGCGTAGAGCGATAGACGTTATAGCCAGCGACAGTAGAAGTGCTCGGGCTCCATGAGAGGTCAACGGAGTGGGTCGTGGGAGCCGAAACCGATACCTGTGCGCTCGCACTGGCTGCAGGATAATATGTGCTCTGAGCTGTAACAATTATGGGAACACTGGGGACTGCCGCCGGCGCTGTGTATTTTCCAGTCGAGGACACTATCCCCGTAGAAGTGTTCCCTCCGGTGACCCCGTTCACCGACCAAAGGACTTGGTTCGCAGACGTTCCCGATACAGTTGCAGCGAATTGTTGAGATTGACCCGTCTGGACGGTTACGGCATTTGGTGAGATTAAAAGCGAAACTGGCGGAGGGGGCGAAACCGTCACGATTGCACTAGCAGATGCCGAAGACTGATAAAGGCTCTGTGCAGTGATCGTTATTGAGGTCGGGGGTGCGTTTGCAGGCGCGACATATAGACCTGAGGACGAAACCGTGCCGACCGTTGAGTTGCCGCCAACTGTAGCATTTACAAGCCAAGTCACCGCAGTATTTGAAGTTCCTGAAACTGTTACAGAGAATTGCTCAGGCTGGCCAGTTTGTAGGCTTGCGCTAGTCGGGGTGATGGAAACGCTCACTTTGTGGTTACGGCCATTGTGCTGACCTGATCCAGAGCAGGCGAGCGGCAATGAAAAAATCGCGAGAAGGATGCCAACTTTGATGCAGAGCGGAGAAAAGAAACTCATTCGCGAATTCTGATTGAATCTTGCTGCTGCCACAACATCACTCTAGGCCATAGCGAGAGTACATCCTAGTTGGACATAAGGACATTGGCCTCCAGGTGTGGAACAAGTCACGACGCCCAGAACTCGCGCAGGCGTGTCGCATTACTCGCCATCAGCAGCATGGCGCGATTGCTCAGCTGGATCCACGGAACGACGCCCACAACCTTATGATTCCAACGTCGACCGAGCCAGTGCCAATTTCGATCAGCGGCATGTGTTTACGTTGAGCTACATCTGGAGCCAGCCGAATCCTGGGAAAGCAATTCGGGCAATTGGCAATCTCGCGCATCCTTGAACGCGATGCGCCGTTGCTTTTTACATCGGGAGCCGAGGACGCATTGATGCCAAGGGGGCAAGTGAAGGGAGTGACGTTCCAGAATTCCTTGTAGAGTCCGCAGAGCTACCGACGTATCCCCGACGATAACGCTTTAGATTGGTTGACGCCCTCGCTGATAGCGGAGAAAACCTACTATCTTGCGAGGAAAAGCTGAGCCACCCGGGCTGATAGTTCAGAAATCTGCGTATCATTCACTAAGCCGGAAAAGCCGAAAACTTATAGCACTACGCGAGGGGGCCCGGCAAGGTCGAGATGTGTTGCATCAAGTCAGCCCAGACGCCGTCGGGCATGCTGAGAAATACGTTCACAACATTTGGGTCAAACAGTGTTCCCGATGCGCGTTGAATCGCCTTTTTCGCCTCCGAGATCGAAACTGCGCGATGGGAAGACCGTCCCTTCTCCCAAGCTATTACGTTATCGCCCAATGGCGGACGCCCTGTAAGCAGAGCCTCTAGCGCATCGGCAACTCTCAGAATACGTGCGCCCAGAGGAATTGCTTCGCCCTTAAGACCTTTTGGGAACCCCGTCCCGTCAAAGGATTCGTGCTGAGCTGCCACGATCTCAGAAACAGTTGTGAATGGAATCGTGTCGATTTCAACATCATGCAAAACGGCGGCCCTCGCCGTTACTCTAATGTCCAGGTCTGCACGACCAAGAGCCCGGCCGAGCGCCATCGTGAAAGCTGCGACCCGCTTCTTCCCAAGTTCGTCAGCCATTTGAATTTGACGCAGTTTTCATACTAGCCGACCCGTTGATGATAAATCTCGATATCATCATTGACGCCGTTAGGGCAAAAGAAAAGCCCGGTCACGATAAGCGGAGCCGGGCCTCTTCACGGGCACAATTTCACAACATCTTGACGCTTTCGACGTGTAATGAAGTTCCTCTCAGATGCCCGGTTATTTCTACGTGCTGCGCCTCATGGCCTTGCAGTTTGTCCGGGTTTTCAACGGTCAAAACTTTATCGTCTTCCGTCACGACTACCATTTTGGCCCCTTCTTTGATGCACTTCCGGTTGCATTCACCGTATTTTTTGAGTTGTTCAGCCGTCGCGTTCTAGTGTCGAGTCAAGGAATTCGCGGTTTTGGGATCGGATTCCTTCAAGGCAGCGCACTTCGAGTCTGCTACATAGCCTTTGACAGTAGTCTCATCCGCAGCTAACGAAACATGGGCAAGGACGAACAGGACAGAAAGAGCAAGACTGATCAGCGATAGTTTTTTCATGGTAAGCATCCCCACAGGCTGCTGAATACTGCCGCACGAATGCTTGCCAAACCGGCGCCCAGAATAGTATCTAAATTCGGCCATGCCGTCATATCTTATCTCTGCACGGACACCCCTGCCGGGAACCGTGGTCAGCTCGCTCAGCACGCTGATCATCGCGCCCTGAATCAAAAAGAACTTCTTCTCCGGTTCGTCCTGGAATGCTAGGAACTCAGGCAATGTTGCTGTCATAGCGCCCAAACCAAAATCAATCTCGCGGTGCTTGCGAAGAGAAATAATTTTCATTACGCCACCAGGGTAGTCAGTTAGCAGGGTTACTGCGAGTCCCGCGCCTCCACTGATCAGTGCTGCAACGGCTGCACGTTTGCTCTTTCGCCAGAACCAAAGCGCGCTCATGAAAGAGCTTCCCACCATCACGTAGTCGAGGACGGCGTGCGCTTCAGCCGAAACGGCATTGAGTCCTCCTCTTTTGATTGTTCTTTGTTCGAGATTGCTACCGATAAGCAAAGGCTTTCCCACTAAAAAGCATGTTGTTCTCAGATGTTCAGGCAATCCCGAGATTTGCAGAGAAATGAAAATACGCTGCAGCCATTACGGTAAGCCTCGGTACCGTCCTCTGATCGGCGCAAGTGTCTCCACACGTTTCAATCTTTCAGTGTACGTCTATACCGTTTCGGGGATGAGATCGCGGCTTGGTGAAGTTGTATCCTTGGTTGCTAATTCAGCTTTGAATTCGGACGTTCTAATTTGAAACCTGAATAGCACTCGATAATTTGAGCATCTCAAGCCAATAGGATTGCCACAGAACACATAAAGATGGTATGGCAGAGCGAGGATCTCAGGGCACGCGAGTTGTTTCGGTTGGCACGAACTCCAATCTTCTTGCCCTAAGGCATGCAGTATTGGAATTAGGGGGATTCGAGGTTTCGAGTACGAGTAGCATACCTTTTGCTCAGGCCCTAATGAGGCATGAGCGTTGCGGGGTGCTCCTGCTCTGCTACTCCGTACCAGAAAACTGGAGAGAGACTCTCATCCGCTCCTTCCGCGAGTCTTGTCCCAGGGGCCGTATAGTGGGAATTATCGGCGGAGATCTGAAACCTGTGTCGGAGAGCATTGATGCAGTTATTTACAGCACCGACAAAGCCGATGCGCTCCTAAGCGCGGTCGCGGGAGAAAGTCGCCGGGAGAAGACTGGTTAGGGCGGCTACGCATTCTCCTCAGGATTTGTGCTGCTTTGTCCGGTGCACATTCCCAGAGCTTTGAGGAGTGCGAAGCGCCGGAACCTGAGTTTCCTCATTACCGCCTTCTCACCACTCCCGACATGAGATTGCGTCAGCGGGCCCTGATTCGCGTAGAAAACATTTCCGCCAGTCAGTCATTTCAAACGAAGGCAGCAGCCTTCTTCTGCGCAGCCGGATTATCATCGTAGGCACTAAGAAGTTCGCCTCGTAGGCACTGTGAAGGTAGGGAAGGCCGCAACCGCATTCCGGGGAGCGCTAGCTCCCTGAGAAGATAACTAGCTGAAACGGGAGCAGCGCCGTTCTAGTCCGCTGCGGGTGAGGCCTGAGATGATCTTTTCCGTCCAGACAGACGGTTAGGAATCTAATCACGGTGTTATCGAGGTTGTTCCAGTGCCAAGCACCACCAGTCCGTCTGTCCTCGCACCGAACTCGGCAATTTTCCAGCAGCGCCGAGTAGATGTTCTGCTCTCTGTTCAGAAGGCAGCACATCAAATTGGCTCGATCCTCGAACTGGATGAACTCTTGGACACGATTGTCCACCGGATTGCGGTGGAGTTTGGCTGCATAGAGTCCAGTATTCTGCTGGTAGAGGGTGACCAATTCCATCTCGCTGCCGTGCATGGTTGCACTCAGTCCAGCAAGGGCGAGCGTTGGCCGGTGACTGAAGGTCTGTCTGGACAGGTGGTAATTACAGGCAGGGCTCACTACG
>Ga0105241_10000400_pt1 | contig 32804 bp, 28 predicted proteins | sample KBSC64metaG_FD_80422 | JGI IMG/M metagenome (GOLD analysis project Ga0105241, IMG submission 80422) | Corn rhizosphere microbial communities from Kellogg Biological Station, Michigan, USA - KBS C6-4 metaG | ecosystem: Host-associated > Plants > Roots > Rhizosphere > Soil | place: Michigan, USA... | reverse complement strand
GAGCCGGTTCTGCTACTGGGATGTCACCGGTATTGGCATGTTGCAGCGTATCCCGGCACAGCAAGCTACGGGCACGTACAGTCTCAATCTAACCGTGACGATTTTAGCGCAATGAGCAGGCGGGGATGGCTGCTGACTTTGAGCGTCGCGCTCACTGGAGCTTTTTCGTTTATTGCCTCTGCTGCCGCTACGCCAAATGATACCTTCACGCAGCACATCTTTCCGATGGATTGTATCTTTAATGAGGTGAACGACGGAACGGCCACCTACGCATTCTTGACGCCGGCGGCGTGCGGTGTGTTGCAGCCTGCTGCGTCAATCAATGACCAGAGCGGTCAAGCTGGGAATGGCAGCGCCCCAGCAGCAGGTGTTCGCGGTAATGGCGGCCGGACAGGAGCGTCTCGCACGGCGACAAGCCCGCCCACAACTGGCGGTACGACGGGCGCTGGTGGGTCGACCGCACCAATTCAAAACGACAATTCTGAAAGCCCTAGCATCCAAAACGACGCGCTGAGAAGCTCTCGCGGCATCGTCATGTGGCTGATGGCGGGCGTGGCAGTACTAATGTTCTGGTGGTTGATTATATTATCTCGGCGCCGTCGCAAGAAGGACGAGGAAGAAGAAGCCGAAGCTCGCCATGAGGCGAAGCAGCTACACAAAAGGTAGTCGAAGTCAGACTAAACTATTCAACTTCTTCAGTGATAGGTTCGAGCGTGAGCTGCTCGTCGTGCTCGATTTCAACTTTATGGCGTGTGCCCCAGCCGGTTTTCCAGCAGGTGATCATACCCCAGACGCGGAAGGCGCGCAGCACCACGATAGACCACACCGCGGCAATGGGCGATAGTAAAAAGATGCCGATTTGTGCTCGTAGCGGCACATCAGAACGTACGATGGTGAAGTACCGTGCCGACTGAATAAACCCAAGCGCCACCGGAATAACGAAGACAATGGCAGGAATGGGGGCATGTTTTTCGATGGGAAGCACGAATAAGATTTCGACGAGTATCGTCGTATTTACGAGCAAGGTAATCCAGCCGACTAGCTGGCGGATGAACCCCCAAGACAACACGGGTAAGTATCGAATGCGCCAGAAACTGCGGATGAACGAGCCGCGCATCCAGCGCATTTGCTGGCGGACGTGGTGGCTCATTCTCTGGGGCATATCGGAGAAAACCATGGCAGTGGGTTGTTGGACGGTTTTGCCCTTGAGTAAGGCAAAAAGCGTTAAGAACGAGTCATCAGAAAATTCGACGTGGCGGCCGAGGAAGCGCTCATGGGTGTAGCCGTTGGCCAACGCGTCGGCGATTACCGGCATGCGGTAGAACGCCAGGCTGCCGCTGTTCACTAACACGCTATTCAATTCGCTCATCGCCGAGCGGTCGATGAGTTGCTGCATCCCGAGGAAAATGAGGTCGGTGATGCGCGTCAGTAAACTGCTGCGCAGGTTTTTAGTGAGCAGCAGGCCGGCAACCGATTCCACGTGTGTGTCTTCGAATGGCTTGAGTCCTTCGCGAATGGCATGTTTATCAAGGATGCCATCAGAGTCAACAGTGACGATAATGGTGTTGTCGCGAGCTTTGACCTTTTGCAGTCCGGTGGCGTGCGCCGCTCGCTTACCAAGGTTTTTGCGCTTTTTTACCCAGGTGACGGCGACGCCTGCGGCAGCCGCCTCCGCCGTAAACCATTTTTTGAGTTTGGCATAGCTTTGCTTGGAACCATCGTCCACGACATGTACTTCATCTGGCCTGCGCGTTTGTGCGAGCAATGACTCAAGGCAATGCCTTAAGGCGATTTCGCTTTCGTTGTAAGCCGGAATGAGCACCACTACATGCTTATCGTCGCCAGCCTGCTTGGCTTTGTATGGTCGGTGTAGTACGGCGAGCACTGTCTGCATGAAGAAAATTAGGCCGCTGGCAAGGTAGAATCCTTTAAAGTTGAACGAAGTCTTTTCGTAGACATTCCAGAGCTGCAGGCCGGCCCAGGCCAGTAATGAAAAGCCGAGCAAGAGCAACGGAAATGCTCGTTCTTGTTTGTACACTGCTGATAATGTGCCTGTGGTTTGCTCGACAGGCCCTACGGGCTCGTCGTCAAAATCAGGAATACTACGGTCGAGCCGCAACTTATTTTTGGACTGAAAACTGACTTTTACGAAGATCGCGCTGACGGTCGCAAGGCATACGCCGACAATTGGTGCTGTTTCAACACCGGAAACCCTGAACATATGAACACTCCCTGACTAGTGTGGGCATAAAGTAACACACTGATGCATATTACGCAATAGTAGGACATGATATTGCGCACATATAAAATATCCAGGGTAGGCGTGTTTTAATCAGCTGCGAGTGGTTTTGCTCGAGCAAGCAGTTGCGCTTTGAGTGTCAGGAAAGAACTGATGTCGTCGCTCTTGTCATAAAAAGTTTGCTTCGTAACACGACCGGTTTTGTCATAGGCGCATATAACCATGCGCTGGTTGTCAAACATCATAAGATCTCCGCTGGGCAGGTTTAGGCCGGCTACCGCTTGCTGATTGACGGTGAAGATTTGCTCGCCACCCGGGATATTGATATGCTTATAGAACTCAATTTCCCAGGCGGTATAAGGCGTGAGCGGCTCTTCAATGACGCGAATCCGCCGCATCAAGACGCCTTGGTCGGACTTCTCTTTGCATCGCTCCGACCAGCCACCGTGAGTTGTTTGTGCGAGGAGGGCGAGGCTTTTGGCGTAATCGCCAGCGAGCCACGCACGGAGAGAAGGGCAGTCGTCTTCGCCGAAGTAGTCCTGTAAGACCTCGATCTTAAACCACTCCTGGCGCATTTCTTGCCAGTACTGATTCCAGATAGGCTGCCCAGCAGCGCGTGTAACAGTTTGCATGTGTTCAAGTATACTCTGCAATAAACAGATTTTGTTGCTTCTAATTGGCGTCGCGACGGCGGAATAGGAACCAGGCGATGAGCCAGCCGCCAACCAGATATGCTGCAAAAACAAGCACACCATTGACCGGGCTTAAATATCCGTTCATTGGTGTCTGCCCTTGAGTGGCGGCGGCAATGACATCCGGCGGATTGGTGACTTGGGACAGCGCAGTGAACGGCATGTACACACTATTATGCTTTAGGAGCAAACCGAGAAAACCTTCAAATGTGCCGGGCAGGATGAGCAGCACGGTAATGGCCGCGACTTGGTTGCGCACCAGCGTAATAATCAGCAGCGCCGCCAAAGCGTAGCCTTCGGTAAAGGCCAGTAACTTCAGCGTATAGTTCAGTACGTCAAAGGTCTGGTGGGGCATGGTGCCGCCCGAAAGATGTAAGCCGAGTACCATGCCGCCCAGTGCAATTCCCATCCCAATCAGCGTGTATATAAATGTAAAAAGCGCAACAACTGAGATTTTGCTGGCAAGCACTTTGGTGCGGCTTTTTTGATTGGTAAGTGTGTACATAATGGTGCTATAGCGATACTCATGGGCAAACAGTAACAGGGAGATAATACCTACGAATATCGACAAAACGTTGGCATTGCGCACTAAGGAGCTGGCGAGATATAGATTGCCGCCGAGATCGGTGGCGACACTTTTACCCGTGCGGTAGCCAATGACATACAGAGACAAAAATAGGAGGAGCGCATACGCAAACGCCGTGATGATGTAGGTCGAGCGAACACTGAACAGTTTTCTGATTTCAGAGCGAATGGCGGCGATCATTGGTGGCTCACTTTCGCGGCAAATTCTTCGCTGCCGGCGGTTAATTCTAAGAATGCTTCTTCGAGCGAGGCGTTTTGTTTGGTTAATTCCAGTACAGGCAGCCCGGCGTCGAAGGCGATTTTGCCGATGTCGTCGGTGGGCTTGCCGGTAACTTTGAGGCCGTCGTCCTGTTTCTCAAAAGTAACGTCTTTCGTTTTGAGTACTGTCTCGAGTTTGGCGAGTTGCGCCACGCGTACGAACACGCTCGAGTGCCCACTGCCCGAGATTAACCCTTGGATGGAGGTGCTGGCGATAAGCTTGCCCTTGCCAACGACCACGACGTCATCGGCCATTTGGGCCATCTCGCTGAGCAAGTGGCTGGAGACGAACACGGCGTTGCCAGCGTCGGCGTAAGCTTTTAAGAAATCACGCAGCCAGGCGATGCCCTCAGGGTCGAGCCCGTTGGCTGGTTCGTCGAGAATGAGGTGCTTAGGCTGGCCCAGAATGGCAGCAGCAATGCCTAAGCGCTGGCTCATACCTAGGCTAAATTTGCCGGGGCGAGACTTTGCGACCTCGGTGAGCCCGACGATGTCCAATACTTCATCAACACGCTTCAGTGGCACGCCACTTGCCGTGGCCAGTACATTCAAGTGCTGCCGAGCAGTGCGCGTAGGGTGAAAGGCTTTGGCCTCCAGTAAAATGCCAACCATTTTGGCGGGCTGGTCGTAGTGGTGGAGTGGTTTGCCGTCGAAAGTCGTGCGGCCAGCGCCTCGGTCGAGCTCGAGCATCAACCGCATGGTGGTCGATTTGCCAGCCCCGTTTGGTCCGAGGAAGCCGGTTACTTTGCTGTCGCCGACCTCAAAAGACAGATCGGTGACAGCCATTTTCTTGCGGTAGCGTTTGGTCAGATGTTCGGCTTTGATCATGTCGCTTATTATAAGGAGCTTGCCGGTGAATTGCTACTGCTTATCTGATCTAATTGGGCTATGTCATGAAAAAGCGCCCTCAAAAGAGAGCGCTTTTTCGATCTTTGCAGAAGGCTACAATTCAGCGTAAGCTTCTGTGCGGAATTTGCGCGGCAGGAGAAAACTCATTGCCCCGGTTACACCGAGTAAGGCAATCGCGTAGACGATCGACCAGCGGAAAGCGTTGTCGAAGTTTTTAGCGTTGGCCTGCAATGCGGCTGTCTGAATTTGCTCAGAGAGCACCGTATTCTGCTGATTGCCATCTTGCTTACAGCTCGCTGGCACCACGTTGGCATCCTTAGCACGCGAACGATCGACGAAACAGTCCTTTGCTCCGGCAATAATACCAGCTTGATTTGCGGCCGGCACATGCGCTTGGGTAAGGGTATAGTGCAGCTGTGGCTCAATGGTGGTAAAACTCTTGGGCGCAGCACTGCTAATTTGGCCGAAGAAGATAACCCCTACGACGGCCACGCCAATTGCGCCACCAATTTGCTGCACGGCGTTCAAAGCACCACTGGCCGAACCGGCATGTTGCGTGTCGACGCCATTTAATACCGAAGCGAACAGTGAGCTAAATACAAATCCCATACCCATGCCGGTAAGCAGCAGCGGCCCGACGACTTGCCATGAATGCAGCCCAAAGGCGTAATGGTAGGAAACGAGTAGTGTGAGTGCGAGCCCACAGCCCATGATGACCGTACCCAGTGTCATTGCGTAACGGCCCAGTTTTGGCACAAGCTTGTCTCCGAGTATCGCCATAGTCATCGCAATACCAAAGGCTACCGGCAAACTGGTAAGTGCTGCATGAATCGCACTGAAGCCCAAACCAATCTGTAAAAGTAGGGTAAAGGTCAGGAAGAAGCTAATCATGGCCATTTCAAAGATCAAGTTGACACTGAGGCCAACACCAAACGAGCGATTCTTAAACAGCGACGGCAAAATAAGCGATGAGCCATCGATTTGCTCTTTGCGTTTCTGCCACCAAGCGAATAGGGCGAACACCGGTAGGCTCGCAGCCATCATCACAAACGACCACGCTGGCCAGTCGTATTCGCGGCCTTGGATTAACGGGTAGCTCAGCAAGAATATGCCGGTCACAACGAGTAACGTACCGAAGATATCGAGTTTGAGTGGATGCGCTGATTTGCCATCAGGCAAGTAGCGAATGCCCATGAATAGGGCGAATAGCCCAATCGGTACGTTAATCAGGAAAATCGGGCGCCAATCCCAACCGAAGACGTTCCATTTAATAAGCAGTCCACCGACCACCGGCCCGAGTGACGCGGCCATACCACCGAGCGCACCGAACAAACCATTCACGCCTGCCCGTTCTTCGGGCTTGTACATCACCTGCATCATGGACAGTACTTGCGGTACCATCAATGCTGCCATGGCGCCTTGCAGCAGGCGGGTGGCAATCAACATGCCAGGATTGCCGGCTAAACCGCTCAAGAGAGAGGCGACAGTAAAACCGCCGACACCCCACATAAAGACTTTTTTGTAGCCATAGACGTCGCCCATGCGACCACCGGTGACGAGCAGAGTAGCAAAGGTCAGCGCATACCCAGCGACCACCCACTGGATGGCGGCGAAGCTGGCGCCGAGGTTATCGCGGATAGTTGGAATAGCAACGTTGACGATGGTGCTGTCGAGCAAATCCATCACGAATGCCAGTGCGACGATAATCAGCGCGACTGTTCGCATCTTGTGTGTAAATGTCGCAGCATGCTCTTGGGCTGAAATTGGCGCATCTTTTGCAGCCATAGGGTGTCCTTTCAAAGTTATTGATTATGTACTCGTCGCAGTGTCTATCATAGGCGTCGTCATTATTCCTTTAACTTTTTACTAGAATCGACATGATGGGCAGCAGAAAACATATGAAAACCCTGCGAGAGGTCGCTGTGCTCCCAGAGCTTTTCAAGAAGCTTGTGAAAGGTAGTGCGTTCGGCTTCGGTAAGTGAAGCAAACATACTGGCTTCGATGTCAGAGCGAATAGCACGTAGTTTTTTCTGGATGTCCGCGCCCTTGTCCGTGAGCTCAAGCTGATAGCCGCGACGGTCGGTGGGGTTGGGCTTGCGCTGTACAAGGCCTTGTTCCTCAAGCGCGTCAATCGTAGCTACGAGGTTGCGGGGGTCGACGCCGGTAAAGTCTGCTAGCCGTTTTTGTGAAACAGGGCCAAGCGCCGTGAGCGCAGGCAGGAAACTAATGACATGTAACCCTTGCCAGCTGATACCAAAGCGCTCAATAGCCTCGGCAAATTTACGGCGTGATTCGCCGCCAAGCATCGCAAGCAGGAAGCCGCTGTTTTTTGCCAGAATGCTCGTTATAGTTGTGCCCGTGGATCGAGTCATGAGCTCATTGTATACATAGTCATGAGTCATGTCAATCATAACTCATGACTATATTGCGTATTGACTACTTTCGAGTAGTTGTAAGATGGCTCCAGTGAGTAGTTCGCCAACAAATAACAAAATGGGACTGAGACCAGGCTAATATTTTGTTGTCCTTAGTCTGATTAGCTATTTAAATTGTATAACGACGAATGTATTCGTACTGGCTGGATGATGATTTACGCAACTTCTATGGGGTGATGACAGGCGATTCGGTGGCTCTACGCGGACGCGGAGGCCTAACCTTGCCAAGGTGATATCAGCGAGTATAATGAGCGGCAATATGGCGAGCAAAGCAGAGTCCCAAGAACCTAGCCGGGAAGTCCGTGGTTATAGAGGTATGTTGGCTGTCGGGACGTTGGTGCTTGCAGCGTCGACCCCGTTCTTGACCGGGTGTCAGTCGAATGCGAACGGCAGTGGCTACAGCAGCTCGAGCCCAAGAGCGGCAAACGGCGATGTAAGTCAGCGAGTGACTGATGTTCATATACACTGCAATAGCAAGAAAGGTCCTCATGCTGTTAAGATAAACGGTATTGCCGGCCAGGCGTGGGCTGCAAACGTATACTACTCAGATTATGCAGTTGGGTTCTCGGAAAGCGCAGATGGAAAATTTTTCGCTCAAAGAGGGGCTATTAGTCCTGGAAGCGAAGTCAGCGGGTATGGCTCGGTGCGAACAGGGGGCGGGACGATCGACACATACAATGCGAACCTAGGTGCTAGTCGGGGTGACGTGAATCAAATAATTGTATATTGTCGCGCTGAAGACAATACAAGAGCTAACTCCCACCCGCGCTATGCGCCGTTTTCCGTAGAGGTTCACGATACACCTTCTACCGTAGAGGTGCCGCAGACGGCAACGCCTATTTCTTAGAGATCGAATGAACGGTTCTCATGCCGCCATCGTTGCAAAAATAAGTCACACAAAAAACAAGATGACCTACCGACTCTCGTGTTGGTTACCCGTTAACTCAGATGAGTCTTTTTAAACGCATAACCAGCGCGCAGATAAAGTACGCTTTCGAATATAAGTGCAACAGCTCCAAGATCTAAGTAGAGATTATCGGAGGCGATGTTATGGCCTGTATACCAATACACGAGGAAGTACACCACGGTTGCGCAGTTGAACATAAAGGCATGTACGAGTGCGTTTGTCGATCGCGCATACAGAAACGTTACGTGGGAACGCGCTTTGACGAGGAGAGTTACTGAGACTAGGAGGTTGAGTAGGAGGAGACCGTGTGACGTTGCGACGCTTATTATGTAAGCAGTGCTCAGTGGGCCAACGCGAAAGGGCGTAGTCAGAAAAGCGATCAAAACATAGACAGCGATGGCGCCGGCGGTGAGTAGAGTGATAAATCGGTACGAAGTCAGACGGCTGCGCACCTCAGTTAATAGTGCGAGCTTACGCGAGCCGAGATAAAACGGAATACAGGCGAGGCCCAGCGTGCCGACCATAATCGTGGGGGCGAGTGGGCTTTTCGGTGCCAAAGCTCCTAAGAGCGGCTGCACTGGGGTGACTGCCGCGATGCAAAATAATGCCCCTGCTAGGTAGCTATATGCTTGCCGTACTTCGCTCGTGACTTCTTTGCGAGCGCTTGCAAAGAGTAGCGCGGTGCCGGCATACATTACCAAATAGAGCGTACTTAAACTGATTGCACTCCGAGCAGTATGCTGCGCTGGGCCGAGCAATATGAAAGAAATGGCGGCCACGCCGAGTGCGGTTGCAATAATGAGTGCAATCCACCGGTCGAGGAGTCGTGTCGTGCGCTTGACGGCATTGCTGAAATGACGCTGGATGTGCGTATGCAGCGTCTCGTAGCTGAAAGTGCGAAATTGCTCTTGGTTGACGAGGATTTGCTCGAGTTGCTGCTGTAGGCTATGCAGGTTAGTTCTGTCGATCTCGCTCAATGAGCCCGTTCCTCGAGCGGTAACTTTACGCAATGTGTCGAGCATCGGATCAATCAGCTGAAAATTGGAGACTAGTGAGGCGGTGTAGGTAATCACCTCGACAAGTTGCTCATTAGGAAATTGTTCGGTAATAGGTTGTTGAGTTGTTTGCCCATCCATCATAGGTAGTGTAGCATGAGCGATTTGAAGTGCGGCAAGTAAAATCAAGATCGGGAAGCGGCGAGGGTAGGTGATTTACAAATTAAGCATAATATGCTATTATATAGAGCATTATGTCAGGCATGGAACGCCCTGCAGGGAGTCAAGAGGTACTTCCTGTTTTAGTCTCTGATCGCGACATCGCAGCACGAGCATATACTGATCTAACAGAATATGTGGATGCCTTTGCGACGAGTGGCGTGCTGCCTGGGGTTGCTGCTGAGTCGGGGTTTCCTGATACGCCTTCATATCAAACCGCACTATTTGTAAGTGGGGTAACCGAACTACTCCGAACAGCAACGCGGGTTCCCTCTAATTATCATGATATGCCGCCTGCATTAAAAGATGATCACAACCCATTGTATGGGGCACTGGGTGTTGCTGATAATCATGACATGTTCTGTGTGGTTGTGCAGAACGAATCCGATGCCGAGTTGCATGAGCGCGTCCTTGGCTACGTCGAGAAGCGTACTGAAATCGCCGTAACCATAGACGATAGAGCTGCCGTGCGTCATGTGGCGCAGGAGCGCGCCGTTGCTGTGCGTCGGCAGATGCTGAGCGTGTACGCTCAGCATGGGTTACTTACGCCACAAGAGCGGGACAATCTTGGAATACCGACCGTTGCCCGTGAATCTAACACTGTCGATCCTCGAACTGCCCCAAATGGCTGTGTTCCAGGTTTTACCGCCATTACGCCAAAAACGAGCGAACAAGTGTATGCAATTGCTGCATCCAGGGCCTGGGACGCGAGAAGTGCCAGTTCCTGTGGTCGCGAAGTGGCGGCGGCGCGAATGAATAGTGCGGTCGTCATTGGCATGCCACGAGCGACGGTAGAGGCAAAAATCGATTCGCGCTATGGATATGGCAAAGATGGTGATTCCATCGGTCTGAACCAGAGCGTAGGACCGGATGCATTTAGCGTTGTGATTGCTGGCGGGCAGAATGCGCAGCTGGCCCAAGGAGTATTCGCCGGTGCCGACGTAACGGTATTGGAAGCGTCGAAGGGTGAGATGCAATTGCAGCCCAAGACAGACCCAATCGGCGTGTATGATTTTCCGGCAGCAATGCAAGCTGCCATTCAGGAGTATGGTCCGATGGTCTTCGTTGTGGCCTCGCTTCCGGAAGATCCCTACCCAGAGGCTATTGAGGCGAAGCCTCTGCTTGAACGATCGTACTACGATGGTCCCACGATTTCCTCGCCAGAAGAACGTCGTGCACTGAAGACGAAGCTTGACAGCATGATTGCCGAGCTGCCCGACAGGGTGCCGTATTATCATGGCCTTACGGGGTTAGAATTCGATCAAGTGCCGAAAAGGCCGACCAATAAGCTGCAAGCGTTCCTGAAAGCGATGACGCCAGGGATTGATGCTATTTCGCTGCGTTATGATCAAGAAGGCTCGTTCGCCCCATCCAGTAGCATCGACTGTCTGTCTGACGAGGTGCGCACCAAACGTTTTTTGCAGGCTATCGAAGCTACCGTCCAGCAACTCGAAGCATCCACTCCTGAAGATGAATTAATAGAGATCTGTGACGCCGGAACCGGTGCAATCCCGATTATGGCCATCTACGCTGCGCTGTGTTCGGATCGGGTACGTTGTACGGCGCTTGAGCTCAACCCGGCCTCGGCGAAACTGGCCCAAGAGTTGGTGAATGCCTTGGGGCTCGCCGATCGAATTACTGTTATTGAAACCAACGCTATTACCTACAAACCAGACAAAATGTTTCATGCGCTTATTTCTGAAACGATGAATTCGGGCCTTATAGATGAGCCAATTGTTGACATACTGGGCAATCTCAAGCCTTACGTCAAGGAAGGCGGCAAGGTGTTGCCGAGTGCCATACATGTGCTGGCCGCATTGCGCTATCCGCGCGTTGAGCCCATTGGCTATTCGCGAATAGGGGACTGTATCGCACCGGTGTTTGACGACCAAGAGCTTAGGTGGTGGCCTATTGTGAAGTATCTGCCTGGCGATAATCTTTCTAAGATTGAATGCGTCTTCTCAACCGAAGGCTTGCCGGCAGGTGACTACTCAGTCGGTACGAGTTGTATTGTAGAACTGGGCGTGGACATGTCGGGCGAGAAGATGTACATCCTCAACGGGCAGTCGCTCATTACAGCTGGTCGTTTCCCAATTGAGCCTGATGGAAGTGTCGGTGTGCGGCGAGTGCCATCTGGCGGGATGATAGGCGTTAGTTACCCGCCTGGCGGGGATATACAGCTTTTTGCCCCTGCGGAGCAGCAGGGTAGGTAGTCTTTCCGTTTCTATGCGGCTCAGTACGGAGTGAGCAATAGATCTCAAATATAATCGCCAGTATCAGCGGCGTGGATTAGCTTCCTGGTATAAAAATTCGTTGTAATTTCGATTGAAGCGATACAATAAGTCTATGCACAAAACTGAGCTTGTCTGGAGGGAGCGAACTTCGGGATTGGATGTGATAGCTTCGGTGTGGACGTGCAACGCCTCGACGGTTACGGCTCGCACCGTGTTGGCTGACCCGTGCATTTCTATGATTTTTATCAAAGGCAAGGATAGTGCTGAAGTAATTCTCAGAGGTCCTGAAACAAAGCCGCGGAGCGAAGTGCTGCTGCCGGGCCATATCTGGACTGCCATTCGCTTGCAGCCGGGCGTGCAATTGCGGAACTTTCCGGTGGAACAGATCGCGGATAGTTTTCGCACCGTGTCGGCTGATAGTGAGGGGTGGTTTCATTTTGAAGGGCAACAGCTGCAGTTCCCGGGGTTCCATAATGCCGAGCAGCTTATTATCCAAATGCAAAAGCGCGGCTTGATTATCGGTAAGGCAATAGACGGTACGGAAGGTCCAAAGGAGGGCATCTCGTCTAAAAGCTACTCAAGGCTGGTTAAACGCACCACAGGCCTTTCGCCGCATAAGCTCAAGCAGCTCCAGCGTATCCACGAAGCTTTGCAATTATTGCAGCAAGGAGCGCCAGCTACAAAAGTGGCTGCCGAGCTTGGTTTTGTCGACCAAGCCCACTTAACGCGTGCGGCTAAGCAGTTTTTAGGGCATACGCCAAGAGAGTTGCTGCGCGTTCCGCAGAAGCCGTAAATTGTCCAAAATATCCAATATTTATAGCAAGCAACCCGGTATAGTTTACCGCTGTAAGCTATAAACAGGATGCGCTATGCGAAACATAGTAGTGTTTACGATGGTCACTATGGACGGCGTGATGCAGTCGCCGGGCGGGCCGAAAGAAGACGATTCCCATGGTTTTAAGTACGGTGGTTGGACGCCACCTTTTGCCGATGGAGCGCTGGGCGACATCATCGACAAAGAGGTGAGCGAGCCATTCGACATGCTGCTGGGCGCCAAGACCTACAGCGATATTTTTGCACCGGGTTGGCCTAAGCAGACCGGTACGGTCGCTGACGCTTTTAATAAGGCGACGAAATATGTCGTGTCGCATAAGCCGGTAGAACTGACCTGGAAAGAGTCGGTATTGATCGACGGCGACGTCGTAGCTAAAATCAAAGCTTTGAAAGAATCAGATGGCCCGATGTTGCAAGTGTGGGGCAGTGGCAATCTTGTCCAGACACTACTCAAAGACGATCTTATTGACGAACTTCGCTTGCGCATATTCCCCGTTACCATTGGCACTGGCAAACGTTTGTTTGCTGGAGGGACCATGCCCGCTACGTTTGAATTAATCGAAACAGGGGCCTTGTCAAACGGTATCATTATAGCTAATTACAAACGTGCGGGTGAGCTTAAAACGGGAGCATTTAACTTCTAGGCGAGGAGCCTTGATGGGAATAAAGACATGACACAAGCAACCAGTAAACCTACAAAACTCACGCCGCGGGTAAGTACCGAATGGGCACTGTTGTGCTTGGTGCTGCTTGCCGATGCGTTGGACGTCATTGACGGAACTATTACGAATATCGCGGCGCCAACCATTGCCCAACATTTGGGTGGGGGTGTGAGTCTCATAAAATGGCTTGGGCCGGCCTACATGCTCGCTATGGGCGTGCTGTTGTTGATCGGTGGACGGTTGGGCGACAAATTTGGCCAGCGTAAGTTGTTCTTGCTGGGCATGGCTGGGTTCACACTGGCGTCGGCTGCGGCTGGATTTTCGCCCGACCCAACATTGTTGATTGTTGCCCGCGTTGCACAGGGTGCGTTTGGCGCGTTGCTTTTGCCGCAAGGCATGGCGATTATGACCAAGGTGTTTAGCCCGGAAATGCTGGGCAAAGCATTCGGGTTGTTTGGTCCAGTTTTGGGTATTTCAAGTGTTATCGGCCCGGTTTTGGCTGGCTTTATTATCAGCGCTAATTTGTTTGGTCTGTCTTGGCGTCCGATTTTCCTGCTTAACCTGATCCTTGGTGTTATTGGGCTCAGCGTTGCGACTAAGATTTTGCCACGGGATAAAGGCGATGATTCTGTCGTAATAGATGGTTGGGCTTCGGGCCTGCTCGCTGGCACGATGTTTGGCGTGCTCTATGGCTTGATCCAGGGTTCGACGAATGGTTGGAGTGGTCTGCCGATTGCTTCGATTGCTGCTGGGCTGCTGTTCTTCGCTGCATTCGTCTATCGTCAGCGTACTGCCGAGCATCCGCTTATTAAGCCTTCCTTGCTTGAAAAGCGTGGCTTTACTTCGGGCATGGTCGTCGGACTTATTTCTTTCGCGGCCGCTACTGGTTTAATTTTTGTGCTGTCACTGTTTCTCCAGGAAGGCCTGCATGTGAGTGCTCGTAACGCTTCATTGAGCCTCGTTCCGGTTACTGCTGGGCTGATTGCCGCAACCTTTGCTGCTATGGGTGGCCTGATCACGAAGCTTGGCCGCAAACTCGTATTCATCGGGTTAACGATTGCCATGGCTGGGTGCGCTGGCGTACTGGCGGCTGTAAGTCACTATGGTCTTGGCGTTAGCTTGTGGGCGCTTGCTCCGGCATTTGTCGTCATCGGTGTTGGCACTGGTTTGTGCTTTACTACCATCCCGACCGTCGCGTTGGGTACTGCTACGCCAGAAGAAGCCGGTAGCGCCAGCGGTTCGCTCAGTTCCATCCAGCAGCTGTCTTCAGCGATTGGGTCGGCTGCAGTTACTTCAGTTTTCTTTGGAGCAGCAGGTTCGGGCATGGCACACGCCATGAAAGTTACCCTGATCGTTGTCCTGGCGGCCACGCTCTTCAGCCTACCGTTCGTCTTCCTGATGCCTCACAAGGGCATGGCAGGGCCTCCTGGCGGCGAGTAGAATAATAACGGATTAAGGAGCTCTATGAGAAAAATAGTTGTCACAGAATATATTACCCTGGACGGAGTGATCCAAGCTCCCGGCGGTCCTGAGCCGGGTATGCAGTACGGCGGCTGGAGCGCTGCATACTACGACCCAATCGTTGATGAAATAGCCGAAAAGCAAAAGAAGCCAGCTAAAGACTTTCTGTTGGGTCGGAAGACCTTCGAGACCTTTGCCAGCTTTTTTCCTACAGATCAAGGTCGTACCGTTTGGCCGGGCAACGACGATATCACTAAATATGTCGTGTCTGCGTCTGACGTAGATGTGAGCGTTTGGAAGAATAGTGTTCATCTCAAAGGTATTGAGGATATCAAAAAGCTTAAAGAACAAGACGGAACCGATATTCAAGTGAGTGGTAGTGGCGTGCTCATTCAGGCATTGCTCAAAGAAGATCTGGTTGACGAAATCTGGCTGTTGATTCATCCGGTGACTTTAGGCGAGGGTCGCAAACTATTCGCCGAGGGGACCATCCCCGCAGCCTTCAAATTAGTTGAAAGCAAGACGACACCCAGCGGTGTTGCGGCTCTGCACTATGTGCGTGACGGCAACCTGAAGCTCGGCATGATGGGCAGCTAAAAAAAACATTGGGCCTCTGCAGAAGTGAAGAGGCCCAATGTGGTCGCAAAGGCGAGTGGCTGCTGGGCTGACATTAAGCTAGGAACGGCCCCGCTCCTTAATAGTATGACTGTTGTCTACACGAAAGTAGAACGGTGAATCTAGTCCGGGAAAGGTCTTAGAATAATCCGTCAGTATTAGGCGAATCTTCCATGGGTTGCTGCGTAAAGTCCCACAACTCAACAATCTTGCCATCCTCAAATCGGAAGAGGTGTACAATCGCGAACCCTACATCACCTGGGCGTAATATAACGTGAGAATGCACTGCAACGAGATCGTCGTCGCCCAAAACGTGTTGCACGGTGGACTGCTTGTCAGGGAATTGCCGAGCATTTTCTTTCATACCGGCTCTCAGGTTGTCAAAACCGGCGGCAAAGTACGGACTATGATGTTTGCCAGTTGGTGACACGAGCTGATCGTAGGCTTCATCGACCATCCCCGATGACATGAGTTTAAGAAACTGTACAGCTTTTTCTTTGTTGGGATTTTCATTCATGCTACCAGTATAACACCGGTAGCGGTCGATAATCTACACAACACTAACGAATAAATGTATGCTAGTAACAGCACTACAAAGGAGAGATATGAAAATTATTGAAGTAACCCGAATTGCCAAAAAAGCAACCGCTCAGGACCTGTGGAATCTCTGGGCGGACCTGTCTCGGCGTACCGAATGGGATAGCGATCTCGATTCGATTACCTCGGACGAGCCGTTTGGGCTTGGCCAAAAGGGCGTGGTGACGCTCAAGGGCCAGCCAGCGCGTAAGTTTGAAGTTATAGAGAGCGTAAAAGACCAAGCATACACCGACCGGTTTTTCCTTCCTGCCGGCGGCAAAATGGACTGGCATCACACGCTCAAGCAAACGCCGGAAGGCATTGAAGTCAAGTGGTTGGTGGTCGTGCATGGGCCGACGGCGTTTATTCTTCGGCCTATCATGAAGTCTATTTTGGACAAGGCCTTGCCAGGCGTGGTCGATAAGTTTATTGAGCTTGCCGAGAGCGGCAAATAAAGAAAAGAATTGGCCACCCGCACTTAGTTGCCGCGGGTGGCCAATAAAAAAGCTTAAGACGACTGCGCTGTGAGTCGTCTTTTTACATATCTTGATTTATTTTGTTCAAGTACTCCTTAGCTTCGGGATGATGTGCCTTGAGGTTTACGGCAGCGAGTTCGGCAGTCTGTGTTACACGCTCTGTGCGCGTTTCGGGGCGTTTTGCCGCAGCAATCCACTGGAAAATCCAGCGCTTTGAAGCTTTAGGGAACGCCTGAAAATTATCAAAGGCTATTTTGTCTTTGTTGAACAGTTTCTGTAGGTCGTCGGGGATGGTTACATTCACCGGATCGTCCATAGAATCCCAGGTTTTGTTCTCTTTAGCGCCCTCGATCATCGCTTGGCCTTCAGGTTGCATAAGCCCTTGCTCGGTCATCTTTTCGGCGAGTTGGCGATATTTCGCGCCCCAGACGCTTTTCGGGTTTCGCGGCATACAGCGCATGTAGAAAGTGTCGTCGTCCTGCTTTTTTCAGAAGCATAGTGTCCGACCAGCCGTAGCAGAGCGCATGGCCAATGACCTCGTTCATGCGCATGCCCGGCAGCTTGCTCGAAGCGTAGCGGGCAAGTACCCAAATTCTTTTTGCGGTGTGGCCGTTTTTCTCGAGCCAGGCACGCCATTCAGCAGTGGTCATGGCGTCGAGCACGGGAACGTCGTCGATTGTTTTCATTACCTTTTCCTTAATTTTGATTAATTAAAATAGGCATAAGCATGAAAGCCTATGCCTATTTTTTACCTACCGCTGCAAACTATTCGCCGAGCGATACGATTTCATAGATCTCCATGCTACCTTTGCCCATCAGTACGTTGGGAGCCTGTGCTGCGAACTTTTCAGCTTCTTCCATGCTGCCGGCTTCAACAACGGTAAAACCGCCGAGCAAGTTGTCGGCGTCAACAGCGCCGTCTTTGGTAACGCTCTTGCCACCAAATTTGAAAGCTTCACCGCTCTTGGCCGCTGCGCCTAGCGAGCTACTCCAAGCACCCCAGGCGGTCATGATTTTTTGAATTTCCTCTAGAGGAAGAGTTGACCAGTCAAAAGCTTGGTCTGATTTGTAAATAAGTGCGTATTTTGCCATGGAGAGCTCCTTCAAGTAATGATGTACGTCTTCTAGTATAGAAAAGTCACTCTGAAAATACAAGTGAATTATGGCAAATTTGCCAATCGTGATAAAATATGGGATATGAAATCGTCTGACATTACGAGTAGCTGTCCGATAAACTACACACTCGAGACGCTTGGCAACCGCTGGGCGCTGCTGATTGTTCGTGACATAGCCCTGTATGGCAAGCGGACGTATGGCGAGTTCTTGCACTCAGAAGAAGGTGTGACTACCAGTATGTTGGCCGATCGACTGCTTGCACTTGAACGCGAAGGCATTATCACCAAGAAGCGCTCAACTACTGATAGGCGCAAAGAGATTTATGACTTGGGCGAGAAGGGGCGCACGCTCATTCCCGTACTCCTGGAGTTGTCAAACTGGGGCATGCATGAGAACGGCTTGGCTGAATTGAACCCAGCATGGATCGAGCAGATTGAGACCAAGCGTGATACGCTGCTGCCACTTATTTATGAAACACTTGACGAAGGCGGTTCAGTGTTCGCAGGCGAGGGCAGTGTAGTGCAGAAGCTGGCCATACAAATACACCTCAGTAGATAAGCTCGTAACGACCTGAATTGAGTGGCGTAAGTAGGATCGTCTAGGCACTAGAATACCTAATTGTATTAAGAGGTAATCTATGATATTATATAGTAAATCTAGATAGCTTGGGGCTGCCCTGGCGATACACGGAGTTGTGAATGTCCAATGCCGAACGCCGAATTACTCCTTTAGTTGACATAGAGCCAACAGGTGTAATAGCGGACTTACAAGATCCTGCGACGCAGGATATCTTGACCGTTATTGAAGAGCAGGGTGGCGGGATCCCCTATTCGCAATTTATGGCGCTTTCGCTATATGGGAAGCATGGGCTTTACTCCAGCGGAAGCGCTACGATAAACGGCAATGGACTGGCTCAATCTCTGTGGGGCGGCGGGTTTGAGACGTCTGCTTCGTCTTATATTTTTAATGAAACTATAGCCGAGCACGCTCGCGCTATAGATGAAGCATTACAGAGCCCTTCATCCATGACGATCTTAGAGTCGGGCGCTGGACACGGCACGACTGCATCGGACATTCTGAGTCGAATGCGCCGCACCGCGCCGGACCTGTACGACAGACTGCTGTACCGTATCATCGAACCAGGTGCTCTACGAGAGAAACAAGAGATTACAATCAGGGGTTATAACGCAGGGACGGCAAGCGATAACCCGGTTGATATCGATGGTCTGCGGGGAGAGGGTGACTCAGACTACAACAAAGTCGTCTGGACGCGAGGATCTGCCCTAGACGCGGTTGTTGACCCATTTGAGGGTCTTATTTTCTCAAATGAAGTGCCCGATGCGCTTCCTATAGAGGTGGTGCGTAATAAGGATGGCCAGTCACAACAACAATTTGTGGGCTTACAGAATGGTGAATGGGTGAAAATATGGAAACAACCGACCGAGCAAGTATTAGCCTATCTGTCGGAGTACGGTATCGTGGTCAGGCCTGGATGTTATGAAACGATCAACCTGGGTGCGGTAGAGTTTCAACGTAATATGGGTAGTATGCTCAAGAAGGGCGCCATGGTCACGCTCGACTACGGGCAATTTGGACAAGAACACGCTGAAGTGCTACCCATTCGCTTTTATCCCGAGCATGACGCTAAGAGAATTGGGCGGGATGAGAGACTAACGTATGAGCAGCTTTCGTATCGCGTGCCCGGTAGGGTTGATATTACGGCACACGTTAATTTCGATCCGATGTGCCGTAGGGCCGAACAGGATGGGTTTACGGTTGCATTCGCAGGTCTGCAACGTAACTACTTATTAACAAACGGACATCCAACGGAAAAGGTATTAAAGAGAGCAAAAATTGTTCCCCACAAGAAAATACGGTATTGGCAGGGTGAAGAAGAGGTACAAGAGATACCGCTTAATCTAGCGGAGGAGCGACTCAACAGCCGACTAGATACAGGTATTTTTACGCTCGGTAGGAGTGCCATGAAGGCCCTGGTACTTACCAAAGGAGTAGGATTTCGGTACGCGAATCGTGAGTGGCGCTTCCCACCGCCCAGGAGATGGTAGGTAGGAATTCGAACCTATTCTGAATATCTCGTGTTGGTGACGCATTTTCTCTTTCTCACATCCCCTTACATGCTAGTGGGCGAAAATATCGGCGCCAGGTAGGTCGAAACCGCCAAGTACAAAACCGAGCGCTCCACTAATGCGTTTTCCTATCACGCTTCCAATTTCCTGGCCGCCAACACAGCCCACCTCAAAGCTTTCTGGTCCTACTTCTACAGAGGTAGCTATTCCTCCTACGAGACATCCTAGCGGAACTCCGGCGTCCTCACCGACTTCTCTATAGTCCTGCGCGCTGCTGAAAGCACCTGGTAGATTGAAGAGTTGCGGGTTGCCGACGTGGCCGCCCACAAGTAGTGGGTGAGGATCAGGTTTGTGATTGGCAAAGATGGGCGCGATCGGCACCGACGATATGCTCGATTGGGCGAGTGCGGTGGAATTGTTGTGCTGTGTGGGCTTTGCGGCAGCTCGGGCTCCGGTACTGGTGAATTTGATCGTTGCTGTCGCAGCTACCGAGGAAATCACCCTCATTGTACTTACGGTTGTCTGGAGACTGTTGGTTGCTCCGATCGACGACTGCATACCCGAGAGTTCGCTCGCCGATACGCAGAGTATGGCACAGCCGCTACTCAGGCCGCTGAGGTCGCTGAAGTTTATCGGGTCGAGTGTGTAGACATAGGCGTTGGCATTACCGCCCGGCACGGGATCCATTGAGGCGAATCTACCGAGGGTCGGGAAGTAAACGCGGGCGCCCATTTGGAGCGGAGTGAGTGCAAGCGTGGTTTCGGTGATCTTTTGGGCTGCTCCTTTGTAGCCGAACGAGCCATAGTCTAAGTTCTGCGGGTTGTGTGATCCAGCCAGCGGATTGCCGAATGGGTCATAGGTGAATGAACCGTAAGGGCCATTGCCGTTGCTGGTGTTGTTACCATCGCCGTCGGTTGTCAGGAGGGCGCTGCCTTGGAGGCTGGGCAGGTTGTAGGAGTATTTGCCGGTCGTGGTCGTTCTCTGTGGCAGCACGGTAACTGTTACGCCGCCTGGCAGCGCAACGAATGCCTCGGTAATTTGCCAACTGCTGTCGTAGGTGAAGGCGGGGCTACCACCATCGCCGGTGAAGCCGTACCAGTACTGGCCGTCCATATTCCAACTCCAGTTGGCGATGGTGTCGTGCTCGCGATAGCTGATGCGTCCGGCGACGTCATGATTGTAGTACAATGCGGAGCCATTGCCGCTACTATCGTACTGCACCATACCCCAGTTGCGGTCGGATGAATCGTAATACAGCCTGAGCGGTGAAGCGCCTGAGCCAATCTGCGTTAGATTGCCGTGCGAGTCATATTGATCGCCATCTGCACTAGTGTCGGAGCTACTGACTAGTTGGTCGGCGGCATTGTAGCAGTAGTAGGTGCTGGCGCCGTCAATTGTTTGTGAGGTGCGGTTGCCGTTGAGGCCAGCGTTTGTGTTGGTGCCACTCGCGCAGCTACCATTTTCTGTCCCGTACCCATAGCTGTAGGTGTGCGGTCCGACATTGGCGCTAGTCAGTTGTCCGACGGTGTTGTACCCGTATGTATACCACAGACTATTGGATCCCGAAGTCACAACATCGGAGTGTACCTTACCAGACTGAGTGAGCGTGGTAGTGTCATTGATATTACCCCCGTCAGATGTGTGATAGGTGAGTGAGTTTTGAGCGCCAGTTGTGCTATCGTAGCCGACTGTTTCTTTGAGTGTGCCGGCAGTGGGATAGGTAACGGTCGAGAGGCGGCCGTATTGGTCGTAGGTTGGTTTCGCTAGGTCAGTACTGTTAAAAGTTTCGTCAGTGAGCTGGTCGTAGGTGTTGTACGTGAAGGTTTTGGTGCCAGCCGGACTTTGCTGGCTGCTAGTGCGGCCTAGTGTGTCATAGCTAGTGGTCGTGGTGTCTCCGAGATTATCGGTGTAACTTACGACGCGGCCAAGTAGGTCGACGGTTTTTGTAATTGTCCCGCTACTGTCCCAGGTTGCCGAGACGAGTGGGTTGCCGTTCACTGCGTAGCTATAGCTAGTTGTGCGAGCAGCCTGTCCGTTGTAGGCGGGAACGCTCACAGTGCTGACCCGTCCTCGGGTGTCGTAAGTTGTGCAGACCCAGCCGTCGCTATTGGTTTGGGTAGCGATGGCGCGGCCGGCGTCATCGTAAACTGTTTGAGTGGTAACTCCCGGTGTGGCCCCGCCATCTGGGCTCGCGGTAGCGACTGATTTTAGCATGCCGGCTTGCCTGTATGTCTGGCTGGTGTTGCAAGGGTTCTGGCGGGATTCCGTGGCCCCGTAGTATGCATAGCTCGTGGTTGGGTTGGCGGTGGTGTTGCCAGGCGTTACGATGCCTGTTTTACGGAGCAGGCTGCCGCTCGCACCTTGCACTTCGTAGGTGTTAGCTGTGGTTAACGTCGTGCCGATGGTCGTGGCTTGTACCTGACCAAGTTCAGGCTGGGCACCGTAGTTATTCGTAATGGTCGTATCGCCGATGGTGTTATCGTGCGTTGTCGCGGCAGTGGCAAGGCTGTAGTCTGGACTCAAGTAGCTGGTAAAGTCGTTGGTTGCAGAGCCGCCCTGCGGAGCAATGCTCAGGCTGAATGTGCCCGTGGTGCTCGCATTTCGGTAGACATTGAGCATGAAACTATGCGGAGTAATGCCGGATGCAGTGTAGGTGCCGGCGGTGGTCCGTGCTGAGCTACTATCCGTCCATTGATTGAGTACTGGCTGATTGTCGATCCAAAGCTCTACGCCGTCTGGGGTCGTGGCGCTAAAGGTGTAGGTGCCGGCAGGCAGTCGCAATTTGCCGGTCGCACTAAAGCCGATGCCTTGCTTGCCGCTTTGCGTCGTGATTGGTGGACTGCTAAAGCTGCTACTGAGTATGGCGGGCGTTGCTGGAGCTATACCCGTGGTGTGTAGTCGTGGCGCGCCGGATAATGTGCCTGCTGGATTGCTGCCTTGCTTGACGTAGTCGAACCATGCGACTGCTGGACCGACGATGCCGCGGTCGTAGCTGACATCTGTCTCGGCAATCTGGGTTTTATATGCCGGGAGCGGCGTCTGACCGCTCGGTATTGTTGTGTGAAACCAAGCGGCCGGCGCCGGCCCGTACGAGGTCACCGGGCGGTTTTCGGTGTCGTAGATAGTGGTGCTCAAGAGCCCTTCGGGGCTGGTTGTGCTATAGACAAGGTCGAGGTTGGGGTCCCAGACAGTGCTGGTGGTTAAGCCCAGACTATTAGTGTCTTGGAAGGTGCGCAGTGAGTCGTCATACACGATGCGCCGACTGTATCCTTTCGGTTCAGCGTCGCCTGATATATGTAATTGCGTTGCGCCCGCATAGCCGGGGATGGTATTGCCGCTACTGTCTTGTGAGCTCTTTGCGCCGGGCAAATAGTCGTAGGTGCGAGTTGTACGTGTTGCGTTGGCGAGGGGAGCAGGTTCCGTTACTGAGGTCACGCGGCCAATAGAGTCGTAACCAATCTGCGTATCAGTCGTGCCGTCTTGGACGCGTACGCTGGCATTGATGGCGTCTTTTTCTAGACTCGTCTGCATGTCGTTAATTCTGTAGCCGGTAATATTGCCCGTCACCGGATTAATGATTTGGTCGTAGCCATACTGCGTGGTGTCGGAGCCTGGCCGCACGATCAACACCAGTTGGCCGGTTGAATAGTAGAAGTAGGTCATCCGGCCGTCATTAGTCCCGAGCGCGCATAGCATGCCGGCCGGGGCAGAGGTGTCGTAGTTGGTAGGAGCGGTGCCGCAGTTGTTATCGCCACTGTAGTATAGTGTGGCGTTCCGTGAAGGATCGACGCCGTCCTGAATTTGGTAGAGGTGGGCTGGTCCGCCGTTTTGACTCTGGTAGATGTATTTGAGGGCTGTCGGGTTGCTGCTATCGGTTGCCATAGTGGCGGAGGTGAGGTTGCCGTCGGTGCCAAAGATATACGTCATGCCGTCGGTATCTTGGAAGGTGAAGGTGCCGTCGGCGTTGCGGAGAAGATTGCCATCTTCGCCAGCCGGCGGTGTGTAGCCATTGTTTTTCCATGCGTAATAGTGCCTGGTGCCCGAGGCATCGGAAAGCGTTGCGCCATTCTCGGAAGCGGAGAGGTGGTCATAATTAATCGTGCCCCCAGCATTGATGTCCAGCTTCCAGCCATCGGGTAGCACCTCAGCGGCAGGTGAGAGCCAAGAGGTTGGCACGAGCTGCTGTTGGCCGCCATTCAAACTGCTATTTTGGATATACAGCGAGATGTCGGAGCTACCGGAGTTTGCATAGTAATCTACTTCGATTGGCGTAGGGGTGCTGCCGCTGAGCAGGACGCTGCTCCCGAACGCTTCGGCGTTGTTCGTGTCTTGCCAGTTGCTCAGCACGGTATTGGCTGTGCCGCCCGGGCTCACCGTAACGCGTGAACCGTCATCGGCAATCGTATTGAACTGGTAGTAACCGGTGCTCGGCACTGTGATATATCCCGTCCATTTTGTGAGGAAGTGGCCCGCCGGCCCGCCGCCTACCGGCGATCCTGAACCCCAGTTAAAGCTCACCACCTGGTCATTGCGTTGCATGAACATGCTGTTGTTTGCACTGGTAAAACTGTGTGATCCGTCGTCAAGGTAGTATCTGCCGACGAGGCCGGTGTGTTGGGTTGCGTCACGGATGCCGGTTTGAAACCATGTTGCCGGTACGATATTTTGCCCGGCGGGACTGTTGACATAAATGTGGGCTTGGTCTGGTCCGCCAGCTTGGTTGTAGCTAGCCTGGAAAGATACGACCTGTCCGGCCGTCAAGCTGATGCTTGAGCCAAAGCACGGTGTTCCGCTCCAGCACCCATTGCTGGTATAAAGCGATTGCCCGTTAACAGTGAGGTTCATCCAGTCGTCATTAATGGCGCCGAATGTGTAACTACCCGTGGCGGGCGCAACGAAGTAGCCATTCCATTGCGCAGCGAAGTACGTGCTATTTATCGGTGAGCCTGGCGAACCAGCGCCGCTGCCGCCCCAGGTGACGTCAACATTTTGATCGATACGTTGCATGTCTGGCGCCGTGTTCGGGATGCCTGAGCCGCCATTCGGCAAATTCCAGTATGAGGCAACGAGACCGGTGCGCGACCGGAGCGGCGAGTTGTAGTCAAGGTTCACTCCCAACGCTCCTCCGAGGGCAGTTGACATGTGACTGCCCGTTGCCGTCGTAAGGTTGCCGGTTGCCAGGTCGACGCCTACTGGCCCTGCGGTGTCGTAGGATTGGGATTTATCTTGACCAGATCGCAAATTTATCTGGAAGGGGACAGCCGACCCCCATGGGCTGTACAAACCTGAAGTCGGGTCGTACACCAGTGCCTGAACGTAGTAGGTGTTGCCATCCTGCAGTACGTTGTCAGGCACCGTCCACTGCGTTGAAGTTAGCAACCCGGAGTCGATAAGCACACCGGTCCGCTGAGCAGTGCTCGTTACCGACAGCTCATATTCAAGCGGCACTGAAGCGTTATTTGGGTTCTGTTCGCTCCCGACGGTGAACGACGGCTGCGTGTCGGTGAATACTTGGTTGGTGGCTGGTGTGGTTATGCTGGGCGCAGCAGGCACGCCGTTGTAGCTAAAGGTCACGTAGCTGTAGTCTGGGTCGTAGTCTTTATAGGAGGAGGTTGTGCCGTCTTCGGAGCCAATCATCAGCCAGCGTCCGTAGTCGCCCCCGCCAATTGCCGATTGGTAGATGTTCGTCACGTCTATGTCGCCGACTGTCGTCACGGTGGCGGCGTCGTTCCAGGCGCTCACGCAGCTAAATCCGCTGAGGCAGTTGGCCGAGCCGACGTATACCGTGTGGGCGGCGTACGTGCCAGTCCAATAACTCATGTTCACGAACTGGCTGAGGTGGAGTACTGCGCCGGATAACACATTACTCGAGTTCTGAAACTCACTGTACGGTGCAAAAATGGCGCCGCGCCAGTAGCGTAAGGTGTTACTCGAATCGTAAAGCGAGCCGGCATACACGTTACAGATGTTGTAGGGGCAGACGTAGCCGTCGCTTTTGAACTCAACGTAGTTACCGTAAGCAGTCGTTCCAAAGGAGGTCTGCTGGACGACCCCCGGGTCGATGACGGCCGGGAAAGCCTTCGCTGGCAAGCTCTTTAGATATGCCGGTTGCACCGACAAGATAACAGTGCCGTCTTTGTAATCCTGTGTCAGGACTGAGGCGTCGGTGACCAGACCGAAGTTATTCAGAATAAGGTCTGCGGCCTGCAAGTTAAAGGAATTATTGAACGAACCTTCAATCGTGTAACTCGTTGTCCCATCCGGGCCGGCTACCTTCTTGAGCGTTGCGCCAATGACGTGGAAAGCTACCGAAGACGTTGCTTGGCTATTTTGCAAAATCACGCTCTCTTTCAAGCCGGAATTTTCAACGACATACTCGACGTCCACACCCTTCCACAAGTTGTGGTAGCGTACCGTTTGCACGCCGTTTTGCCCGGTGGTGATGACTGGACTGACCTTATTGGCGTGCAAAGGACTGAATCCAACTTGGTCGGTACCCTGCTTAATACGTACCATGCCGCCGCTCGCGTCGCTCGGTGAGAAGCGTGCGTGCCAGCTGTTGTTGTTCACGATGTAATCGTTCGGGCTTGAGAACAACGACTCAACCTTCCCGAGGGCTTTGCCAAAGAAGTTCGTGGAGTCACCGGCGTTGACGTCCTCGCTGAGCTTGTTATTAATCGGCGTCCAATCGTTGCCGGTTTTGTAGAAATGGGGTGTCACGTAGTTCGTTTGAGTGAAGGTTCCGTCGGCCTTTTCGGTGACGCTGCGCGTTGCCGTGCGCAGGCTGGTAATTTCGTGCGGTGTTATCTTGGCTACGGGCGATGCGACTCCTTGCGTGGCCGCCTGACTTGCCAGTGCTTTGGAGTTTTTGAGAATGCTCGGTAAGCCTTTCGGTGTCGTGCTCGGGGCGGCGCCATCGGCTATTTTTTTGAACGACTGCGGGCTTGGCGTGCCAAATGTCTGCTCTTTGGTCGTGAGCTTCGGGTCTTGAGGTGGGATGTGTGTATTGTTTGCCGCGGGTTGATGTGAAAGCTGCTTGGTTGCGGCAATTGCTGAAACGGTTGGCATACTCGCGCTGGATAGCATGATGAAGGTCACAAAAAGGGCGGTAAAGTGCGTGCGCGGTCGGCTGCTGGCCGAGAAAATACCATAGGATACTTGCGTGCGCGTTTTCAGTCTCTGTAGTGTGGAGAGACGCGCTCGCCCTAGTTTTTGAGCAACACTTAATAAGCCGACACCCATAGCCTCGTCCCCCACTTACTCTTTAAACGGATTATAGCCGGCCAGCGCTTCGAGGCACAAGTATTTTTCCTGCATCTTTCCTGAATAATCTAAAAACGGGCCAGCGAGAGCCAGATGAGAAAGCGTTGCAATTAAAACATTCATGTCGTTTGTGTGAACGACATTCAAAACACAGCATCAATATAGGGCGTCTAAAATGATCAGGAAATTCGGCTCAGTCCAGGCGACGCTTACTTAAAGAAGTCGATTTGGTAGTATGCGATGCCGCCTGCTGCCGCTGCCAAAGTGTCATTTTGACTGTCGCCAATCATAAGACAAGATGCAGGGTCTTGGCCTGCGAAGGTAAACAACTTCCAGCCGTCGGCATGCGGTTTGCTCAATCGCACGTTTTCTCTCGTAAGCATCTTTCTTTAGCGGACGATCTTGTTGAACTCGTAGCCAGCCTTAACCGCTATGAATCCGGCTACAATAAAGGGGAGCGACAGGATGCCAACCCAGATAGATGTACTGTCGGTGGAAAAGTGCACCAGAATCATGCCTGTTATATTGCCGAACGCGGCAAACACCAGGAGTCTGTACAGCCAGCGCATTGATTTGGCGTATGGTGGCGACACATTACGAGCCACGCCGCGCATCAGGCCGGCGGCCATGATATTGAAAGCGATGGTAACGCTGCCGATAAAGGCTGAAATGTCGAAGGCCCAAGCGAGTGCCGCATTACCGGCATGCGGCGAAAGAACAGAACCAAGAGTCAGAACAGCAGCTACGCCAAGTAGAATCGGAATAGAGGTGAAGCGCGACTCTGTACTGCTTACGGTCGAGATACCACGAGCGCCCAGATAAATCAGGCTTAAGGCAAAAACAAAAGGCAGCACGGTGATAATTGAAATCCAGCCGACAGTGTTGACGCCTGCCAGGGTCAGGAGCGGTGTCTGTAGCTGCGACAGTCCGATAATAACCAGGCCCAGGCAAATAAAAACGTAGGCTGGCCGTAGTTCATTTCTAAACCATTTGAGTGCCGATAGGAACATCCAAACCGCCCCCAGATGTAAAACAGCAAAGAAGATGCCGCCAGCAATGTTGCCACGAATTTGCTGACTAAGCCCGAGGGGCGCAGCTGAAATACCAATGGTCGCTAGCACCGCGAAAACTACAATGATAGCCAGAGTCAAACGCAGCTGTCGCATGTTATTTTTGCCCGACGTATGCTCGTACAACGCTTGATCTATAGTCTGGGCGGTGAACTTGCGTAACGGCTCATTGGTGATAAGGTATTGTTTGATTTTTTGTTGTAAGTTCTGCAGCTTGGTAATGCTTTGCTCGTCCACCGTGGCGTCGGGTTTGTCCTGGAGCGAAGCTGTAATGGTGCGCAGTGTATCAAGCTCTATATCAAGGGCGCGTGGTGATGACGCCAGAGATGCTAAGTAGGTAACCTTATCGATCTCGCCTTTGAGTTCGCCCACCGTAATCATAGTGTTATATTTTGGTTAATCCTTCTGACGATTTTTCACTCGTATTTCCATAGTACTGCATACGTTCATACTATTTCAATATAAGTTTTGGTGTTCAAAAGCGCATAGAATTACAGTTCTAACCGATAAGAAGCGGGATGAACAGGTCTCGTCGGTAGCTAGTTGGCCGACATTAACCGCCATTATCTTGGTTGAAAGCAACCGTGCCAGCGCGGTCAACAGTGGCGTTGAGGATCAATACTTTGCTGCTAACCGTGTTTGTGTCGCAGGTAGGGCAGTATACGAATAACTAACGGTACTATTGTATAGATCGTAAGTATTTGTCCCGTCACGAACTTTATTGATTTGAGCGTACGGGCGATCCAGCGCGACGTTGCTGGCTTTCGTGTAATTATACGAGCCATAACTGGAGACGTACCCGCCGTCCTTAAAGCAAGCGTGGATCGTCAACGTAAGTTGGACGGTCCCTGGGCCACTTACCGTTTTTTGCGTCGGGGAACATGTTGCGCCGGCGGGTGTCGATTTACTGCCCACTGTCCCGGATGTGATATTCGCATCTGACCGATTGTTGGCGAGGTCATCGAGACTTGGTTTAACGGGAGGTTGCGCTGTCGTAGCGGTCTTCGTAGTCGCAGTTTCTGAGCCAGCTTGGCCTGCTGCCTTCTGTGACGTACCAGACGGGGGGTGGGCGCGATGCCGGTGCGTTAGATATACTCCAGCAGACGCCCCAGTTAAGATGACGAGGATTGGTATAAGTGAAGTAAGTTTATTATGGCGATACCTCATGACTATATGTACAATAAAGCAGATTGGCTGTTATATCTAGTACAAGAACGGTTAATGACGCGTAGAAAACTCAGTTCAGGCTCTGGTGGTATCGCTGATCCACTAGCTAGATGGGCCCCGCAGCGATCTAGCCGATAGTCAAGGTAGTTGATAATTATTGTGCGTCGCAAAGAACGTAGCGAATACGAGCTTATTCGTGGTTTGGGCCTATAGTCTCTCTCTGAAAAGGGCGTTTATTTTCCTAGAATTGTTCCGCAAATAATGCGCCGCGGCTATTCATTCCCAACCGATGAGGTATCATCTGCTTCGATGATCAGACGCGCAAAACCTTTGCCCGATGATGGCTTTCCAGCAACTCGTGGGATAACCCAGAGATGGAAGTGTTTTATACTCTGTCCTGCTAGTACGCCATGATTCATAGCGAGGTTGTAGTCTTCGGGCAAGTTAGGAATATGCGGTAGCAATTCTTTGACGTCTCGAAACCAGTCATCAGGGAGGTCAGCAATAGACTCGGCGTGCTTTTCTGGAATGACGAGGTAGCTGCCCTTACTGTAGCTGTTTTCAATAAGGTAGGCTTGCTTCGAGACGGCAAGGATATCTCCTTTGAGCATACCGTTATTGCGACAGAAAGGGCAATCTGGCTGAGGGTTTTTGTGGGGTGGTGGTCATAGCTATAGTTTACTCTGATTTTATATTTAAAATCACTTGAAAATTTACATTATAAGTGTGAGTGAAGCAGTAGCTATTCTCGCGCGCTTTCGTCACGCTAGCCGGGAAGCGAGGTAGCCTAGAGGCCGTGCGGCAGCTAGAGAGACGCCGCTGCGGTTCGGTATAGCTCATGTGCATGATCTCGCTCATTTGCAGCGACCTCGGGCGTCATGCCGAAAGCTTTAGTGCGATTCGCATCGATTAGTGCGGTGTGGCCGACTACTAGACGTGCTAAACGTATTAATTGCCCCACCCTAACGCGGTCGTGCAGCGTTGGGTCTTCTCTGCCAGTCGCTTCGCTATATGCCTTCAGAAACGCTAACTCTTGCTCGGCTCCCAGCGCCAAACAAACCTGACGACCATCTACCGAAAAAGCCACGTCTGGGTTATAGACTCCCGCAACTTCAAGACCAGGGTCACCCCCGCCAGCATGCTCAAAATCAATAACTCTTGGGGGGCCGGCCGACTCCGGCGACCCTGGCACTAAAATATTTCCGGGACTATCAAGGTCATTATGGACGAGCGCGTGCTGTGCTCTGTCGAAAAGGGATTGCACCTTTTGGAGATGGCTTATGGTGTTTCCAAGGACCTCTCTGCATAAGCGCTCTGCTTGTCCCCCGAGCGGTGTAATCCTCAGCCGTTCGCCGATGGGGTGGCGCATAAGATACTCATCGAGCGCCACCGAGCGTTTTTTGGTTGCCGTTACGTTGTGTATTGTGCCGAGGCTGCCCGCAAAAGCTAAGACGGTCGGCCCGTCCCATTCGGGATACGGGATAGTGCGACCCGCAATATATTCCTGGACCAGGATAGGACTATCGGGGCGAGCCGTATCTAGATAATACGGCGCAGGGGCTACTCCGCCCGGTAGATTGTTGAGTACGCCATATTCATGATAGAGACCAAGAGCACCAAAGGTGTCTGGTTTCATTGGCGTGCGACACACGACCTCCCGGTAACTAGCGTCGCACCCCAAACTCACGTGGACAGCAATGTTTCTCGTTCCCACGCCCAGGAGTCTCATGTCTACATTATCTGACGCCGGTAATCCCATCTCCGGATGATGCATTAGTGATCCCAGTACTAGAGTCCCGATCTCCGGAGGAACGCCGAGATTGATACCTGTGCGATTGTCGGACACTATCTCTACCGTGCTCATGTAAGCTCCCTATTGGCTATTGTTGTGGCTTTCCTAAGTCACTATGGCGAATATCCAAAATGATAGCTAAAGCACGATGACAAAGCCCTTAGGTTACCAGCACCCTCTTGCTAAGTCAATGTTGATAAATCTGTTTTAACATTAGCGCTTTACTGCGTTAATCGCTGTCTAATAGAAGAGTAGCTACGAGCTGTTTGTGCTGGGTGAAATAGGGGTGCTAGATAAAGAGAAATGCCCCACAAGGTGGAGCATTTCTGTATCTGTTACAGACTTTGTCGGCGTGGAGGCGGACTAATACAGCTTTTGACGGTAAGGCTTATAGAGTACAAGTCTTTGGCTTGGGCAGACGGCAGCCGCTGAACATTCCGCCTAAGCCGTCTACCTCGTCGACATAGCTATTTTAAGACCTTGTATCGAATGTGAGTCGCAAGCCGCGTACCGCTGGTCTCCACCGGTTCAAGTTTGAGATTCGGCACGCCCTCAAACAGGCGAGCACCACTGCCAATTGTAATGGGCACAATGTGCAGCCAGAGCTCGTCAATAAGACCGGCAGCCAGATACTGGTTCACGGTGTTGGCACCGCCGGCAATGGCAATCGTACCGTCTCCTGCCGCCGCTCGAGCCTGTTTGAAAGCAGACTCTATCCCATCGGTCACAAAGTGGAATGTTGTACCACCTTCCATTACAATCGATTCTCGCGGCTCCTTGCAAAGCACGAAGACTGGACCATGATATGTAGGGTTGTCGCCCCACCAACCTTTCCAATCTGGGTCGTCACGCTCCTCTTTCGGCATAAACATATTGCTGCCCATGATGTATGCTTTGGCATCAACCAAATAGTCTCGCATCTCATCTTGCTGCTTGTTGTCATCGTCATCTTCAAACATCCACATGGGTAGCGGTTTACCAGGGAGAACCCCCATCGGGTTTTCCAGGCTCTGGTCTGGTCCTGCGACAAATCCATCCAACGACATCGTGATTCCGCACGTAACTTTACTCATTAAGCATCCTCATTAATCTTTCTCTTGTATCTATTCGGTCTCTTTACTTATTTACCTGGAGCAGTCCACAGGGGATAGAGATGTTCTACTTCACCAAACCGACTGCCAAAATCAGGCATTTCCTTGTCATCCACAAAGGCTGCAAGCCGATCAAGAATGACATGGGTACCAGCACTAACACCGGCAGTAGAGGTCAAGCCACTTTGGGTGAATGTCAGCTCAGTGCCGTTGTCTTTGGGTGCCAAGCTCCAGGTCACCACGGTTTGTGCGCCATCTGGCATCATGGGAACTGGTTCGTGGTTATGCTCATACTGAAACTGCTTCGGTGGATCCAAGACGGTAATTGGTCCGTACCAGGTGAATGGGCCAGAGTGGACGGTAAATACTCCACCAACTTTCGGGTCAATTTCCGCTGTAGCGTTATACCATTTTCCAAATTGCTCAGGGTCTGTCAGGGCTTTCCATACTGTATCAGTGTCATGCGGCAGGAACCGCTTAAATGTAAGTGTTGCCAGCCCATCTACTGTATCGACTGTACCTGTTTGCATATCTTGGTTCATTGTCTTCTCCTTTATTACTTACTTAGGTGACCTTCTAATGCGTCTAAGCGCTCAGACATAAGCTTTTGTTGTAGCTGAACCCAACCTTCTACTTGGGCCAATCCTTCTGCTCGTACAGTATATAAACGCTTTTGTTTATCTGTACGCGATCGCACCAGACCAACTTCCTTCAATATCTTGAGGTGTTGCGAGATAGTGGGTGCTTTGAATGAAAACCGCTCCACGATTTCACCGACCGACGTTTCGCCACGAACAATATATTCGAAAATGTTACGGCGCGTTGGATCGGCGAGAGCTGCAAAGGTATCCATAACAATATAATAAGTCATTTGCCTAATTAAGTCAATGGCTAAATATTTCGACATGCTAACAGGATACGGGGTAATTGCACAATGTTTTAACTACTGAACGAATCTTATGGGGAGGTCTATGCGAAAGCACGAGCGTTGATTTTCATTGAAACAGATTCGATAAAAGCGCTAACTTGGTGCTACGGCCTTGCATCATCGACAGCAGTTGGCTCGCCAAACACATACTCAGGGGCGGCCGCCAAGTGAACGACCCCCCCGTGCTGCTTGAAAATATTCATAATGCGGCCAGCTTCAGACTGCGGAGGTGCGCAGGAGAAAGCCTTACCAT
>Ga0105241_10000378_pt1 | contig 33925 bp, 26 predicted proteins | sample KBSC64metaG_FD_80422 | JGI IMG/M metagenome (GOLD analysis project Ga0105241, IMG submission 80422) | Corn rhizosphere microbial communities from Kellogg Biological Station, Michigan, USA - KBS C6-4 metaG | ecosystem: Host-associated > Plants > Roots > Rhizosphere > Soil | place: Michigan, USA... | reverse complement strand
GCGAAGGCTCACAAGCGGTACCTGCTGCCTCGCGGCGCTCACCTGATGATTCAGGATGGCGACGAGGTGGGTCCGGGCGATGTGCTCGCGAAGATTCCAAAGGAGTCAACGCGTACCAAGGACATCACCGGCGGTCTGCCGCGCGTGGTCGAGCTCTTCGAAGCCCGCAAGCCGCGTGAGACGGCAATCATCAGCGAGATCGATGGTGTGGTTCGCTTCGGCGAAGTCACCAAGGGTCAGCGCAAGATCTACGTCACGGCTGACAACGGAGACGAGAAGGAGTACTCGGTACCTCGCGGCACTCACGTCAACGTGCAGGAAGGTGAACGCCTGCGCGCCGGCGATCCTCTCATGGACGGTCCTTTGAACCCGCACGACATTCTTGCCGTGCTTGGTGAGAAGGAACTGCAGGCGTACCTGGTGAACGAAATCCAGGAAGTCTACCGTCTACAGGGCGTGGCCATCTCGGACAAGCACATCGAAGTGATTGTGCGTCAGATGCTCCGCTGGGTCCGGATCGACGAAGTGGGCGACACGAACTTCCTGCTCGAACAGCAGGTCGATCGGTTCCGCTTCCGCGAAGAGAACGAGCGCGTGGTGCGCGAGGGTGGCCGTCCGGCACTGGGCCGTCCGCTCCTCCTCGGTATCACGAAGGCTTCGCTCTCGACCGACAGCTTCATCTCGGCAGCCAGCTTCCAGGAGACGACACGCGTTCTCACCGAAGCCAGCATCAACGGCGCGATCGACAACCTGCGCGGTCTGAAGGAGAACGTAATCGTCGGCCGCCTCATCCCGGCAGGCACCGGACTCGAGTACTACCGCAATGTCCAACTCTCTCCAGAGCTCGAAGAAGCGGCAGCGAAGGTCCAGCAGGAAGTGCATGCTGAGAAGGAAGCTGAAGAGCGCGAACTCGAGATGATGCGTCAGGAAGGCGAAGCTGAAGAGATGGCAGCAGAGTAACGATTTACCTAACCACTTAGGACCTCGCTTCGGCGAGGTCCTTTCTTTTTATCGCAGGTGAGCACTCCCGGGTACCCGAACATGACACGTCATTCCGTTGGTACGTCCGGTTAATTACCATCGAAAAACGAATCCAAGCCGTGTCGTGAAAGTCTAAATCTTAGATAGGCGGTAACCCGCCGAGTTCTTTTTGTAAGAGGTTTTTGACATGAAGCAGAGAACCATCGGCAGTAGGCAGTTTCGGTGGTCAGGAGTAATGCTTCTGGCTGTGGCGGTCGGGCTTGCAGCGGGATGCAAGATGAAGCAGCCGGCCGCGCCAACAGATCAGCAGATCGCAAGCGACGTGCAGTCGAAAATTAAGGGCGAGTCAGCCCTGGCGCAACAGAATATCCAGGTCAGCGTTGTGAATGGCGTCGCAACCCTCAACGGAACCGTGAGCGACGAAGCTTCGCGTTCGCTGGCAGCAAACGACAGCGGTACCATCAGCGGCGTGAAGACGGTGATCAACAATCTCACCGTGCAATCGGCGTCGACCACACCAGCCTCGGTACCGGAGCAAACGGTTCAGGCAGCACCCGCTCCTGCACCAGAGCCGACGCGTTCTCGCGATCGAGACCGCGACCGGGATCGTCGCAAGCGCCAGGATTACCAGCGGAACGACAACGCGCCCGCGAGTGCCCCGGTCACGCCGGCTTATCAGCAGACACCCGCTCAGGCAGACAACACCCCTCCGCCTCCACCGGTGCAGGCGGCACCCCCTCCTCCTCCGCAACCGGTCGTTAAAGAAGTCACGATCCCCGCGGGCACGGTAGTCCCTATCCGAATCACTGAGGCTCTTGATAGCAAGACCGCTCAAACCAACGACGCGTTCCACGGCGCACTTGCGGCCGATCTCGGAACGCAGGGCGTGATTGCGCTTCGCCGGGGGGCTCCAGTAACCGGGCGCATCATCGAGGCGCGCGAGGCCGCTCACTTCAAGGGGCAGTCGCTTCTCAGCCTTGAGCTGACGGACATTCAGCGCGGCGGCCAGAAGATTGCCGTCACAACCGACGCATACACAAAACAAGGAGCTGCTCGCGGTAAGAACACCGCGACCAAGGCCGGAGGCGGCGCGGCATTTGGTGCCATCATTGGGGCGCTCGCCGGCGGAGGCAAAGGTGCGGCGATCGGAGGCCTCGCTGGAGCTGCCGCAGGCACCGGCGTCAATGCTGCCACGCGCGGCGAGCAGACCGTGATCCCAACGGAGACCCTTATCAACTTCCAACTGCAGTCGCCGATCACGATCAGAGTCACAATTCCTGCACCGGGATCAGATGGGGGAGACGACCCGAATGATCCCCAACTCCAGAGACGCTAGAAGCTCCGCTTACTAAAGTGTCTAGATAGCTTGGCAGCTGCAATCGGGCGCAAGTTCCGCAATCAAATTGGTTTTGCAGCATCACATCATTCCAAGCCAGGCGGGTCCGGTGATCAACCGGGCCCGCTTTCGCTTAAGCGGAATCAACATCGTGCTAATATCTAGGCATTCACGACAATTCAATATTGCGCGGTACCCGAATTGCCTAATCCATCTGTATCTGTTTCTGTCTCTGAAGTTGCGGTAATCCGTCCTGCGGCAACCAAGCCGCCGATGCTGATTGAACGGACTCAGCCTGTCCTCGACAAGCTTTCCACGCTGCTCGGCGAGCCGGTCATTACCTACTGGATTTCCAGCAAAGGCTCCATCTGCCAGAGCGATGTTGCCAGCCTGTACGCACTCCTGCGCAATTTAGGTAGCATCGAGCGCCTCTCCCTGTTCGTGAAGTCCGATGGTGGCTCGGGCCAGGCCTCTCTGCGCATGGTCAACCTGCTGCGCCGCTATGTGAAGCATCTCACCGTTCTCGCGCCTCTCGAGTGTCAATCGGCTGCCACCATGCTCGCCCTCGGCGCCGACAGAATTCTCATGGGCCCTCTCGCGCATCTTTCGGCCGTCGATACTTCGCTCACACACGATCTCTCGCCAATCGATCGCGACAATGACCGCGTCAGCGTCAGCAACGATGAGCTTCTCCGCGTCATCCGCCTCTGGACAGAACAGGCCAAGGACTCGACAACCAATCCCTACGCGGCCCTCTTCCCCTATGTTCATCCTCTCGTCATCGGTGCGGTCGACCGTTCCAGCGCTCTCTCCACCCGCATATGCGAAGAGATACTTTCCTACCATATGGATGACAAAGAGCGCGCCCGCGAGATCAGCAACAACCTGAACTCCGGCTATCCTTCGCACAATTATCCAATCACCCTGCGCGAGGCAAAGCGCATCGGCCTCAACGTCGAGCCGATGAACGATGCGGTCAACGCGCAGCTCTTTGAGCTCAACGAAATCTATTCCGAGATGGGACAAAGCGCCAGCACCGACTACGACGAGAAGAACTCGCACGACAACAGCATCATCAAGGTGATGGAAGCCAGCGGCACCATGGTTTATTACCAGCTCGATAAAGACTGGCACTATCGCAGCGAAGAGCGCCGCTGGGTGGCTCTCAATGAAAAGAGCCAATGGCGCAAGGCCGATCTAAGCAAGGGCAAGGTGACGATCTCCCAGCTGCACGTGCGATAAGACGCAGCCCTTACGAGTCACTCAACCAAAACACAAACGCGCCGATTCCGCTGAATCGGCGCGTTTGTGCATTCAGGATCTAGCGGTTCGGTTTGAAGAGCGCCTGCTGTAGCTGGCCGGGCATCTCGGTCTTGTGGCGCTTCGTGTGTTTGTTCACGTACATCGCCGCATCTGCTGCGCTCAGCAGGCTATCTGCTGTCGTGCCGTCGTCGGGGAAGATTGCGATCCCGACACTGGCTCCGCCACGCAATACATATCCCTCCACAGCGAAGGGGGCGTCGAAGCAGCGCTCAAGTCTCTGAGCTACTTCCTCAAGCGCGGCACGGCTGCGCGTTACCGGAATCAGAGCGGCAAACTCATCACCGCCCAGCCGCGCAAGCATGTCGCCCGTACGCAACTGGCGCTTCATCCGTATCGAGATCTCGTGCAGATAGAGGTCGCCTATGTGGTGACCGTAAAAATCATTGACCTGTTTGAACTCGTCGAGGTCGATGTAGACCAGGCCGAAGATGGAATTCTCCGTCTTTGCCTTGTCGATCTGCTCTTCTAAATAGCGGTCGAGCGAAAAGCGATTGTAGATGTCAGTCAGCAAGTCGAACTCCGATCGGTAAACGAGGTCTTTGTACAGCTTGCGAGTTTCAATCGCGAGAGTGGCCAGTCGTACGCCAGCTTCCAGCATCGCTGCTTCTTCAGGGTGTACAGGCTCACCCGCTTCGATTGCGGCATAAAGCGTGCCCAGGGAACCACCGGCTCGCGCTGGCACCTCGAGGTGAGCGACGCGCAGTCCCGTAATGTTTCCAGGCGAATTGCCCAGGGTTCCCCCATCAGGCATCTCGCACCATGCAAATGGGTAATCCAGGCTGAAAGCCACCATCTCCGTAATCGCTTCGATCAGTTCCGGAAGCGGTCTGGAGCTATTGATGTCTTCCAGAATTCGGCTGCGCTTCGCTTCGAGCTGTGCATTGTGGCGTTCGTGTTTCGCAATCCGTTCCGCGTGCTTGGTCATCGCGGCTGTCTGCCGCTTGACCTTGGCGAGCAGGGTCCATCCCCAGGCGGCGACGAGCACGACGATTGCGAGCAGCACGCCGATGATTCGCACCAGATTGCCTACATTGAACCAGGACGGCGCTCCGATCGTGACAATGTCATCCGTTGAGCGCATCAGGATGTCGAATGGCACTTGGGTATCGAAGGGATTCGATGCCCCCATCAGGCAGATGCCAGCGACCCGAACCTTCGATCCGAGTGCGATATGCTTCATGGCTGGGAGCGGGGAACTGCTCACGCTCCGCTTGGCGGGGTGCCGGTAAATCGCGGAGAAAAGGCTGCCGCCGGAATCCAGAACATACTCATCCTGGGCAGCTCCACGATTTTCTGCCACCACAACTCCATCAGTCGCCACAAGATCAAATAGGTAGTGGCTTGTCGCCAATTCAGCCCAGGTCACTGGCCGAGGACTGATTGGACTCGCAACCTTCGAATCCTGAATCTCTCCACCCATCAAGGTCAGAAAGCCATCATGAAGCCCCGGGAATCCGATGGCTTCCGCTTGGTGGCCGATCTTCAGATCGTTGCTCGCGTGAGTCATGATCCAGATACTCTTGGACCCGCTTTGCAGGACAACCGCAGAGCCAGGCTGATAGTAAGTTACGGTGCCGTGGACGCGAACACGTTGGGACGTATTGTTCACGTGATACGCCGAAAGCACCTCGTCCATATGCGTGAGAGGAAGATCCCATGGATCCTTCGAGGCCGGCTTGATCACCTTGATTGCCGAAAGCGAATTGGCATGCAGAAGGATGCCCGTAACCTGCATCTTGCCATCGAAGTGGCCGGAGACAGATCCTGTGAACTCAATCTCTGAATCCAACAAGCTTTTCACCGCACCGATGTCAGCGCTGTCCACAACAGCATCGACAGCGCCGTCGTCGGTTCGCATCTGCATGGAGATGCTCGGTACATCTGAACTGAGCACTAGATCGGCGCTTCGAACAGTGGCCCTGACCGTGACTAACCTGCAGTCATAATCTGCGCGTATCAGGCGGTCATAGGTCGCGGGAACTGCCCGCGGCAGTGACTCATGGCGAAGGAGGGTGACGTTCGCAGCAGCAACGAAGGGCCTGAAACTCTCGTGTGTTATCCCCTCGACCAGAACACGATCCCCCGGAGCGAGAGGAACGGGGGTCCGCGGTTGCACGTAGATCGCTACATCGCCATCCTGCACAAAGAGCGTGCGTTCATAAGCGCGGTAGTAAGTGACCGTTGCCTGAAACGAAACGGGAAGCTGGTGAGCGGCTTGGGAGTTGCTGAGCGCGTGAATCGCCTGGAGCGAATTGAGGGGTTGCTGCGCCTGGGCAAGAGTCGGGACATACGCCCAGATGAGCGCTAACCCGGCCAGAATACGCGCCTTCCCGATCGTCAGGCCCATTGCCGCTTCCTTCTCTACCGCTTTCGTGTTAGTTCTTCATAGCAGGAGACTTAACACGGAATTCCAAGTAGGATTTCGATCAATCTTACGCCCGAAAATCATGGTTCCCGGTACACCTTTCGGGTAAGCGAGACTACACCGGTGATAGCAGTAGGAAGGGGCAATTCGTCCCGTTTCGGGACAGAAACGGCAGGTCGCACGGTATCATGGCTGGGGCCCGAAACGGAGACGCTCCCGCATGGCGACCAACCCTGAAATCAACCCATTTAGCACCTCTTTTCCACCCAGCGGAACACAGTCCTTACCCACGCGGAAGATACGCGTCATCGGAGTTCCGCTCGACATGGGCGCGAGCCGCCGCGGTGTAGACATGGGTCCCTCGGCCATGCGCGTGGCTGGCCTGGAGGCCCGCCTCGAGGCTCTAGGACATCATGTTGAGGATGGCGGCAACGTTTCCGTCGAGGTGGCTGAGACTCAGAACTTCGGCAGTGCTAACGCTCGCTATCTCAAACAGATTGCCGATACCTGCACCCGCACCGCCCAGGCCGTGGCGAAAACCCTGGAGGAGGGAATGACCCCGTTCGTTCTCGGCGGTGATCATTCCATCGCCGCGGGTTCTGTCTCTGGAGTGGCGGAATTCTACCGCCGGCAGAACCAGAAGATCGGCGTCATCTGGATAGATGCCCACTCCGACATCAACACGCCCGACACCTCCCCCAGCGGCAATGTTCACGGCATGCCCCTGGCAGCCCTGCTCGGCATGGGGCCGGAACAGCTAACCAACGTGCTCGGCTACTCGCCCAAGATCTCCCCGGAGAACACGGTTCTGGTCGGGGTGCGCGACATCGATCCCGCCGAGCGGGCTAACATCCGAAAAGCCGGAATGGGCGAGGTCTACACCATGCGCGACATCGACGAGCGCGGGATGCGCGCGGTGATGGAGGAGGCGCTACGGGCGGCAGGACGCGGAACTGCCGGTTATCACGTGTCTCTGGACATGGACTGGATCGACCCGGAAGACGCTCCCGGAGTCGGAACGCCGGTGCGCGGCGGTGCCACCTACCGCGAAGCTCACCTCGCCATGGAGATCCTTGCTGACCACGGCCGCATGCTCAGCTTCGAAATCGTCGAAGTCAACCCAGTCATCGACGAGCACAACCGCACCGCCGACCTGGCAGTAGAACTGGCGTGCTCGGCCTTCGGGAAGAAGATACTCTGATCAATCCTGTACCTTCGACATCACCCTCATTCACGCTTCTGTGAGCGACAATGAACGTGATGGCAAAGAAACTGCGCGTAGGTGTTTTGTTTGGTGGCCGCAGCGGGGAGCACGAAGTGTCGCTGCTCTCGGCCGCTTCGATTCTGAAGGCAATTGACCGCAAGAAGTACGATGTGATGCCGATCGGAATTACCAAAGAAGGTCGCTGGCTCGGCGCGGCAGATGCTCACGGACTGCTCGAAGGCGATCAGAGCGCAACCGGTCGGAACCTGCGTGCCGGCGACCCGGAAACCACGCCGGGTGCGAAGCTCCTGCAAGAAGGTATGCCGACGCTCTTGGCACCTCAACCCGCATCCGCGGCAGCCGCGCCCGGCGAATTCAAGCGCCGTCTTGCTGACAAGTCCTCCGCCATCGACGTGGTTTTCCCCGTCCTCCACGGCACCTTCGGCGAGGACGGCACAATTCAGGGCCTCTTCGAGCTTGCCGGTATCGCATACGTTGGGTCCGGCGTTCTAGGCTCCTCCGCCGGCATGGACAAGGACGTGATGAAACGTCTTTTTTCTCAGGCGGGACTGCCCATCGTGAAGCACGTGACGGTGCTGCGTTCTCAATGGGAGAGTTCGCCCCGCAAGACGATCGCGCAGATCGAAAGTGCTTTGAAATACCCCCTTTTCGTGAAACCGGCAAACCTCGGCTCCTCCGTCGGCATCAGCAAGGCTCATGATCGCAAGGAACTCGCGCCCGCCCTGGACGAAGCAGCGAAGTACGACCGCAAGCTCGTCGTGGAGCAGGGCGTGGTCGGCAAAAAATCTGGCGCGCGCGAACTTGAAGTGGCCGTGCTGGGAAACGACGATCCGAAGGCAAGCGTGGTGGGCGAGATCATTCCGGGCAAGGAGTTCTACGACTACGAGGCGAAATATCTGTCTGAGGGCTCGGTCCCGGTAATTCCGGCGAGGCTGACATCCGCCGAATCGAAGAAGATCCGCGATATGGCCATCGCAGCGTTTCGAGCCTGCGATCTCGCCGGCCTGGCTCGCGTCGATTTCCTCATGGAGCCCGACGGCAAGCGACGGATCTACATCAACGAGGTCAATACGCTTCCCGGATTCACCCAGATCAGCATGTACCCCAAGCTCTGGGAAGCCAGCGGTGTCAAATACAGCGATCTAATCACCCGCCTCATCGAACTGGCCCTCGAACGTCAGACAGAAAAAGAGCGAAACAAATACAGCCGAGACTAGCGATCTAGATCACGCGAAGGAACATATCCGGGAACACAGTGCCACGTGTCGGTGTCAAATAACTGGGGGAGTCGTCACCGCTTCAAGAAAGAACTCGAGATCCACGGATCTTCCGGCCCTGAATCCTGAACGCTGTTCACCTAGCCTGCTGTCGTATCCTTGTCTCCGAGGAAGACCTGTCAATGACCCTGCTTGATGCACCAAAGTTTGACGAGGCGCGCGACCGACGCAACCGCTTGATGTTGTACAGCGGCGGCGGAATTCTTCTGGCATTGATAGTCGGCTTCTGGCTTGCTTCAGGGCATCCCGCCGACTGGCCGTGGAACTGGTGGACTCACCTGCGTGGCCGTCACGCCATCAACGGCTTCATGGGAGCTGTTGAGAAAAACGACCTGAAGAAAGCCTACGGTATCTGGATGGCCGACCCGAACTGGCAGCAGCACCCCGACAAGTTCGGCTCATATACATTCGATCGCTTTCAGGCTGACTGGGGTCCCAACAGCCCTCAAAACGAGTATGGCGTGATTCAGTCACACGACGTCGTCGCGGCGCGCGTATTCAAAAATGTCCTGCTCGTTGGAATGTTCATCAACGGCCGCAAAAGCAAGGCGCTGTTCCTTACATATTTCCCGAAAGATCACACCCTGAACTTCGCCCCGCCAGACGAAGAACTCTACCTCGGACCGTAGATCTTCGGTCCGATCAGGTCACTGCAGTCGATCAGGCGGAGGCTAACTCCGCCTGAGTCTTTTCCAGACTCGCTGCGTCTTCCACATTCATCGATTTCTGCCCTGCATCGATCTGCTTCAGCAGACCGCAAAGCACCTTGCCTGGGCCCACCTCGACAAACACACCCGCCTCTGCCCCGATCAATGCGCGCATGCAATCAACCCAACGAACCGCTCCCGTGACTTGGTTGATCAGCGCTTCTCGCGCGCCATCCGCTGTTGTCACAATCGTTCCGCTCACGTTTGCCGCGACCGGAATCTGCGGCTCATTCAGCTTCAGCCCGCCGAGCACCCTGGCTACCTCCTCTTGCGCAGGTTTCATCAATGCGCAATGGAAAGGTGCGCTCACGGGAAGCATCACGGCGCGCCGTGCCCCACGCTCTTTGCAGAATGCAGCGGCCTTCTCAACAGCGGCTGCTGCGCCCGAGATCACAGTCTGCCCCTGCGAATTCAAATTTGCCGCTGCAACCACCAGCCCAGTGTCTTGCGCGGCTGCATCGCACGCTTCAGCAACCTTCTCCGGATCGAGTTGCAGAATCGCGGCCATCGCTCCCTGACCCGGAGGTACGGCCTGCTGCATGGCGCGTCCGCGTGCCTTCACCGCGCGCACCGCATCAGCAAACGAAAGCGTTCTTGCTGCAACATGCGCCGACCACTCTCCGAGCGAGTGACCCGCCGCCATTGCAGGCTTGATCCCGAGTTCCGCCAACACGCGCAGAGCCGCAACGCTCACCGTCATAATCGCGGGCTGCGTGTTCTCAGTCAGCTTGAGTTCTTCTTCGGGACCCTCAAAGCAGAGCTTCGACAATGCGAATCCACAGGCGTCGTCGGCCTCAGCAAAGGTTTGTTTGGCGACCGGAAACCGCTCAGCAAGTTCGCGACCCATCCCCACGGTCTGCGACCCCTGCCCTGGAAACAAAAATGCAATCTTCTTGTTCATTCCAGAGAGGATTGTATCCCACCGCCCACCAATTGATTTGTGGTCCCGATCTCGCACTGTGCATCTTTCAGACATGCGCTTGTCGTCTAGGACGCATCAGACGGAGTGCACGAGTGAACCGGCAAACCAGGAGCGAATTCAGCATGGCGGATCCAAAACAGCAGCAGGCAGGCAAGACACGGCCAGGACAGGCGGGAAATCGTTCACGCGACGACGGAGGCCCGTTTCCGGACGACTTCCAAAACTCAGTCGACGTAGAGCGCATCGAGGTGCTCGCGTCCGGCGCGGAGAGAGAGGACGACATCGACGATGGTGATCTGGGACAGAAGCTTTCAGAACTGGCCGCGACCACTGAAGAAGAAGTCGATGCGCTGAAGGTAAACCTGCTTCAAGACGACGAGCCGCTGAGTACGCTCGACAGTTCAGGCCGCATTGTCGACGACACTGCGGAGGAGCGGATTGCCCGGTTCACCGAGGCGGATCCGATGCAGGGCGATATCGGCGTGGTAAGCGTCGAACCTGGGCGCGACGATACGAGCCGGACTCTACGCAGGCATCATCCCAACAGCAGCATTGCTCGCTCCGACGCAGTGATCGAGGGCAATCTCGACGAACCCATGGACGAGACAATCATGGAGCGCAAGGCGGATGAGGGAACGGTCGGTTGAACCAAGTCGCCGGAGACGAGCCGCATTTCGCCAGAACATCAGGTTGCGGATCGATCTCCCGGCTTGCGGGCGAACACGTAGGCCCTGCGACTCTGGTACTCCACATCGGGCGCGTAGGGCTCCCGCTCTCGGATCTCGTCTACCGCGAAGCCCGCGCTCGTAAGAAGCTCTCGGATACGAACGGGCTGTTGCTGGTAGAACTCCATGCTGATGGGGTTGCCCCAAAGTGACTGCGGGCGAATGACGTCGTCCCCGATGTGAAACGAGAGCAACAGCATGCCGCCCGGCTTTAGCACGCGATGCATTTCTTTGAAGACCGTCGGCAAAGAGCCGACCGGAATGTTCGCAATCGCGTAAAACGCAGTGATCCCGGCGAGCGAAGCATCTTCCAACTTCAGCTCCAGCATGTTTCCATCGCTGAAGGCAATGTCGGGATTCAGGCGCCGGGCATGCTTGATCATTTGCAGCGAGAGGTCGAGCCCAAAAACGTCCGCGCCGTTATCCCGCAAAAAGCGGGCGATATGCCCCGGGCCACATCCCATGTCACAGATGGCGCCACGGTTTTTTACGCCGCTGGCAAAGCGCGTCAGTAGCTCGCGATCCAGTGGCTTGAACTGCAGTTCGCCGTAGGTCTTGTGCGCATAATCTTCGGCAATGCGATCGTAGTCGGCACGGACTGAAGAGGGGTCGTTAGCTGTCATCTTTGCATGCAAACGAGTGGGATGTTTCAATTCCAGCGCTTCTTGTCGTCCGGGTCTTCCTCGATCTGTTTACCGCTGCCATCGAACCGCACCGTTCGCCCCTGCGACTTCATGTAAACCTCAAATTTCTTCGCAGCTCTCCGGCGTTTCCACCGATAGAACGCGTTGCGCATGCCGTACCAGCGCTCACTGACCGCGAACGATACCCCGCGCTTCGACGCCATCCGTGTAAAGAGCCACCCGCCCAGCGCTCCGCCCAGTTGCGCAAACGCGTACATCCGCGAACTGGTAAAGAAATAAGCGACAGCCACCAGTCCGTAGATGATTGCGATATACCGTGCCTTGATGCTGATCGGCAGGGGGAAGAGCATGAACTCGGTGTCGCCATAAAGAACGCCGATCACCACCAGCATCCCAAACACTCCGCCGAAACAGCCATATAGCGGGATCTCTGGAACCGAGTAGCCCAGCACAAAGCTCCCGGCATAAATCAGAATTCCGGCTGCAGCCGTGAAAAGAACCGACGCCCCATAAAGCCCAAGTACCCAGTCGCTGGCGTGATAATTCTCCAGAAATCCGGCCAGAAACCAGATGGAAAGCAGCGCGAACAGCGTCGACGAAATACCTACCTGCACAAAACTGTAGGTCAGCGGCTGCCAGATCCAACCGTGCAGAAAAAGCTGCGGCCACAGCGCACCGTGCAGAATCAGCCATTGGTAAAGGTCTGAGCTCGTTGACTGCAGGATGATAAGGATGAAGAACGTCACCAGGTTGACTAACACCAGCAGGCGCGTGGCACCGCGGAAGCCTGGGAATGAGAGTTGGGTGGCGCCTATCCTTGCCATAGTCTTGAACAGGTTAAACGGAACGGCACAGGCATGTCATCGCCCGTCACTCCAAACAGCGATACCTCTACGGAACCACCACCAGACCGCGATGTCCTTTTGAATCCACTGCCCGCACCCCGAATATGACGTTGTCCTTCGAAACTGCTAGGCTAACGGACACTTGCGCACCATCTCCCGCCGGGGCAATCTCTTTGACATATTGCCAATCTGCCGACGTGGTCTCTCGCCAGACAACTTCGTAATGCGCAACTCCGCCTCCTACCGGCGGCTCCCATGTCAGGGTTGTCCCGTTCCCAAGATCCTTGGCTTCGATGGTCACCTTTTCCGGCTCTCCCGGGGCATATGCCAGTGTCGCCAGCGTGGCCGCATTCAGTCGCACCACTCGGGCTACATATTGCGAGTCCACGAATTCCGGCAGATCACCTTGCACCGGATCGCTTGCACCAGCGGGTGGGCGCACAACATTTTTGTGCTGATGGTTAAAATCTTCCCTCCATTCCGTAAAACGAACTGCAGCAAATCCCTCACGATTGAACGACAGGTGATCGCCTCCGCGCAGGTAGCGGTCTGGCCGGTTCACCAGAAACGCGCTGAACCGCTCCTGCGGATCATGCGTCGCGAAGTAAGTCCGATCCACATCCGCGATTTCGCGCGCAAGCTCCCGGCTGGGTGAGTCGTTCTCCTTGCCCAGGGCTCGAATGCGCTGTTGCTCCTGAGTGCTGGCAGCGACTGGAACGCCTTCGGAAAAGACGCGAACGCGGTCTTTGAGTTGCAGGCCATCCCCGGGTGTGGTGTTGCCTCCGACGATGTCATTGTTCAGCACCGCCGCGAGCTGCCAGCCTTCAGACTTGGCGAGTTTCGCCAGGTGTTCCGAGCCAACCAGCCCCTGTTCTTCTCCGGCCACTGCCACAAACACGATTGTGGAAGGAAACTTCAGCTTACTCAGAGCTCGGGCGCTTGCCAGCGATACCGCGACCCCCGATGCGTCGTCATTCGCCCCCGGAGCCGCTCCCGCTGTGTTCGCCCAGTTCGAAAATACATTGGAATTAATTGAGTCGTAGTGGCCAGTCACAAGCACGATGCGCTTGGCTCGCTCGGGATCGGTGCCCCGCAATATGGCATACACATTGCTGATCTTCGTTGGCTTGGGAATGCGCCTGGCCCACGGCTCGCCACTCGCAGGATCTGCCACAAACGTGTCCCGCTTCACCTCCAGGCAGCCACCGCACTGGCCGGAAATCTGCTCAAATTGCCCCGCAATCCAGTCCGCCGCGGCGCTAATCCCTTGTCCCGGAGGCAAATCCGTCTCCATGCTCGTCAATGTGTTCCGGGTACCGAAACTAACCAGCGTTTTCACCGTCTGATCTATTTGAGCAGCCGTAATCGCCGATTCGACACGCACAATTTGTGGGTCCGGCGGTGCAGGCCTCAGGGAGGTGGCATGACGTTGATAGTCGGGCTGCGAGGCAGCAACGCCGCAGAAAGATGCGAGCCCGCAAAACAACAGCGCACGCTGAATCTGCATTCTGTTCTCCGATGCGGTACTTCTGTGTCAAGAAGGGTTTCGGCTACTTGACCTCGGCAAAGGGTTTGCCTAAAACTAGCCGAAGTTCGTACCCTGTAGGTACCGTCATCCTACATCAAAGAATGCCCGGAGAGAGGAGGCTGCCATGACAAGCTGCCCAGAATGTGAAAGCAATCTCGATATCGACGTAGATGAAGTGGAAGAGGGCGACGTGGTCGCCTGTGATGAGTGTGGAACCGAGTACGAGATAGTCGGCGTGGAACCGCTGGAACTGTCCAAAGTCGAGGATGGAATCGACGAGGACGACGACGACTATAAGAACGACGACGAGGAGGAAGAGTGAAACGCAGTCGCGCACGTATAGCGGCATGGGCCATGTCAGCAGTATTCTCGCTGGGTGCTATCGCATCGTCGAACACCGGCTTCACAGCGCACGCTCAGAATGTGGGCCAACGCAGCGTGAGCGGCTTGGTGATCGACGCTGAATCCGCGCCCGTACAAGGCGCGACCGTATTCCTCAAGAACAGCAAGACGAAGGCAATTCGCAGTTATACCTCCGCCAGCAACGGCCGCTTCCGCTTTGCCCAGGTCAACATGACCGACGACTACGATCTCTGGGCAGAGAAAGATGGCAAAAAGACTGCTACTAAAACCGTAAGCTCGTGGAACGCGAGCAAAGAGTACGAAACAGAGCTGAAACTGAAGTAAGATCCTCTTCCCGGCATTTTGCTTCCAAACAAAATCGGCGGCCAATCTTGAATTGGCCGCCGATCTCGTTTCAAAAGCGGGTTCAACTTTCCAGCTTCTTTGTCACCAGCTCATTGAGCAGTGCCGGATTCGCTTGTCCTTTCGAAGCGCGCATCACCTGGCCCACAAAGAAGCCGGCGAGTGTCTTTTTCCCTGCGCGGTACTGCTCCACCTGCTTCGGATTCGCAGCAATCACTTCGTCGATCATCGTCTCAATTGCCGAAGTATCGGTAATCTGTTCCGGCTTCTCCCGCTCGTAGACAGCAGGGAAGTCCTCCTTCTTTTCAAAGCAGATATCGAACAGCCCTTTCATCTGCTTGGAGCTGATCTTGCCCTCTTCCAGAAGATCTGCCGCCAGAACCACACCCGCCATCGAGATCGGCGACTGCTCAATCTCGAGTCCAAGCGCATTCAATCGTCCGCCTAACTCGCTGATCAGGATGTTCGCCACGCGTCGCGGATTTTTCGCGGTCTTTGCCGCCTCCTCGAACTGATCCGCGAATTCCCTCGAAGAGGTGAGCGTCTGCGCGTCTTTCTCATTCAATTCATAGTCGGCGATCATGCGCTTCCGTCGCGCATCCGGCAGTTCCGGCAACTCTGCCTGCTTCTGCGCAATGAACTCCGGCGTCAGGACCAACGGCGGCAGATCCGGCTCAGGGAAATAGCGATAGTCGTGCGCCTGCTCCTTCGAACGCATCGAGTAGGTTCGGCCTTCATTCGCGTTCCACAGTCGCGTCTCCTGCACCACCCGCCCGCCCTCTTCGATCACCTCGATTTGGCGCTCGATCTCATATTCCAGCGCCTGTCGGATAAAGCGGAAGCTGTTCACGTTTTTGACTTCAGCCTTGGTGCCGAACTTCGGCGCACCCTTCAATCGGACACTTACGTTGGCATCGCAGCGAAGCGAGCCCTCTTCCATGTTGCAGTCGGAGACGCCCGTGTAAAGCAGGATCTCCTTCAACCGCGTCAGGTATTCAAAAGCCTCATCGGGCGTGCGGATGTCTGGTTCGCTCACAATCTCGCACAGCGGCGTTCCGCATCGGTTCAGGTCGAGATACGTGCGTGTGGCGGAATCCGAGAACCCATCGTGGATGCTCTTGCCCGCGTCCTCTTCCATGTGCAGCCGTGTGATTCCAATCCTCTTCGTCCCCCCATCGGCAGTCGGAACCTCGATCCAGCCGTGCTCTGCAATCGGCCTGTCAAACTGCGAAATCTGGTAGCCCTTCGGAAGGTCGGGATAGAAGTAGTTCTTTCGCGCAAAGATCGACCGCTCGCGAACCTCGCAGTTCAGCGCCAGCGAAGCCAGAGTGGCGAACTCTACCGCTTTTGCGTTCAGCACAGGCAGCGCGCCGGGTAGACCAATGCAGACCGGGCAGATATTGGTGTTCGGTTCGGAGCCAAATTTGTTGGCGCACCCGCAGAAAATCTTCGTCGCAGTCAAAAGCTGAACGTGCACTTCGAGCCCGATTACCGGCTCGTACTTGGCGAGAACGTCAGGAGAAATTGCAGTTGCGGCCATGCTCAATTTTACCGTGGGCAAAAAGAAAGGCCGCGCCGGAGCGCAGCCTTTCAGCAATTGAGATAGGCACCCTACTCCGCCGGATCCTCCGCCGTAAACGGCGAGCAGCACGGCTTCTCCGTTGCCTTGAAGTTCATTAGCTCCGCCCGAATCCCATCGGGGTCATACATGTTGAACTGATATTTCCCGTCCTTGCCGATCTTCGGCGCCTGATCGTGCCTTCCAGTGCCCAACCGGTTCTCGGCAACCAGCTTTTTGTAAGCGTCGGGCACCGAATGTTCCCCAACAGCAAAATGGTCCAGAACGCCCAGTGTCTGCTGCGACATCGAAGCCGGAATGCCCGTCCCCGGTCCGCCTGAAACCATGTACTCCAGCCAGTCATGCCCATCCGGAACCTGCTGGCTCACCCAATCGATCTTCGTGTCTGTCATGCCGCCAAACCAGTACGGCCGGAACCCCAGCAGATCGCGATAGAACTTGTCCTCTGCTTCACGGCTATGCACAAGAAATCCCACATGGATGACGTGGCTTCCAATCACCTTCGCGGCATTCACTGGTTTGGGATTTGCCGACAGCTGCACAAATTCGATCTTGTTGCCCTCGGGATCGTTCACCGCAAACCGGCGGCTCCCATCTTTCCCCTTCGTGACGGACGGCGGAGTTTTCCAGCCCTTCGCCGCGAGGTACTTCCTCATGCCTTCGGCGTCCGCTGTATTCAGTCCCGCGTGATCCATCCGGTTGATTCCCGCGTTCGCCGGCAGGGGAAGCACTTCGATGTATTGCGTCGCGCTGAAGGCGTACTTCACACCCGCCGGATTCTCCGGATCGGCTTCTTTGACCGCCCCGATGATCTCGCGGTAGTAGTGATCGGTCGCCGCAGCATCCGATGTATACACCGCAAGATGCGAAATTCCCGTAATCTTCGGCCGTTCCTGGGCATTCATTGCGAAAGTGCCAAGCCCCAATGCGACCACGCCGGTCGCGAACAAAAGCTTTCCACGCATAATCCACCTCAAACTTGCTGGCGGCATCACAATAAATCGATTTGCCGTATTGTGTAAACCACCGATTCCGAGCGGCCAATCCGATCCCGGCCATTCTGTACAATCCATCCATGTCCCTTCGAGTCGCTCCTGCACTCATTGCGGGTCTTGTCTGTGCAGCCGCAATCTCCTCTACCGCCCAGTCCGGACCGCTTCCCGCCGCTTCTCCGGAACAGCGCTCCGAAGCCCGCGACATTTTCAAGCAGCTGATCGAAATCAACACCACCGACACCCCGAAGGGCAGCGTCACCGCAGCCGCAAAAGCGATGCAGAAGCGCTTCCTCGACGCAGGCTTTTCGCCGGACGACATGCACCTCCTCGGGCCCGATCCGAACAAGCTGAACCTGATCGTCCGCATGCGCTCGGCCACTCCGACTTCGGAAAAGCCCATCCTCTTCCTGGGCCACCTCGACGTCGTTGAGGCACTACCCAGCGATTGGCACACCAATCCCTTCGAGTTCGTCGAGAAAGACGGCTACTTCTACGGTCGCGGCACGCAGGACATGAAGGAGTCTGACGCCGCTCTCGTCTGGACCTTCCTTCGCCTCCATCGCGAAGGCTTCAGGCCAAAACGCGATCTCATCCTCGCCCTTACGGCAGACGAAGAGGGCGGCAAATTCAACGGCCCGCAATGGCTCGTCAAGAATCACCGCGATCTGGTCGACTGTGCATTCGTCATCAACATGGATGCCGGCGGCATCGAACTCGATCACGGCCGTCCGGTCGTAGCCGACGTAGAAGCAACCGAGAAAGTCTACGCCGACTACGTTGTGACTGCAGTCAATCCCGGCGGCCACAGCTCCCGCCCCCGTTCCGACAACGCAATCTACGAACTCACCACCGTCCTCAATAAACTGGCTTCCTATTCCTTTCCGTTCGAACTGAACGGCGTCACCCGCACCTACTTTGAGAACCTCCAGAAACAGGAGAGCGGCCAGACCGCGCAGGACATCAAAGCTATCCTCACCAGCCCGCCCGACCCCGCTGCCGCGGCACGCCTGAGCAAGGAACCCGACTTCAACTCCAACTTCCGCACCACATGCGTTGCAACTATGCTCAAAGCCGGACACGCCCGTAACGCTCTGCCGCAGACCGCAGAGTCCAACGTGAACTGCCGCATCTTCCCCGGCCACTCGCCTGAAGACATCCGCCAGGAACTCATCAAGCTCTTCGCCGACCCCAAGCTCACGGTGAAGTACATCTCCGATGCCGGTGTCATCACCGAAACAGCCCCCGATCGAAAAGCAATCGTCCCACCTCCTCCCATCAAGGAAGTCTTCGACCCGCTCACCCGCATCACCCAGCAGATCTGGCCCGGAATTCCTGTCACCCCCGTCATGGAGAACGGCGCCAGCGATTCCATCCATTTCGCCCAGGTAGGTATTCCCAGCTACGGCTACTCCGCCATCGCGCTCGAGCGCGACGATGACCGAGCTCACGGTCAGGACGAGCGCCTGCCCGTCGACTCCTACTGGAAATCGCTCGACTTCTTCTACGCGTTCACCAAGGCGCTGGGCAACGAATAGAGGTGTGTACGTTGCCACAACGGAAGCACAACCCAGCGCAGTATCATGAACTCCGTAGCAGTTCTCAGGAGAGTTCCGCAGTGCCGGGCAAGATCGAACTGATGATGGGGCCGATGCGCAGCAACAAGACCGCCGAGCTGTTGCGCCGTGCAGAAATGCGCCGCCAGTATGCCAAGCAATACGTATTAGTCCTCAAGCCGAGCGACGACACCAAGGGTGGCCCAGGACTGGTCGAAAGCCGCAATCCGAACGGCCACGCGCGCATGCAGGCACTCGAATTCAACTCCGCTGATCCGTGGCCAGTCCTCGAGAAGATCGCCGAAGTCGAACAGGAGATCGGCAAACGCGTTGAGTGCGTCGCCGTCGACGAAGGTCAGTTCGTTAGTGACCTCTTCCTCTTCGCCCGCAACCTTCTGGATGGCAATCACGACGTGCTCGTCGCCGGACTCGATCTCGACTTCCGCGCCGTGCCCTTCGGCGAAATGATCAACCTGAGCTGGCTCGTCAACGCCTACGGCGGCAGCATTACCGAATGCATGGCCTATTGCACCTGTGGAGCGCGTGCGCTCTACTCGCAGCGGCTCATTGAAGGCAAACCCGCGCCATATGACAGCCCCGTCAAAATACCGGGCGACGCCTATGAGCCACGCTGCGCGGAACATTTCATCCTTCCCGGACGTCCGCACTAGCATGTAGTCTTGTTCGCGGCTGCTTGAGGAGCCTTCCGTAGAGTGAACGCAACCGTCATGAGTCCGCTCTACCGCAAGATAGCGTGGCGACTCGTCCCTTTTCTCGTCATCCTCTACATGGTCGCGTTCCTCGATCGCGTCAACATCAGCTTTGCCGCGCTCACTATGAACCGCGATCTCGGCATCAGCGAGAGCGTCTATGGCTTCGCTGCCGGCGTCTTCTTCCTCAGCTACTGCCTCTTCGAGGTGCCCGCCAACCTGGTACTCACTCGCCTGGGAGCGCGCCGCTGGCTCGCGATTCTCATGGTCATCTGGGGTATCGTCTCCATGGGCACGGCCTTCGTTCAGACCACGAGCGCATACATCGCAGTCAGATTTCTGCTGGGCATTGCCGAGTCCGGCTTTTATCCGGGCGTGATCTACTACTTCACCTTCTGGATGCCGCGCGGCCTTCGCACCCGCATCCTCGCAATGTTCCTGCTCGCAGTGCCTCTGTGCAACTCGATCGGCTCGCCCATCTCGGCGCACATCCTCCTGCTCGATCACGTGGGCGGACTCAAAGACTGGCAATGGCTCTTCCTGATTGAAGGCGTGCCGGCTGTACTCCTCGGCGCTGCAAGCTGGTTCTTGCTCGCCGATGGACCCTGGTCAGCGACGTGGCTCTCCCCCGCAGAAAGAGACCAGGTCGCGAGCGACCTCGCCGACGAAGATGAATCTCAGCAGGGCGGCGGCAAGCAGACAGCCAATGTAATCCGCGACTGCATCATCTACTTCCTCTGGAGCAGCGGCAACTACGGACTCACTTTTTGGCTGCCAAAGATCCTCAGTGCGCACGGCGCATCCACGGTCGCCACCGGCTGGTGGGCAACAATGACGTTTGGTTTCGGAGCACTGGCCATGTTCTGGGCCAGCCGTCGTCGCGGTTTCCGCACTCTCCCCTGGCTCTTTCTGGTTGGCGCTGCAGGTTTCATAATCGCGGGTCTCGCGCACTCTGCCCCACTTGCTGCAGCTGGATTCTGCATCTCCGCCATGGGCATTCTGGCCGGGCTGCCCATGTTCTGGAGTCTCGCCGCCAGCCGGCTCTCCGGCAGAGCCGCGGGTGCCGCCATCGCTCTGGTCAACTCCGTCGGAGCGGTTGGCGCTTTTGCAGGTCCCTTTGCAATGGGCTGGCTGAAAGTCGCCACACACCACTACTCTGCCGGCCTGTGGGCCATCGCCGCTGCAATGACCCTCGGCGGCCTCCTCGTATACGGCGAGTCCTCAAAAACTGCTCAGGCGGTTCCGCAGGCAGCGGACTAGAACTGGCTGCATAAATTCTTTGTGAATGGCACGACTTTGGTCTTGCCGAAAATGGGCCACAGAGTAACGGGCTTTAGTGTCTCCGTGAGAACTCGATCAACCTAAGCTTGCGGAGGGAGCAGCAGCCCTCAGGCCGCTGAATTCAGCGGTAGAGTTGGAACTGCCTTTAGCCGCGGAACCCGTTGATTGAAGCTAAATCTGTTCTCACGCAAACATCTCAGCCCCTGAGAGATGCTTCTTTCGACCTTCTGGGGATTCATGCAACCAGATCTGGAAGGTCGCGAAGCATTGGCGTGCCACAACGCGCTGCCGACCGCACGCGCGGTGAGATAAACTGAAGACTGCATGATCCTCCCGTTTGTCCGCGAAATTTTCGCGGAACTGGAGCAGTCCTCCTCGTTTGATCGCGTTCGCAGGCACCTCTCCCTTGGTGTCGGGCGGCGACGTCTGTCTGGACTCACTACCACCGCCCGTTCTCTGTACCTTCCCCTTCTTACCCGCGCCGCTAAACGCCCGGTAATCGTTGTCGTTGCTGATAACAAAGCGGCCGAAGCGCTGGAACCCACGCTTCGTGCAGGGTGCGAACTGACTGGAGCCGTCGATCCCGATCGCGTCGTCCGCCTTCCCGCACACGACGTCCTCCCGTTTGAAAATCTCTCGCCCCATCCCGATGTCCAGGAGCAGCGTGCGGCTGCTCTCTACAAGCTTGCCACGGGCGGCGTCTCAATCCTGATAGCGCCCGCTGAGGCCGCAGCCCTGCGCCTCTTCGATCGCAACTACTATGCGAGTCTCGCCGTCACGATCCGCCGAGGTGAAGAGCTCGATGTCGAGATCCTGACCGCTCATCTCGCCAGTGTCGGATACACCCAGATGGATCTTGTCGAAATGCCCGGCCAGTTCACGCGGCGCGGCGGCATCCTCGATGTTTACTCACCCGAAGCTGACCGCCCGGTGCGCCTCGAGTTCTTCGGTGACGAGATCGACACCATCCGCAAGTTCGATCCGGAAACGCAGCGCTCCCAGTCGGGTCTCGACGAAACTCAGCTTCTGCCTCTTACTGAAACTCCCGTTACCGAGCACCTCCTCGCCGCCGTTCATGCGCGCCTCAGCAAACAGCGCGTGCAGGCCGCGTCTGCAAGCGATGCTCCCTCCGCCGAAGAAGAGATGGAGATCGAGGCAGCCGCAGCCGGCGGCGTAAGCGTCTTCCCCGGCTGGGAGTTCTTCTCCGCCGTCGCCGGTGCGGAGAGTCATCTGCTCAAGTTGGTCCCGAACGCCGTTCTCTTTGTTGAAGAGCCCGCCATGGTACGTAACCAAATCGATCGCTGGTGGAACAAAGTCGAGCAGCGCCACGAGCGTTCTGGCATCGGCAACTTGATTCGCCCCGAAGACATCTTCCTTCGTCCTGAAATTCTTCAAGGCCATCTCGACTCCCATCACGGCCTCGATCTCGATCAGCTTGGCGCCGTCGATGTGCTCGAAGATGACAATACTCTTGGCGAGATCGCTGTGAGCTCCCGCCCCACGCTCCGGTTTCACGGATCGATCCCCGCTCTCGTTGAACAGCTGAAGAATTTGATGGCTGCCGATCAGCGCATCGTGCTCGCCGTGCCCACGCAGGGCGATGCCGAGCGCACCGCGACCATGCTGCGCGAGTACCAGGTGCCCTACCGTTTCGGCAGCCGAGTCGTCCAGCACGGCTCAGAGTTGGAAGAAGCCAGCTACATGGCGGGTGACATGCGTGTGCCCGTCATCGTGCGCACTCAGATCGCCTCGGGCGTCAGCTTCCCCGATGCGAACCTCGTTGTTTTCGGCGCCAACGATCTGTCAGACGACGCCGACATCCACGCCCGCCCCGAGCCCAAAAAATCCAAGACCGCCGCATTCCTCTCCGACTTTCGCGACCTTGCTGTCGGCGACTACGTCGTCCACGTCGAGCACGGCATCGCGCAGTACCAGGGCCTGAAAGAGATCGTTCAGGACGGCCTCCCCGTCGAGTTCATGATCCTCGAATTCGCCGAGCAGGCCAAACTCTACGTCCCTCTCACGCGTCTCGATCTCATCCAGAAATATCGCTCCACCGACACAGGTCCCGCCCCACAGCTCAACAAGCTCGGCTCCCAGCAGTGGGTCAAAACCAAGGCCCGCGTCCGCAAAGCCATGCAGGACATGGCTGCCGAACTCCTGAAGCTCTACGCGCAACGGCACACTGCTCAAGGCACATCGTTCTCAGCCGACAACGATTTTCAGCGCGAATTTGAAGATTCCTTCGATTATCGCGAGACCGACGATCAGCTCACCGCCATCGCCGCAGTCAAGCAGGACATGGAATCAACTACGCCCATGGACCGCCTCCTCTGCGGCGATGTCGGCTACGGCAAAACCGAAGTCGCCATGCGCGCCGCTTTTAAAGCCGTGCAGGATGGCAAGCAGGTCGCCGTCCTCACGCCGACAACTGTCCTCGCCTTCCAGCACTTCGAGACATTTAAGAAACGCTTCTCGCAATTTCCTATTACAGTCGAGATGATTTCGCGGTTTCGTTCACCGAAGGAGCAGAAGATCATTCTTGAAAAGTTAGAGACCGGCAAGGTCGACGTGTTGATCGGCACCCACCGCGTTCTCTCCAAGGACATCAAGTTCCAGGATCTCGGTCTCCTCATCGTTGACGAAGAGCAACGCTTCGGCGTGCGCCACAAAGAGCGCCTCAAGCAAATGCGCAAGGAGATTGACGTGCTTGCCATGTCCGCTACGCCGATCCCGCGCACTCTTCACATGTCTCTCGTCGGTCTGCGTGACATGTCCGTCATCGAGACGCCGCCGAAAGACCGCATGGCTATCCAGACCGTCGTGGCCAAGTTCGACGAAAAGATCATCCGCTCCGCCATCGAAGTCGAACTCGAACGCGGAGGTCAGGTCTACTTCGTTCACAACCGCGTCGAATCGATTTACGAAATTGCTTCGCGTATCCAGGAACTCGTCCCCGGTGCGCGCGTCGTCGTCGGCCACGGCCAGATGGGCGAGAAGGATCTGGAGCAGGTGATGCTCGCCTTCATGCACCACGAGTTCGACGTGCTCGTCGCGACCACAATCATCGAAAACGGACTCGATATTCCACTCGCCAACACCATCATCATCAATCGCGCCGACAGGCACGGTCTCAGCGAGCTCTACCAGCTCCGCGGCCGCGTCGGCCGTTCCAATCGCCGGGCGTACGCATACCTGCTGATTCCTCCGGAGCGCGAATTAACCGACATCGCCCGCCGCCGTCTCGCTGCCCTCAAGGAGTTTTCGGACCTTGGCGCAGGTTTCAAGATCGCCGCGCTCGATCTCGAACTCCGTGGGGCAGGGAACATGCTCGGCGGCGAGCAGAGCGGCCACATCGAGGCCGTTGGCTTCGAACTCTACACGTCCATGCTCGAGGCCGCCGTCAAGGAATTGAAAGGCGAAGGCGGCGAAGAACGCCCCAGCACGCAACTCAACCTCGGCATCGCTCTCCGCATCGACGAGTCCTACGTGGCTGAAGAGAATCAACGCCTGCGTCTGTATAAGAAAATCGCCGGCGCCGAAAGCGAGAAAGCTATCGCCGACCTCCGCGCGGAGATGGAAGACCGCTATGGGGCGTTGCCAGACTCCACCGTGTACCTCCTCGAAGCTGCTGCGCTGCGCCTCGAATGCGAGCGCATGGGCATTGCCCAAATCGATCGCAAGCGCGCCGAGCTGCAAATTCGCTTCACCGAGAAAGCCGCCATCGATCCGGAACACCTTATGCGTCTTGTCGCCAGAAATGCCAAGCGCGGCGCGCAGTTCACTCCCCAGGGAGTTTTGAAGTTCCCGCTTGCCGCTACTCGGCCTGATGAAGTCTTGCTGGAAATACGGGACCTGCTCGAGAAGCTCGCTCCCGATGCTGTCACTGCCTAATCACATCTTTTTGCAAGAGGAACCGTGACCAAATTCGTGACTTTGCTCGCTTTTGGAGCCTGCATGACTCTCTCCGCTGCCGCGTACTCTGACAAAGAAACCCCTCAACAGCAGTTCCAGCGCGTATCAGACGAGTATTTCGACCATGTGTACTACCGCTATCAGCCAACCGCGGGTACCGTTGCCGGCTACCATCAGTACGACTCAAAGCTCGAGAACCTTGCTTCCGCCAGCATTGATGCCGAGGTCTCAGCGCTCGACGATTATGAAAAGCGCATCTCGTCCATCGCAGACGCCTCTCTCGACCAGACCACCCGTGCCGACAGGCAGCTTCTGCTCAACCAGATCCGTTCTCGCCGCCTGACGCTGCACACCATACGCCCTTGGGCAAAGAACGCCGACAACTACTCCAGCAGCTGCGCCAACGCTGCATTCACGCTCATGGAGCGAAAGTTCGCACCCGCAGACGACCGCCTCCGCTCGCTCATCGCCCGTGAAAAGAGCATGCCCGGCCTGCTCCAGGAAGCTCGCGCTAACCTCCAGAACCCGCCGCGCATCTTCACCGAGATCGCCATCGAACAGCTCCCCGGCATCATCGCGTTCTTCCAGCACGACGTGCCTCTCGCCTTCGCCGACGCCAATGATGAGGCGCTCAAATCAGAATTTGCAAAGAGCAACGCAGCCGTCATCGCCGAACTGACCAGCTATCTGGCATGGCTCAAGTCCGATCTCCTGCCGCGCTCCAACGGTGATTACCGCATCGGTGCGGACACCTTCTCAAAAAAGCTCGCCTGCGACGAGATGGTCGACCTGCCCCTCCCAAAGCTGCTCGAAATCGGGTACGCCGACCTGCATCGCAACCAGCAGCACTTCGCCGAGATCGCAAAGGAACTCGAGCCGAATAAAACTCCGCGCGAAGTCCTCGAAGAGCTTGGCCACCAGCATCCTGCTCCCGATCATCTTCTCGATGCGTTCCGCGGCACCTTCACCAGCCTGCTCGATTTCATTCGCTCGCACCACATTGTCACGATCCCGTCCGATGTGACGCCGGTCCTGGAGGAGACTCCGCCCTTCATGCGCGCCACCACCCAGGCCAGCATGGACTCGCCCGGCCCTTTTGAGACTCGCGCGACCACCTCCTATTTCAATGTCACTTTGCCCAGCCCTTCGATGACGCCCGCGCAGGTTGAGGGCTATATGCACTCCTACAACATCGGTACGGTAATCTCCACGTCAGTGCATGAGGCATACCCGGGCCACTATGTGCAGTACCTCTACTCACTCAAAGCTCCCAGTCGCGTCCGCAAAATTCTCCAGGCCAACACCAACATCGAAGGCTGGGCTCACTACACCGAGCAGATGATGCTCGACAACGGCTACGGACAACTCGGAACCGGTGCAAAAGATGACCGCGAGGTGAAATTCCTGCGTCTCGGCCAGTTGCAGGATGCTCTGCTGCGCAACGCTCGCTACATCGTTGGCATCCAAATGCACACTGGGAACATGACCTACGACCAGGCCGTCCAGTTTTTTCAGAGAGAAGGCTACCAGCCCCAGGAAACCTCCATCGTCGAAGCCAAGCGCGGAGCGGGCGATCCCACCTATCTCTACTACACGCTGGGCAAACTGGAGATAATGAAACTGCGTTCAGACCTGATGAAGAAGCAAGGCTCAGCCTTTTCACTTCAGAAATTCCACGACGACTTCCTGAGCCAGGGCTTTCCGCCCATCAAGATCATTCGCGAGACGATGCTCGGGGATGATTCGCCCACACTCTAGCCAGCGGCTAAAACCAATCGGCTAGAACTAAAGTAAGTTTCTTTCAGAACGAATTGAGATCCTCCGCGCGGCACACGTTCGAAAATAGAAGCGCAGAGTTGTTCATGGAGCCGTAATGAAACAAGAAGTTCGCAAAGTTGTCTTCCCCGCTGGTGGTCTCGGAACTCGTTTCTTGCCCGCCACCAAAGTTATCCCCAAAGAGATGCTGGCGCTCGTTGACAAGCCCATCATTCAATACGGCGTTGAAGAAGCCGTCGCTTCCGGAATCGAGCACATCATCATCGTTACCGGTCGCGGCAAAGGCGCCATGGAAGACCACTTCGATCACAACTTCGAACTCGATCACACCCTCGAGCGACGCGGAAAAAAAGAACTGCTCCATGTCTCACGCAGCGTAGCCACGCTTGCCCGCGTCAGCTATGTCCGCCAGCGCGAGCCGCTCGGCCTCGGCCACGCCGTTCTCTGCGCAAAGGAGCTTGTCGGTAATGAGCCTTTCGCAGTGGTGCTGCCCGACGACGTCATTGACGCGGAAACACCCTGTCTCAAGCAAATGATTGACGTCTTCAACGAGCACGGCGGCTCCGTGCTCGCTACGCAGACCGTCGAGGGTCCCGCCATCTCCGCTTACGGCGTCCTCTCCGGCTCGCCCGACCCGGAGGACCCGCGCATCTACAACTGCACCGGCATGGTCGAAAAACCAAAGCTGGAAGATGCGCCTTCCAAGCAAGCCATCATCGGACGCTACATCCTGACGCCCCGGATATTCGAACTACTCGAGCAGACCACTCCCGGCGCAGGTGGCGAAATCCAACTCACCGATGGCATCAAGGCACTCCTCAAAGAGGAGAAAGTCTTCGGCTACACCTTTGAAGGCAAGCGCTTCGACGCCGGCGACAAATTCGGAATGCTCCAGGCGACAGTAGAATTTGCCCTCAAGCGGCCCGAATTCGGTGACCGCTTCCGCGAATATCTCAAGGGTTTAGGAATCTGTTAGAAAACCAGCGGAGTTAGCCGTTCGCTGAGCGAACATGTTAGCTCCAGTAGCGGAGTTAGAAAGCCCAAGTACCAAGGTGTTGGGCGCCCGAACGCCAACTCCGCTAACAAGCCGCAAAGCGGCTGCTAACCCCGCTGCTCACTTCCACTTGATATTGCAGCCGATCGAAGCCTTCTGATCCGCGCTCGGCTTCTCGCCGCGCAGCACCGCGTCCAACGCAGCTCGTAGATCCTGACCAGTCACGGGCACATTATTCCCCGGTCGCGCTCCATCGAACTGCCCGCGATACACAAGCTTCAGATCCTTGTCGAAGAGGTAAATGTCCGGCGTGCAGGCCGCATCAAACGCCCGTGCCACGGCCTGCGTCTCGTCATAGAGATATGGGAACATGAACCCGAGCCTCTGCGCCTGCTTCTTCAATCCCTCCGGGCTGTCGTCCGGATAGTTCTGCGCATCGTTGCTGCTGATTGCCACGATCCCGAGTTTCCCGGAGTAGTCTGATCCCAATTGAGCCAGACTCTTCTCGATGTGTTTTACATAAGGGCAATGTGTGCAGATGAACATCACCAGCAGACCCTGTTGCCCGCGGAAATCATCTCGCCGAACAGTCTTCCCTGATACAACGTCCTTCAGCGCAAATTCCGGCGCCGTCGTTCCGAGTTCCAGCATCGTCGATTCAGTTAAGGCCATAGATCACTCCTGTGGACTGCAATTGAAGGAAAGTTGCGTCTGTCACTTCGGGCCGACAGCATCGGACTAACTCCACGAACAAGCCGCCCAGCCGCCGCTAACTCCGCTGCTTTTAGAACAATCCACCCTGCCGCCCCGGCATCGGCACGCCAAAGTGCTCGTACGCCAGCCGCGTCGCAACGCGACCGCGTGGTGTCCGGTCCAGAAAACCAATCTGAATCAGAAATGGCTCATACACTTCTTCCAACGCGTCTTCTTCTTCTGCCAGTGTCGCTGCAAGTGTGCCGAGCCCGACAGGCCCGCCATCATACTTCTGCATGATCGTCATCATCAGCCGGCGGTCAATCTCGTCGAACCCGTGCGCATCGACTTCCAGCATGGTCAGTGCTGCATTTGCGGTCGGCCGGTCGATCGTTCCTGTCCCCCGCACCTGTGCAAAGTCCCGAACCCGGCGCAGCAGTCGATTCGCAATACGCGGCGTCCCTCGCGAGCGAAGAGCGATCTCGGCTGCGCCATCGGCATCAATCGGCACGCCCATCACCTCAGCCGAGCGTTGCACGATAACCCGTAAATCATCCTCGGTGTAGAACTCCAGCCGCAGCAGAATCCCAAACCGTGACCGCAACGGCGAACTCAACAATCCCGGCCGCGTGGTCGCGCCGACAAACGTAAAGGGCTTGATCTCCATCACGTGCGTGCGCGCCGCCGGTCCCTGACCAATGATGATGTCCAGCTTGTAATCTTCGAGCGCTGTATACAGCTTCTCTTCCAGCACCGGCTGCATGCGGTGGATCTCATCCAGGAACAATACCTGGCGATCTCGCAGGTTCGTAAGAATCGCCGTCAGGTCGCCTTGAATCTGAAGGGCTGGTCCCGAGGTCTGCTGAAATCCTACCCCCAGCTCATTGGCAATGATGGTCGCCAGCGTCGTCTTGCCGAGTCCCGGTGGCCCAAACAGCAGAACATGATCGAGAGCCTCGCCCCGCGACTTCGCGGCTTCGAGAGCGATTGCCAGTTGCTCCTTGGCTTTCTTCTGACCAATAAACTCTCCAAGCCAACGGGGCCTGAGTTTCAGCTCAAAACTCTGTTCCTCCTCGGCGCGAGAAGCGCTCACTAGCCTTTCAGGGGAGTTGTCCCGCGCGATGACCATGATGCGAGCAGTGTAGCGGCTCCGGGCAGGGCGGGTAAAACGAGCCTCCGTCCTTCCAGATGTGTCTCTGGCTGAGTAACTCTTACTACCCTCGTGAAGACTCTCACCGGATAACTAGAATTGCTCACAAACCCGCCTTTGTTCGCTAGTTACGCGCGTAACAAACAAGGCTCTTCGACCCAAGATTGCTATTGATTCAACGCTTTGACCTGCCGTATTCTTGGGCCACCTCTCATGAGGAACAGGTGTGTTGAGCGGCCCGATGCGAACCGTTTCGTATCTGCCCCCGTTCTAAGTGCACGTATTTGCAATGCATGCGCCATCGCTGCGGGCGTCTGCAAACTGATTGCAGCCATACGGGACCCTTCCTAAATGGCTGATTGAGCTGACTGCGAGTAATTCGTCAGCCACGGCGGAGAAGCCAGGAGATGTTTATGCGTAATCGTTCCTTAGGTGCCTTGTTGCTGCTCGGATCGGTAATCCCCTTCACGAGCTGTGGTGTCAATCCGTCGCTCACCTCAATTCAGCTTGTCCCTGACACATTCACGGCACTCCTGGGCACCTGCGGTACGACTCAGGTGCAGGCTCACTTCACAGCTATCGGAAGCTATACTCGCCCGAATCACGCAGCTGTTACTCGTGACATCACAAACGAAGTGACTTGGAAGTCCTTCGACACCCAGTTGTTGATCATTGATAACACCGGACTCTTTACCGTTGCATCTTGCGCGAATCCCGGAAGCACTTTCAATTCGGACATCTTGGTTTCGGCAAGCGCTCCGGGCTTTCATGGCATTATCATCGGCTACGGCCATGTAATCGAACAGGAGCCCCCGGCCCCGAAAACAGCCGTCGTGAAGAGCCTCTCCATTAGCCGCGTGGCAAATGCGTCTTCTGGGATCAATGGTATTGCGAAGTTCATCGCCGTAGGCAAAACAGCAGACGGTATGCTTGTTCCGCTGAACGGCAAGACTGTGTGGTCTTCCAGTAATCCGCAGTCGGTAAGAGTCGATGCGGCTACCGGCGTTGCTCGCTCCATGACAATGGGCAAAGCCACTGTTACCGCAACCTACACTTCTCCCGACGGCAACACTGCTACAGGCACAGTTGACTTCGGCTCCCTCGCACAAAACTAGCCTCTAGCTGCAATCCAAATGATCACAGGCCGCCGCAAGGCGGCCTGAGGCGTTTCCGGGCGATCCACACTGAGCATTTAGACTGAATAGGTCTGTTCGTCCGCTTGATGACCCACCGATTCGCCCGCATCCGCCGATTCCATTTCAACCTGCCACAGCGCATCGCCGCGGTGATGCTTGCGCTGTTCCTGATTCAGGGTTTTTGGGTTGCGGCCCATCAGACCCTGTCTGACCGCGACTACCAATACGCCCGTTGCGGACGCGAAACCTGGGAGAAACCTTCACCACTCGCCGGCTACTACACCAGCTGCGGAAACATACGCGACGGCATTCTGGCCTACCGCATCGCCGGTCTCCCCCTCACACTGAATCTTTTGGCACAGCACGAGTTTGATCTCTTCCGCAAACCCGAGGATCGCGTCTTTCAAGCTTCAGCAGGGCAGGGAACCGCCGGACTTAGCACCTGGGAACTCCGCCACCAGATGACCCATGTGCTCCTCCTGTTGCGCCTTCCATTTCTGGCTGCCGGGTGCGTACTCGGCGGTGGATTATGGTGGGTATCGCGACGCCTCTACGGAAACATCGGCGGCTACGTCGCGCTGGCGCTGTACTGCTTTTCGCCTCCGGTCCTCAAGGCCTGTCTTTCCCCAAGTCCCGAGATCCTGGCTGCTCTCGGCATCTACGGCGGCATTTACACCTGCATCGGTGTCGCGCACGCAATGCAGGGCCCACGTCGCAAGTGGCGCCCGCGCATCATTCTGCTCACCGTAGTGTTTGGCATCGCTGCCATGGCTCACATCGTCGCTCTGCCTATCACCGCCCTCCTCGGGCTGATATTGATGCTGTGGATTGCCGAGGACCGTCGAAGTCAGATCCTGCCCGTTGTCCTCCTGGCATCCGCAGGCGCGCTCGTGCTCTTATTCGCGGCATACGGGTTTTCTCCCGATGCATTCAGCTACGTCTTTCGATCGGGAGCAGGGTTCCTTACGATCTCCATTGAACCCTTACAGCGATTCTTTACAATGCCCTCGATTGCCGGAATCATCGTTGCCGCCGCAGCTGCCGCGTTCCTCTATCTTGGAGTCAATCGCTCTCGCTACTTCGGCAATACTGCGCCACTCATCTGCTTCGTTGTTCTTGTGCTGCTTGTGACCAGGGGAACTCCCGGAACACCGTGGCTCTGGGCACTGCCGTTTCTGCTCACTTTCATCGGCGGTGTCTTCGCCGACGCATGCGAGTCCGAACGCAGAAAAATCTTTCTCGCGGCAGCGGCCTCTCTGGTTATCCTTCAGATCATCCTCTGCGTGATGAGCCTTCCCCGGCTCGTCTGAGTAGGACAACTACCAAGCGTCAAGTCTCGAGAGGTCCGATGACGGTATCGCGATTCATGGGCCGGGCCAAGCTTGCCTCTTTGTTCTTCCTTTTGGCGGCGATGGCGGGAGCACAGCAACCTTCTTCCGACTCACCCCATCCCTCGCCGACGGCTCAATCTCATTACGTCGGTTCAGAATCTTGTAAGACTTGCCATCTCAAGGAGTACAACGGCTGGAAGAAGAGCAGGATGGCCAACATCCTTCTCGATCCGCGTCAGCATCCCGATGCCGTGGTCGGCGATTTCACCCACTCCGATCCTGTCCGTACCTTCAACCTCGACGCCGTCGCATTCACGTACGGAGGACGCTTCAAGCAGCGCTACTTCACCAAACGCGGAGACGACTACTTCCCCCTTCCTGCACAGTGGGATGTCGTGAAGAAGAAGTGGCTGCCGTATCACGTGGAATCCGGCACAGATTGGTGGGTTCCTTTCTACGGGCCTACAAACTTTGACCGTCCCACAGGCCCGACCTGCGATGGCTGTCACTCCGTGAACTATGACGTACGCACAAAGCAGGTGACTGAGTGGAACGTCGGCTGCGAAAAGTGCCACGGTCCCGGTAGCGCCCACGTTGCGCACGCCACCAGGTCCAACATCGTCAACCCCGACACACTCGGCTTCGTGCGCGCGAACGACGTCTGCATTCAGTGCCACAGCCAGGGGCGACCTCTGCACAATCCGATCGAGGGCAAATATTTCGATTGGCCTGTCGGCTTTACGGCCGGAGAACGCCTCGCTGATTACTGGCAACTCGAGGAGACCAAGCCTGGCGTCAACAACTTCTTCCAGTACGCCGACCTCACTTCGCACAAAAACCGGATGCAGGGCAATGACTTCGTGCAGAGCAACATGTACCACCGCCAGCTGCGCTGCTTCGACTGCCATGAGGTGCACAGCAGCGCGGTCTCCAATCTCCCTGTCAGCGGCAACGCTCTCTGTCTCGGCTGCCACACGAAGCAGAACCCCGCGGGCTTGCACGGATCCGTCACAGAACACACCCATCACTCCGCAAACAGTGCCGGAAGCCAGTGCACTGCATGCCACATGCCGCGCATCGAGCAGACCATCAAAGACAACTACGTCGCTGCGCACACCTTCCGCTTCATCACTCCCAGTGACACGGAAAGATCCGGAATACCCAATCCCTGCACCTCATGCCATAAAGAAAAATCGACGGAATGGGCCCGGCAGGAACTCGCGAAATGGTCCACAACCTCTCCCTGGAGGGTGGCTCAATAGGCCACCTTCCCGCTGAATTTGTAAGCCAGAAAGTCGGGGTTTCGCCGCGCACTTCGGCAGAGGATGTTAGCTCTTTATAGACTTCCCATAACAAACTGAAAAATAATCACTTAGATTGCATAGCCTGTGTTGCTGATTACCCCTCTGAAAAGGTAAAATAGCGCTTTAGCCCGCAGAAATCCGGTCCTGCGTTTCCGGTAACTTTTTGCCGCCTCTTCAGCGGGTCTTTTTTAAGACATCTATGGCCGACGATAAGAACCCTCAGCTCCCCCTCGATGGTGGTACGCCACCACGAGACAATACCAATCTCATCCCGATCAATATCGAAGAGGAGATGCGGCGCTCGTATCTCGATTACTCGATGTCGGTGATCATCGGGCGCGCGCTGCCCGACGCCCGCGATGGCCTCAAGCCCGTGCATCGCCGCGTGCTCTACACCATGAGCGAGATGGGCCTTGAGTACAACAAGAAGTACACCAAGTGCGCCAAGGTCGTAGGTCAGGCCATGGGTGTCTATCACCCCCACGGGGACTCCGCTATTTACGACACGCTGGTCCGCATGGCGCAGCCCTTCTCGCTGCGTTACCCGCTCGTCGATGGCCAGGGCAACTTCGGTTCTGTTGACGGCGATCCGCCCGCGGCCATGCGTTATACCGAGTGCCGCATGATGCGGATCACCGGCGAACTGCTCGCCGACATCGACATGGAAACCGTCGACTTCGTCCCCAACTACGACGAGTCCACGCATGAGCCATCAGTCCTCCCCACGCGCATCCCCAACCTGCTCGTCAATGGCTCCAGCGGCATCGCCGTCGGCATGGCGACCAATATCCCGCCACACAATCTCACCGAAATCGTCAACGCCACCATCGAGGTGGTGAAGAACCCGAAGGCCGGCCTCGCCGAGATCTTGAAGTACGTTCAGGGCCCCGATTTCCCGACTGGCGGATTCCTCTACGGACGTGCG
>Ga0105241_10000372_pt1 | contig 34165 bp, 38 predicted proteins | sample KBSC64metaG_FD_80422 | JGI IMG/M metagenome (GOLD analysis project Ga0105241, IMG submission 80422) | Corn rhizosphere microbial communities from Kellogg Biological Station, Michigan, USA - KBS C6-4 metaG | ecosystem: Host-associated > Plants > Roots > Rhizosphere > Soil | place: Michigan, USA... | reverse complement strand
CGTGCTGCACCCTGGCCGTCAGAGCACGCTCTCCGCGCCGTTCGCCACCTGTTTCACTTGCCGCAGTCATATTATTCACGTAAAAACGATACCCTTTGTCAGTCGGCACGCGGCCGGCACTGGTGTGCGGCTGCGTAATATAGCCAAGTCGCTCGAGCTCGGCCATATCAGCACGCACCGTAGCCGAACTGACACTGAATAATTTGGCCAGCAGGCTGGAGCCAACCGGGCTAGCCACTTCGGCATATTGCTCAATAATGGCGTTCAAGATCTGCTGCTGACGATCGGTCATAATTACTTATAGCATAACCTCCTGGCACTCGATCGTCAAGAGTGCTAAGGCACAATCCAACCTGGGCATCCACCTACTGTGTAATTTGTGCAGTGACTAATCGTGGCGAAAAATATGCAATAAGAGCTGCACCGTGCGCTCGCTATCGTGACGGATAAGCGTACGGCGAATAGCTGTGTCGTGCGGGTCTTGGTGATGTACCACCGAACCCGCCACCAAATCATCTCCAATCGCCTGGACTGTCAGCCCAGCAAACCGTGCGGCGTCATGAGCCACCGGCCGCTCACCCTCGGCGGCATAGCGTTCTATCAATTCGTCCGGCGGATCAACGTTGTTATATAGCACACAATCAATCGTACCTGGGCCAATATGCCGCTCCAAAGTCCGCACAAAATCCGCTACATGCCAACCGTCCGTGTGACCAGGCTTCGTCATGAGGTTGGTAACCATCACCTTTTTGGCGGTCGTCGTCTGTAGCGCTCGGCCAATACCGGTAGGCGCAAGCACGGGCAAAATCGAACCAAAGAAGAGGCCTGGGGCGATGACAACCAAGTCAGCTTGCTGGATTGCGGCCACTGCCTCAGGATTCGCTTTGGCTTTTGGCTCGAGGAGAATACGCGGAGTGGGGCCCTGAATCTGGTAGTTGCCAATGTTCGACTGTCCAGTCACTTTCTGCGTACCATCGATCAGCACTAAATGATGATCGCCCAAAGTCACCGGCAGAACAACACCCTGCACTTGCAGCATACGGCTTGCCACTCGCACTGCCTCAGCAAAACCGTAGCGTAGCTGCAAGCCGGCCAGGATGAGATTCCCCAGGGAATGACCAGCCAGTGCTTCGGTCTGTGCGCCAGCACCAAAACGGTAATTGAATAAGCCGCGTGCCTCTGGCTCGTCGCTGAGTGCCACCAAACACTGCCGTACATCACCTGGCGGTAAAACGCCGTATTCATCGCGCAGTACCCCGGTTGAACCGCCATCATCAATCATATTTACAATGGCAGTAACGTGCGGCGTCACCTTTTTTAGTGACTGCAACAGTGTAAAACTACCCGTACCGCCACCTAACACGACAATCTTGGGGTGATTTGCGGTTCTTTTACGATGAGACATGCTACGCGACGGAGTCATGCATCTACTCTAGCACTTTTTATCGAGAGTGCATCAAAAGATCGATTAAGCTAACGAGTCCCGCTCTCTCGGATGAGATAGCCGCTTTTACTGGCTGCAAACCTCGTTGCTCAATCCAAGTGCCGCACCTGTACTCGTGTTATTACATAACACATTCGTTACGCTGCCACCCTTAATTTCCACCCCGTAGCCAGATAAACCATAGGGAAAGGTGAAGGTATTATTCGAGAAGGTAATGCCAAGTCCTGAATGCGTCACCGACCAATCAGCAGGCACGACATAGGTCTGCATACCGTCGACCATCGCCGTCGTGCTTGGATCTGACTGCGTGATAGTGTTGCCAGTAAGCGTATAGAACGCGCCCTTAACGTTCACCGTTGAAGTAGCTGAGTTACTACCGCTAATCCCGGCACCATCAAACACATTGCCGCTTAAAACCCCGTAGTACGTACCCTCTTTGATATCGACATTCTCGGCCGTCGTGTGGTCAATGCTATTGCTCAAAACCTGGTTGTAGTTACTTGCATCGGGCTGGCCCGGTGTGCAGTAGTTGTACATATCCCAGTTACTCGAGGCAGTGCCAATGTACACGCCTTCGCCAAAACCCGGGTTGCGCAGGCCGGTGTTGTGCACATGGCTACCCTGCAACGTGTTGTTGTCTGAGCAAGAACGGAAGTGCACCGCTTCGTCGCCAACGGTGTTCACGTCTAGGTTTTGCAAGACGTTGTTTGAAGAGTTGTCAGTTACGATCCCTTTTGAACCGTTTGTCACGGTCAGGCCATCAATACACCAATTATTGGCGTTACTGAGATGCAATACATACGAGCCGCTGACACTACCGCCGTTTAGAACTGCGGCGGGCGAACCGCTCAAGCGGATCGAGTTGTCGGGTGAACCAGAAATATTACTGATTACAAAACCGCCGGTATAGGTTCCGTCAGCAACTTGAATGTCATCACCCGGCTGGGCACTAGCCAACGCCGCATTCAGCTGCGCGGTTGTGGCGACAGGCACGGTGCGAATGGCTTGGAATGCGCTACAAGCCGTTGACGACGCCATAGTTGTGGCAGCCGGTGGCTGTACGGTGGTTTGGGGCAATGGCGCAATACTGCTACTGGCCGTAGCGCCAGCCACCGAAAATGGTCCGAACGAGACAGCGCTCGAGACACTACCCAAGCCAGCATGGGCTCCGCTCCGTACGCTCAAATCGGTACCGGTTAGATAGGTGCTACCAACGTAGGCCTTCACTTTGCCACTCTCATACTTCACCTTTACCGTTTGCAAGCTACCACTGGAGACCTTGTAGTCAAAAGCTGCGACTTCATTCGACACACCCGATTGCATTTGGAAAATACCCTGCGAGAAGTCGTGCGCTACCGTGCTGTAGTGCACGTAGCTGTAGTTTTGCGGGTCGGAATAATCGAGGATAACGGAGAATTCACTACCGCTTGGCGTATTTACGCTAGCCGTTACGGTGAAGTCGCCAGTCAGCGGCACGCTGCTGATCGACATATTGCCATTACCATACCACGGCGCCGGCGCCGGGCTAGTAAGCTTATACAGGCCGCCTCCAGCCGTCCACGTACCGCCCGCCACAGGTGCCATCGTGCCAGCATTCTGTTTAAAAGTCTCGTTCACCGCTGTCGGCCCGCTGGAGGCTGCCGCTGTGGCTGCCTGCCCAGCAATCATACAAAAAACCGCGCTGAGTGTGAGGCCGCGCGGCGCCAAACGCCGAAGTCGCGATCGAAGTTGATAATGCTGCATAGCGGCCCCTCATCATGTTACTATCAGCGGCAGTATAAAAGCCAAGCATAAGCACGTCAATGCTTTGCTGTTTTTATCGCGACGCTATCGCGCTTTCTGCATACATCTCTTGTCTCCTGCAAAGATCATCCGTATAATTGCTTGCAATAAGAGACCTGGCCACCGTGAAACAACTTACCGAACTGCCGACAGCTGAACAACAATGGCAAACAATCACGCACTGGCTTGGCGCCGGATCAATCAATATTTTTGGACTCCCGTTTGCCGGGAAAGATACACAAGGCGCGATTCTCGCACAGCAGCTGAACGCACCAGTAATCGGCGGCGGCGATATTATGCGCAGCGATGCTGCAGTGTCGGCCGCCGGGCGAGAGGCTGTCAATAGCGGTGGTATGGCACCCCAAGAAGAGTTTTTGCAAATCGTTACCCCCTACCTCAGCCAAGAACGTCTTGCCGGTAAACCGTTGGTACTCAGCTCGCTCGGGCGTTGGGACGGCGAGCAGCAAGTTATCTTTGCTGCTGCCGATGAAGCCGGCCACCCTATTCAGGCTGCAATTCTTTTAACCATTGGCCCGGATACCATGCGCGATCGCTGGCAGACCTCGCAAGCCGACGGCAGTCGCGGTGACCGCGCCGACGACGAAGAGCACAAATTAGACGTACGTATGCGGGAATTTGCCGACAAGACTCAACCAGTTCTTGATTTTTACCGCGATAAGGGCCTACTTATTGAGGTAGCTGGTATGGGCGATGTCGAAGCCGTCGCTGCAGCCGTCCGCGAGCAGCTCTTTGCTCGCGCAACGGCGCAGCACTAAGGTTGTAGGGTTTCACTTTCACCCGCTAAAGCCTATTTTGCAGCCGATTAATCACGCTTGAGCATTACGGTGAATGCTTCAGCCGGAATATCCACCTTGCCAAAACGCTTCAAGCGCTTTTTACCTTTGGCTTGTTTGGCGAGCACTTTCTTCTTGCGTGAAACATCACCACCGTATAGGCCAGTAGTAACATCTTTACGAAAGGCACTGAGGTCTTCGCGGGCAATAAACTTGCCACCGATTGCCGCTTGCAAGGCAACGGCAAACTGCTGACGAGGAATTACATCCTTTAACTTTTCAACCACACTGCGGCCAACTCGTGGCGCCTCAGAGCGGTGCACCATAATACTTAACGCGTCAACCTTCTCGCCAGCCACGTAGAAATCGACACGTACCAAATCCTCGGCACGGTAATTATCCAGTTCGTAGTTGAACGAGCCGTAGCCACTAGTCAAACTCTTCAGCTGGTCGTAAAAATCGGTTAGCAGGTTAGCCAGCGGTGCTTCGAAGGTCAAAAGCGCCCGGGTATCAATATAGGAAAGGTTTTTGTGGAGGCCACGTTTACTGGTGATCAGCTGAATGAGTGCACCGACGTACTCCTGCGGCGCCACAATTTCACCCTTAATCCACGGCTCACGAATTTCGGTAATGTTTGCCGGGTCCGGCAGGTCTGCAGCGCTCTTAATATCCAGCTCATCACCGGTGTTCATAACTACATGATAATCGGTAGAAGGGTTTGTAACGATCAAATCGAGGCGATACTCGCGCTCCAACCGCTCGCGCACAATATCCATGTGCAGCAAGCCGAGAAAGCCGATGCGCACACCAAAACCCAAAACTGGTGAGTTTTCTGGCTCAAATTGCAGGGCAGAATCGCTCAGGCTGAGCTTCTCAATCGCATCTTTGAGATCTTGATAAAACTCATTACTTTCAGGGAAGAATCCAGCATAAACAAACGGCTGGACGTCCTTGTAGCCGGGCAGCGCTGTGGTAGCAGGCTGGCGCGTTAATGTCACCGTATCGCCAACGCGAGCCTCACGTGTACTCTTCAGGTTGGTCACGATGTAGCCGATTTCGCCGGTGTTCAGGCTTCCCAGCGGCGACATGTCCGGCTTCAAGGCACCCACTTCCAGCGCAATGCCGTTGACGCTACTCGCCATCATCTGAATATTGGCGCCTTTGTCCAGTCGGCCATCAACCACGCGCACATACAAAATCACGCCACGATAATCGTCGTAGTAGCTGTCGAAGATGAGAGCGCGCGCAGCAGTCGCATCGCTCCCACTCGGTGACGGCACGTCCTGCACGACGCGGTCGAGCACGGCGTCGACACCCTGACCAGTCTTGGCCGAAATATGTAAGATGTCTTCCGGCTTACAGCCAAGCAGCTCGATAATCTCAGCACTGACCTTCTCGACGTCGGCAGCGGGCAAATCAATCTTGTTCAACACCGGAATAATGGTAAGGTCAGCGGCAATCGCCAAATAGACATTGGCCAGCGTCTGCGCCTGCATGCCCTGCGTGGCGTCCACAACCAAGATCGCACCTTCACAGGCCTCAAGGCTACGAGACACCTCATAACTAAAGTCAACATGCCCGGGCGTATCGATCAAATTGAGCTGATACCCCTGGTACTGCATGCGCACTGGCTGCAATTTGATAGTGATACCGCGCTCACGCTCCAAATCCATCCGGTCGAGCAGCTGCTCTTTCATGTCACGTTTTTCAACCGTGCCAGTTAGCTCGAGCAACCGGTCGGCCAGCGTCGACTTGCCGTGATCGATGTGGGCGATAATACAAAAGTTGCGAATATGGTCCTGCTGCATGTTGTCCCTATTATAACAGAGGTGGGCAGAATTGTACGCAGGCCACCTGATAATCTAATAGGGCACTTTTGTTGGACGCGAAAACAGTCGGCCAATCCACCGGAACACTGGCTGCACTTCTTCTAATCCAAATAGTGCCGATACCAGCAAATGCGTCGTAAAGATAACACCCGTAATGACACTAAGCCGAAGCACCAGCCCAAATCCAACATCGTGCAGCCCGAGCGGCATGAGTGACAACATAATTGCCCCGACAACCAACGTAAAACCAGAAACCGATAGAATGCGAATACAACCGTTCCAAAAAGCCCAATTGAGCAATCCTCGGTCGCGGTACACCATAATTCCACCGAGCACCAACACCTCGGCAATAGCCACCACCGACTGTGCCATACCGAGACCAGCCACGCCATAGCTGGTCACCCGCGCCCACATCGATACCAACAGAATGTTCAAGCCAATGGTAAACACCGACACAAACAATGGCGTGCGCGTATCTTTTTGAGCGTAAAACCAGCGTGACATAATCGTATACAACGTACCGAAGAAAATCGCCGGCGTCAGATAGCCAAAAATTAAGGCAATTTCAGGAGCGTTACGCGTAAAGATTAACCGCGCAAGGTAGCCACGACAGAAGTACGAGACAATCGTCGTAGGTGTGGCCACCCAAATCATCAACCGCAAGATACGCAGAAAATCCCTACGAAACAGATCCGGCCGCCCCTGCGCCAAGCGCTTGTTCAGCAGCGGAAACACCGCTGTCGAAATGGTCGTCCCCACCAGGAGCGTCGGCGCCGTCTGTAGGGTGTACGCGTTACTATAGTAGCTAATATTCCCTTCGCCCAAACGCCGTGCAAAGTTCGTTTCGACAATGCTCTCAATCTGATCAATCCCCTGGTCAAGCGACCGCGGCGGCAATTGCCGCAAAATCATCCGGAAGTCTTTACTGCGCCACAAAATCGTTGGCCGCCACCGAAACGACGTGCCACGCAAACCCAAGCAAACCACCCCCAGCTGCAATATCGCCCCTACCAGAGCGCCAATTCCCAAGCCCTCAATCCCAATGCTGCTGTGCCGAAAGATAAACACACTCAAGATAATCGACGAGTTGTAAAACAGCGGCGCGATGGCGTAGAAGAAAAACCGACCCAACGTTTGCTGTACGGCGTTCAATATGCCAGAAATAGTAAAAAATAATGGGTTCAAAGCGAGACAACGCATGATGGTCGCGGCGACGTCAAGCTGCTGTGAGGTTAAGTTTGGCGCCACAATGTGATGAATCAGGGGCTTAGCAAACACAAAAATAATCACCGCCGCCACGCACATCACGATACCCAACATATTGATAAGACTCGACGACAGCTCCCACATACCCTTTTTGTCACTCTTGTGCAGCCGCTCGGCCAGCACCGGTATGAAAACTACACCAAGCGCACCAGCTGCTAAGGTGTAGAAAAAGAAATCGGGTATATTAAAAGCAGCAAAGTACGAGTCGGTACTGTGCGGCCCAAGCGCGGGAAAGTTGGCGTTCACAATCTTTGTACGCAAAAACCCGAGCACCTGCCCGATCAGCGTCGTCACCACTAAAAGCATAGCAACATTCCCAAAGCTCATCCGTTTTTTGCTAGTAGCGGCTGGTTTTTCTTGCATGTTTTTACTCTCACACCAGTATAAACCAGGCCGCGGATGAGAGCCAGGCTATGCCATACTAAATTTATTCTTTATCCGCCAGAAGCGTATTGGTTCGTGAGAAAAAATCGGAGAGAAATGGGGGAAACTCCCGAAACTCATGATTCATTGTGCTCAGTCGCTGCCGCAGAGCTTGCACCGCAGTACACGCAGCAGCACGCTCCACTGCACTGACTTCTACCCCCGGTTCACCCGGCGTGTAATACTGTATGTAAGCCAAAGTCTGCTGCATAAACCGTCTTTTAGCGTCAAGCCCTAGTACGTTCAGCGAACCTGCTGGTGACTCAGATAATAGTTCGAGCGCCCTTGCCATATAAGGCTGCATAGTTGACGGTATCTCATCATCCCATCCGTACACGTATGCCGAGTTCAGAAAATTAGCCGCCAGCGCGCCGAAACCTTCTGAACTATCTAAAACATGTTCTATGAGCTCCATCTTGTTAGAATCGGGCACTACACCGAGAGCAACAGCGTAAAGTCTGTGCGTCATACCATCAAAAACCAGGTCCCCCTGTGCGCCAATACGATCGACCAGCAACTCAGTCAGTTCAGTATAAGAAAGCTCTAGAAGCCGGCCTACACTTAAGATTCCAGCTTGACCCAATAGAGAAAAAATCTTGTCATAAGCGCCAGATGATTCAACGAGCCGGGAACAAACCGGTCGTTCAGATTCCGGGATGCTTGTCAAAAAATTGGCAATCATCTCTCGTGTCTGTTGGCCAATCAGCAGCTGTCCGGTTCCCTCGCCCGCCCTGAAAGACGCAGGCAACAGCTGATAGTTTTCTCGCACAAAGGTCGCCAGTATGCCCCTTTTGTCGGCAGTGACCCGTTCAGGATCGGCTAGGGTAGCTTGAAGCATATCTAGACGCTCCTTTCGTCCGTCCTGTATCTCTTGGCGATGCGCGCCAGGGACAAGCAGCCAGGGGACAAAGGTTTCACTATCCATAGTGTTATGGCCGTTATACAATATCGGCACCGACGTATCATCCGCTAGATATAGTCGCGCCATATTTTCTACGCCCACAACCTCAACCGGTACCTGCATGATGTCACCTTCGTATATATCAAAACGGTCTCTTAAACTACCGCCCTGTATGACACGGGGCTGCATTGCTACATATGTATAATCACCCTCTTCATTGCCATATCGGATACGCATCAGGTTAGCCGTTCCGCCTATTGGAGGCCAGATATCGGCAGGATTAACAGCGTCATGTGGAATAACCTGTTCCACCTTGCCGGCAACGAGGAGTCGCGAAGGTTGCCTGGGTTCAGCCTCGGCATAGGTCGCTCGGGGAAATGTACCATCAAATTGGCCCTCAACCCCATGTACGACTATAGAATTAATGTCGACCTTTCGAAATCTAGCATCATAACGAGGCGGGTCATCACTTACGGTAAAGTCCGCCACGAAGTTACGACTACCGAGTCGAAAGAGCGCATCGACAGAGCCATCAGGAAGGTCGACCGCAAAACTCGCCCGTCTTATGCCAGAAGCCCTGAATTCCGCATACCACCGCCCATCGCTTTCTCTTAGGTCTTTTATACATAGTGCGGCATGCAGTGTTGTTCTTGCGGGCACGCGACCGAGCGAGTGCTCATAGCTCCCGTCATCATGATAAGGCACTTCCGACACAGCCCTTGGATCCACAGAACCATGTGGGAACTCAGGGAGATCAAGCTGTGACGGATCTTGTGCAGTTGCAAGTGTATGCACAAAATCGTAAAAGGTAGTTACCGGAGGTCTAAGCACCTCGCCTTGAATCTGTTGCATGCATATCCTCTACGTCAGTATTGCTGAGAAGGCCTTAAAAGAGAATGGACATTTTTACCGGGTGCACTCTGGTAATTTGCCAGGATCTGTAACCGTTCGCTAATACAACTCGGCCGCTTTGGGCAGTGTCGAGCCCTTCAGCACGGCAATAACTTCTTTAGCTTCAAGCGTTTCTTTCTCAAGAAGGCGATCTTTAAGAGCGGTGATTTTCTCGATGTTCGCCTTTATGACCAGCTGAGCACGATGCGCAGCCTCGGTAATCAGAGCTTCGACTTCGTCGTCAATAACCTTAGCAGTTTCGTCGGAGTAGTCTCGTTCATGCACCAGCCTGTCAAGCATCATGCCGTCGTCAACATGGAAGACCTGGTTGCGCAGTTTTTTGCCCATACCTTGGTTCACTACCATGTCGCGGGCAAGTTCGGCAGCTTTTTGCAAGTCATTACCAGCACCGGTGGTAACGTGATCAGCACCGTAAATAATCTCTTCGGCAATACGGCCGCCCAGCATGCGAGCAAGCACATCCTTAAATTCAACGATAGAATGGTAACTTTTGTCCTCTGGTGGAATAAACCAAGTGACGCCGCCGGTGCCACCACGCGGGATAATGGTCACCTTATGCACGAGATCGCTGTTCGGCAAAATATGCCCTACAATAGCGTGCCCAGCTTCGTGGTACGCGCTCAGCTCTTTCTCGGCATCGTTCATTACCTTACTCTTACGTTCAGGGCCGATGGCCACGCGCTCAAAGGCAGCAGTAACGTCGTCGTTACTAATCTCTTTGTGATTCTGGCGCGCAGCAATAATCGCCGACTCGTTGGCAATGTTCGCGAGGTCTGCACCAGAAGAACCAGCCGACTTCGCAGCCAATGCATCCAGATCAACGTCTTTCTCGGTTGGCTTCTTTTCGAAATGAACTTTAAGAATGGCTTCACGGTCTTTGCGGTCTGGCAAACCAATGTCTACACGGCGGTCGAAACGGCCGGGGCGCAACAATGCAGGATCCAGAACGTCAGCACGGTTGGTTGCCGCCAACACGATGACATTCTGTCCTTGCTCAAAGCCATCCATCTCTACCAAAATCTGGTTGAGGGTCTGCTCACGCTCATCATGACCACCGCCCATACCGCTACCGCGGCGACGTCCCACGGCATCAATTTCGTCGACAAAGATAATACATGGTGCATTTTTCTTAGCCTTGGCAAAAAGGTCGCGTACCCGTGAAGCGCCAACACCGACAAACATCTCCACAAATTCCGAACCAGAGATACTAAAGAACGGTACGTTCGCTTCTCCAGCCACCGCGCGGGCCAGCATAGTTTTACCGGTACCTGGAGGGCCGACGAGCAGCACACCTTTGGGAATGCGGGCACCGAGCCCAGCAAACTTCTTGGGGAACTTCAAAAATTCAACGACTTCTTCAAGATCCTGCTTGGCTTCGGCTGAACCAGCGATATCCTTGAAGGTCACTTTATCTTTTTCATTGCCATACAAACGGGCACGGCTCTTGCCAAAACTCAAAGCCTGGTTGCCCTGGCCCTGTGCGCTGCGCAGCATAAAGAATAGTACTGCGCTGATGATTACCACCGGCCCAACAGTCTCAAGCACCGCCACCCAAGCCGACGAACCACTCGAAGCAGCTTTATATGAAACCTGTACCTTGGATAAATTAAAACCTTGATCTTTCAAGGTGGCATTCGGATCACCGAAGGTCTTCAGTGTTGCCTGTGACTTGCCAGCTTCAGTAATGTCTAGTTCATTACCACTGACATAAATACTGCTGTAATGCCCGGCATTCGCATCGGCTACCGCCTGACTGAGCTTGACCGTCTTGAGCCCAACCGACTGCCCATTAGCCGCCACAATAATCAACACGAATAAAATAAGAAGGGCAATAAACCCGGCGCTACGGAAGCCGCGTCGCCCATTTGTTTTACCCGGTCCACCTCTGAAGTTTTTGCGATTGTCTTTATCCATATGGGGGTATTATACACGGAACTATTTGTTTGGTAAGAGTGATCTTGGCTGTAATTGCAACTTTGTTTTCCCCACCTGCAAGACATGCGTTTTGTCGATGTCAAAACGTGTGCCAGGGCGAGCAGTTTTAGCTACAGCAGTCAGGCGATGGAGCTGGGGACGGTCGAAACGCGCGTCGTACTTACGCAGCCAGGCGGCCAGCACTTCAAGCGATAAGGCATAGGGCAGCATAATAAACCAGCCACGATCAAGGCCCCCTACAGTGTGTTGCTTTTGCAAAGTTTTAGTAATAAGGGTATCGATCTCAGTATTTCGGCGAGTAGCGTCGGCGATCTGCGCTAAAAGTTTTGGGCGGCCATCGACGCCTAAGCGCGGTACAATTCGGCGGCGAATATAGTTACGCAAATAACGCTCGTCGACATTCGTACTATCCTCACGCCATTCCAGATTACGCGCCGCCGCGTAGAGCAAGATCTCTTGCTTCGAGACATGCAGCAACGGCCGTCGGAGGTCCGGCCGCGAAGCCAAAGCGCTCAGCCCCTTCCGCCCTGTGCCCCGCAAAAGATTGATGATCGCCGTTTCCAAAACGTCATCTTGGTGGTGGGCCGTCACGATTGCCTGCGCGTTTTGTTCTTTGCGCACGCGTTCCCAAAACGCGTATCGAGCCTTCCGGGCAGCTGCTTCGCTCGTTCCCGCGCCCAAATGTCCTTCTTCATATATATATGATACGTTTCGGGCCGCAGCCGCCCGGCCCACAAACTCTCTGTCGGTGGCCGAATCCGCCCGCATCCCATGGTCGAAATGCGCAACCACCAGTTCGAGTCCTGCTTGCCCTGCCAACATATCGAGCAACGCCATCGAATCCACCCCGCCCGACACGGCAACGACATATTTACCTGGCGCCAACTCAACTTTCATGCTGTAATTATAGCAATGAAATCACTGACTTTTGTAACTGGCAACGAACTGAAGGTGCGCATGGCACAAGCGGTGCTTGATGACTTCAAAATAAAGGTTGAGCAAAAGCGCCTCGACATCACCGAAATTCAAGCCGATAGCGGTGAAACGGTCGCCCGCGACAAAGCCCAAAAAGCCTTCGATATATTACAGCAACCGCTCGTCGTTTGCGATGACAGCTGGCTCATCCCCGGCTTGCACGGCTTTCCTGGTCCGTACATGGCCGCCATGCAGCAATGGCTTACTGCCGAAGACTGGCTCCGCCTGACCTTGCCGCTGGCCGACCGGCGCATCATCCTACGCCAAATTGCCGTCTACCAGGATGCTGAGCAACAAAAGTGTTTCGCCGTAGATATTGAAGGGCTTCTCCTCAAGGAGGTCCGCGGCGACGTCACACACAACACCCACGATCCTGTCATCTCCTTCGACGGTGGCCACCACAGCGCCGCCGAAATACACGCCGCCGGCCGAGCCGCCGCCGCACACCATGCTACCACCTGGCATCAGCTTGGCGCCTGGCTGGCCGAGCAATCCTAAAAACTCGCCTCTCATATCCACGAGAAGTTCTATACAACAGAGATAAAATCTGGTATATTTGGTGACTGAACATGGCGGCGTAGCTCAGCTGGTTAGAGCACAGGACTCATAAGCCTGGGGTCAGTGGTTCAAGTCCACTCGCCGCTACCAATCGGAACTTTATAACGGCACGCAAGGTGTCGTTTTTAGTACGAATACTCTGTCTTTTCGCCTCGTTTGAATCGAAAGATTGCCCCACATTGTGGATCGGGGCAGGCGATATCAGTCTCATACGCCATCCAGTCGTTGGCCTGTTCGGCTCTTTGTTTGGCGGCTATGAAGGGCATGAGTGCGGCTAGCGCGTAATGCGAAAAGTGTTTTGTCCCCTCCCGAAAGGACAGGTTTTCACCCCTAATCAACAGCGTATCACCAACTTGGTGCGAGCAATTAAACGTCTTGGGGTCACCCAGCGTTTCTATTGTTAAATCGTACAAAAAATATTGCATGCTACTCTCCTAGCTCTCTTAAAATCGAATCGCCAATGAATCGAATCGCCGTGGGACGGTCGGTTAAGCCGTGCGGCGTGCCGAGCTCAAAGCGGTCCACCCTTCCGCGCATGGCATCTATACGCCCAGCAACTTCCTCAGGTGTCCCTGCCATGGCGAAATTGTCGAGCAGACCGTCAGCAATACTCATATAGGCCTCAGAATCGCGCTGGGCAAATCGCTGGCGAAATTCCGCCAGCGACGCACGCTGATCCTCGTCTAATGTCGGGTCCAGCCCACCTACCACATCCAAATATTTGCCCACCTCCATACGGGCAAGCCTCCGGGCGGCCGCCCCATCTCTGTCTACCACACTGACCGCACCGAGCACCAGCGCCACACCGTCGTTATTGATAAGCTTCCTGGCTCGTTCAGCCAGTGCCAGATTGGTTGAACCACCCATCTTTACCCCCGCAACGTCAAGCTCGCCGGCCAGACCAAGAATCCTTGGCCCAAAACCGCCAAAGTATATGGGTACATCCACCTTAGACCGTACCAGCTGTACGGTTTCTCTCATCTGGCCCAAACTCGCCGGCCGTTCGCCAATTTGCTCCAAAAACGCCCCACGTACCAGCCCCACAAACGACTGGCCGGGCAGCTGTTCGGTCAGCGCCCGGGCGTGCTGAGCAATAAGTTCTGGGTGTTGCATCCCCACCGGCACGCCCATTGGGCCAACCATCCGCACCCTAGAGCCTCGCAGCAAATCTGCGATAGCGTGTAGCGCGGCATACGGCGGCAGATCGCCCAGATCACCGTACACCGAAAAGCTATCGAAGGCATACTGAGCGGCAGCAGCAGCCGACCGCTGCACATCGCCGATGCTCAATCCAGGCATGCCTAATCCAATTTTAGTCATTTTATCTTCCCTCCTGGATTCGCTTACCCGCCAGATATGGACCAACGTCAGCTACACCGCCACTCCCTGTAGCCTGACTGGTCAGCGCTTCTGGCACTAACTTTCGAACACTGCCGTGATGCACCTTGCGAAAATCATTGAGCAGCCCAATCATTCCTTGTGCCACATTAGGGTCGAGATCAACCGTGCCGCTGCTTCGCAACAGACGAACGAGCATCGCACTTTGGTGACTGGGGTACAAGCCCACCGCCAGATCTCTCTCCATTCGCACTCGCTCCTCAGGGTTAATGTTCTCGCCGCCATGTACCAGCAGGTCAATCGTGGGTATCGCCGCCGAAAACAGCCCCGACGGGCCGGCATACCCATTCAGACCAATAAAATACGGCCGAAAACCGGCAAACGCCTCTGCGCCCAACGATCGATGGAGCAATGCTAACCTTTGCACCGCACTACCCATATACACAAGCGATGTTTCGGGTTCGTTGCCGCCAAGCGCCGCAATGGTGTCCACCAAATGCGCTTCAATCTCAGAGTGGCCGACGTAAAATCCAGCCTCCTGCTGAGCCTGAGACGGATCTAGAGATAGAACATATGCTCCTCGCTCAAAGGAGTTGCGGAAAATCAGATCTTCGTAGGTCATAGTCGGTGCCGCGCCAATCTCCCGGGAAAGATTGATGAGTTGATCGTTGGCCCGCACTGCCGCCGGCGTGTCTCCCTGCACTTCCAGCGCCGTCGCCTGCATAGCCACAACCGCTTTTTGCTCATACTGATCTGCGATGGTTGCCACCTCGATCTCGAGCACATTTCTTGTGAGTAATTCGCTCATATATTTCCTTGCAAAATTAAAAACTCCCTGTTCTCAGGGAGTTACTTTTATTGTCTAAAAGACGAACCGAAAATAAGCCCCCGTTATGGAAGGCTTTGCCAAGCGCCTTGGGCGCTCATACTTATGGCAATCTGAAAGCTATTTTTTGTACTCATTTTGAATTGCCTTGAATCGACCCTGTGATAGCTCTTTGGAGCCACGCGTCACCGTTGCCACGCCAACACCGAGGTCAGCGGCGATCTTTCGGTGCGGCTCGCCAGCGACCAAACGCCGCACAATTTCTACACGCTGCACCAGTTCAGTACGCTCTTTATCCGTCGTAACGCTCAACAAAAAATCTTCCAACAAGGCTCGATCGTTAAGTGAATGGACCAGTGTGACTAGCTCAGCAAAATCTGTCATGGTCTTATACTAGCATACTAGTACGATAGTACAAGACCACTACCCTAAGCTAGCGACGTCTTATGGCCCGCTCAATAGGCAAGCCCGTACTTATCTACGTGGCTGTTTACAAAGTGAGCTAGTGCCAGATTAGCGTCAGACTTCTCGTCACCAAATGACTGCGCAATGATGCAACCAACCTGTTCAGGCGCTGTGTACTAGCCGGTAAAAGCGTTTCTCAAAGACATAGAGTTTGCAGAGCTCGATATCCTGCTTCCCATCCCGCCCAAACCCGGTTATAGTATGGGGAAGCAACAGCCAGTGTCTAGGGAATCCTGCACGTTGCACCGAGAAAATTACCTATGCCTCAGATTAAACGCATTGCTAAATTCGGCGCAGTGGGCGCGATTAACACGCTGCTCGATTTTGTCATTCTAGACGTCCTGCACCTCAAAGTAGGCATGGGCCTGGTGGCCGCTAACCTTATCAGCACCACCGTCGCCATGCTGTTCAGCTATTTTGCCAATCGACATTTGGTGTTTTCACACCACAGCGAGCGGGTATGGCGGCAAATTATTTTGTTTTGGGTAGTGACTGCTTTCGGGTTGTACGTATTGCAGACAGGTATTATCTGGCTGTTTGACCACCCTCTGCATAGTGTGACCATGTTCGGTGTACGACTCGTGCATGATGTCGGCCTGCACCATCTCAGTACTTCGTTTATTACCACAAATGGTATTAAAGCTGCAGCCGACGCCGTAACGCTCATCTGGAATTACATACTGTATAAGGAAGTCGTGTTTGTCGACCATGCCAAGAAAGAAGTACCTCGTGATTGACACCAGTATTATTTTGCCGTCGTTTAATGAAGCGAGCATTATTATTGAAACTTTGACCACAGTAGCTGCATACATCGACGACAATCCTTGGCTCGGCGAATGCGAAGTAATTGTGGTTGCCGCTGGCAAAGATGACACGCCCCAGTTAGCTGAATCGCAGAGTCACCGCTTTAAGCACCTCAAGGTTGTGCAGCCACCAAAAGCGCTCGGCAAAGGCAATGACGTCCGCGCCGGTTTCATGGCCGCCAGCGGTAGCGTGCAACTCTTCATGGACGCCGATCTTTCAACGCCACTCAAGCACATCAAACGAATGGTCGAGCTTCTGCGCGACGGCATTGACGTCGTCATCGGCGAACGAAAGGTGAGCGCCATACATCCGTCAACCGGACGACGCTTATTGTCGCAGGCCGGCCCACTAGCCAGTCGGCTCATCTTGCGCTTGCCATTCAAAGACACCCAATGCGGTTTCAAAGGTTTCCGTGCCGATGCTGCCAAGGCCTTATTCACCAATCTCGAAACCATGGCCTGGGGTTTCGATCTCGAGATTTTGAAGCGAGCCCAAGAGAGTAAACTAAAGGTACGCAGCGTCCCGATTAACGACTGGCACGAAGGCCGCGAAGAAGGCTTCCGCGGGCAATCACCTTTGCGGGCCGGCCTCAAGACCTTACGCGAGTTATTCGCTATTCGCGCCGCAAGCTTTGCCCGCATCGGCGCTCACCACACCACCGGCATCTTTGTGTTTGCCAGCCTCGCCGCTGGTGCATTCGCCATCTGGCGCAATCTAAGTGAAAGTATTTGGTTCGATGAGGCTTTTACGACTGGGCTCATTGGTCGTTCAGTGAGCGGCGTGTTGCAGGGTACTGCGCACGATGTCCATCCGCCCCTTTACTACCTCATTCTAAAACTCTGGGCAGCGCTGTTTGGTCACAGCATCGTCACCTTGCGCGTCTTCAGCGTACTCTGCGGCATGCTTAGCGTATTTGTAGCCCTAAAACTAGTACGGCGATTGTTCTGCGCCCGCGCCGCTCTCTGGACCGTACCGTTTGTTGTACTTGCACCGTTCCTGTTACGTTACAACATCGAGGCGCGCATGTATGCCCTCGCTTCGCTCATCGGCATCAGCGCAACGTATGTCCTCGTAGTCGCTATGGAACGCTGGCGCGCCAAGCAGCCAAGCCGCTGGCTGTGGATTTGGTACGCTGTACTGGTTGCCGCTGGCGTATATACCCTCTACTACACGGCGCTCATTTGGATTGCACACTTCCTGTGGTGCTTACTGTCTACAAGCAAAAAAGACCGCAACCTCAAGCGCCTGATTCGGGCGCCGTGGCTATTCGCCTTTGTCGGAGGTGTTATTCTGTACGTACCGTGGCTGCCGGTCTTTATTGGCCAAGCACATAAGATTCAGAACGGCTTTTGGATTAGCCCGCCGTCTATTGACACTGTTCTGAGCATATTCACCACGACCTTCAGCTACAAAGCCAACTGGCAACTAAACACCAGCGCGTCATTTATCACCATGCTCGCACTCGCTACGGCGGGATGGTTCATTGTACGCGCCTGGCATGACGTCGACACCAAGCAACGAAAGTACCTACTCTTGCTGTTGCTCGCCAGCTTTGTGCCGATCATCGTCCTATTTTGCGCCTCATTGCCGCCGCTCCAACCAGTATTCGTCAGCCGCTATGTCAGTCAAACTATCATCAGCGGCTACGCACTACTCGGTGTGGCCATCGCCATTACCCGAGCAAATCGCCCGCACCTATTGCAGTGGGTTGGCGTTTTGGTGCTGCTCGGCGCGCTCATCCAGGGAGTGAGTACTCTACAAAATGTCGGTAACTACAACTTTGACACGGTCAGCCGCCCGCATGCTAAACAGGTGATGAACTACCTCTTTAACCAGCACCCCGAACAAGGCACCGTCATTGCCCAGACCTCTGAAGCCTACCTCGAACTACACTACTACGCGCCGGATGCGTCGTGGCTGCGCCCGACCGTCACGAACGTTACCAACCTCGCCCTTGGACCGAACGTCCAAGAACCTACCACTGCGCCCACTAGCCCCATTATCTGGTATGTCTATGGCAATAACGGCCCGAGCGGCAAGGAAATGCCGAAAGCCCCGTACCACCTGGTGCGCGTCGAAAATATCCAAGGTACCAACGTCGGTCGCTACGAACGCTAACGCCTGGCGTAGATCGCCGTAAGCGGCATTTTTTGGTATAATAAGCATCGTGAATAGGCAGTCGACATACCGCTATCGAGATGCGCAAGTCGGGCGACCAAAGCAGCACCATATTGTGCGCAGATTAGTCGTTGGGCTGGTGATTTTAGCCGTGCTCGTGGCCGGTTTTGGCTGGCACCACCACAATTCCCCGAGCGGCAAACCGGTCGCTGCCAAAACACAGTCGTCAGCTACGAGCGCTGCCAGCCAAAATACACCTACATCGAGTAACACAACGACGAGCAAGACCAACCCACCGCAGCCCCCTGCAAAAACCTCAGTCTGCACCAGCAACGCCACCGGCAAACTCATCCTCGTCAGCATCAGTAAACGTCACCTCTGGGCTTGCAACGGGACCACCGTAGCCTACGATTCATCAGTAATCACCGGCATGGAACAACTCGCCGCCGACCTCACTCCTACCGGCACGTACCACATCTACGGCAAGTCCACCAACCTCTACCTCAAAGGCTCCGATAGCACCGGCAGCTGGAACGACTACGTCAACTACTGGATGCCCTTCCTACACAACAAATACGGCTCCTATGGCTTCCACGACGCCACCTGGCGCCCCGACAACGCCTTCGGTAACATCGACCCCAACTCCGACCAAGCATCGCATGGCTGCGTCGAAACCCCACTAGCCACGGCTAAATGGCTCTACAACTGGGCGCCCGTGGGCACCACGGTTACCGTCGAAAGCTAAGCCCAGCTAGCATCGCGCGTGGGCGTTAAGATCATTTCTATGCTTGTCAGCCCCCTCAGTTAACCAGACGATTGATTTGTCTGCTACAATAACAGGTATGCAAGCTTCGCTTGACAAGATTCGTCTATTGGTTCGCAGCGGGGTTCGCGTGCTCGCGCGAGCGCTCAATCAAGTCACCAACGGCCGAGTTCACCCCGACGCCGTGACCATCTTCGGTTTTCTCATGCACATCCCTATTGCAGTACTGATCGCCACCAGTCACTTCATTATCGCTGCCATTTTGTTGGTTATTTTTGGATTATTCGATACGCTCGACGGTGAACTTGCCCGCCTCCAACACCGTGAAAGCGACCGCGGCGGTTTGCTTGATGCAAGCACTGACCGAATGAAGGAAGTGTTGTTGTACGCCGGTGCCGCTTATTTCATCACGAACTCAGCACGGCCGCACACTGCTTTTTGGGCCGTACTGGCCTGCGGCGCATCGCTCTCAGTAAGCTACGTCAAAGCAAAGGGTGAAACCGTACTTGCCACCCGCAAAGCATCCAGCAAGTACGCCGATCTCAACCGCGTTTTCAAAGACGGTTTGCTCACCTTCGAGCTCCGCATGACAGTGCTGGTGCTAGGTTTGTTAAGCGGCCGTCTCATCCTCGCCGTGATTGCAATCGCTCTGCTCGCGAGCTTCACCGCGTTGCAGCGCTTGGTGCGCATTTCGCGAGCGCTTACATGATTCGGATTGACCTCCACACGCATTCATCAGCTTCGCCAGATGGTTCGCTGACTCTTGCCGATTACAAACGCATGCTTGAAACGAACAAACTAGAAGTCATCGCCATCACCGACCACAACACCATCGACTTTGCTCAAAAAGCACAGCAAGCGCTGGGCGAGCAGATTATCGTTGGTGAAGAAATTACCACTACCGAGGGTGAAATCATCGGCCTGTATCTCACGAAACGCATAGAACCAGGACTTTCCGCCCATGAAACAGCTCAAGAAATAAAAAAACAACACGGTGCGGTATATATTCCACACCCCTTCGAAACCGTACGCAAAGGCATCTCGCTCGAAACATTGGATGAGATCGCCGAGCTCGTTGACATCATTGAAGTGCACAACGGCCGGGCTGTATTCCAAAACCGCGGTCAGCAAGCACGAATCTGGGCGCAAAAACATCAAGTCGCTATGGCCGCCAGCAGCGATGCACACGGCCGGATTGGGTGGGGAAGAACGTATAGCCAGGTCGCTGAAGTATCAACCAATAAAACCCTTACGCAGACTTTGAGCCGACCCGAAACACAGCTCCATACTAAAGCCGTCGGCCTCCGCGGTCTTGCCTACCCAAAGCTTAACAAGTTAAGGAAACGCACCTAATGCTCCGCGACATCGCCCTCGCCATCTGGTTCTTTGCCCCAGCCGGTATTGCCAACGTCACCCCTATCTTTGCTGCAAACATTGCGGCGCTCAAAAAGTGGGACGCGCCCATCGACTTTGGCAAAAGCGTGCGCGGCATTCGCATCTTGGGCGCACACAAAACATGGCGTGGTTTGATCTTCGGCGTGCTGGCCGCTACGCTCATTTTCGGGGTGCAACAGCTATTGGTGGTACATTTTTCCTGGGCACAATCACTTACCCGCTCTATCGACTATCGCCACTTGCCTACCCTGATCGTCGGGCCTTTGTTTGGTCTCGGCGCTCTCGGCGGTGACGCTATCGAAAGCTTTTTCAAACGGCAACGCCGTATCCCACCTGGTCATGGCTGGTTCCCCTTCGACCAAACCGACTACATCATTGGCGGTGCGCTAGCCACCGCACCCTACGTGCGTCTCGAGCTTCGCCAATACGCCTGGCTACTCATCCTCTGGCTGCTCACCCACCTCGTCGCCAGTTACATCGGCTTCCGCCTACACCTCAAAGACCGCCCGATATAACCTACCTTTAAATCCAGAGCGTCTTGTCTGAGAAGCTGTTGTTTGAGTCGAATCTATTTTGTTGCCGTCGACGATGCTAGTTTCTTAGTGTTTTAGTCACGGGCTGCATCGTATTCAACATTTTCCGCTAACTCCCACGGGTTAGGGACAACGGCATCAAAAAGTGCCCGCAGAACTCGGACCGCCGCCTCATCGACTACTTCTTCTGGCTGGGAGGTCTCTGCTCCGGCTCCTTCTACTGTTGTCATATGAACATACAATACCATTGGCGCGCACTATATGCAAAGCTCATCTGAACGTTTCAGCCATTTGTTTAGCTCATAAAATAAGGCCCGGGTCGAAACCCGGACCTTGCTGCGGCCATTAGTGTGCCGCGGATAAAAGATGAGTGTTAAGTCATGCTTTCGTTAGCAAACTGTCGATCCAGCTTGGGATGCGCTTGCTCGCCTGCACTTCAAAACGCAGACCACTTTTTGACTTTACTGTCATGTTACCGCTCCTTGTTTTTATTTTGTTTTTGAAAGTTTTTGTTTGTGATCACTAACACCCATTATTATACATAATTCTTATGTTTTGTCAATGGTGTCATTCCACTTAACTCTATGGTACCAGTAAAGTAAATTTAGCAACAACTAGATTTTTAAGATTTTTGGTGGTCCGCTAACCGCTCCGCTATTTGTAGTGCTTCGGATGGCGTGTGCGCCGCTACAAACTTATACCGCCGCCGATCGTCCAAATATTCACCCGCTAGTTTCGCGCTCCAACCCCCGAATAAATCAACTGTCACCACCGGTATGCCGGCCTGGTATGCCACGCAAATTTCGTTGAGCGTACCTGAACCTCCGGCCAAAGCAATCACCACATTGCAACTGAGCATCAAGACCGTCTCACGGCCGCCGCCGCGTACTAGCCCCGTGGCAATAACCACTGATGCTGACTTGTCATCGAAGATTTCAAGTCCTTTTTCGTACGTTATGCCCACCGTTCGGCCACCAGCAGCCACAGCTGCCCGAGCCGCAACCGTCGGTAGCGACTGTATATCTTTCTCGGCGCCAAAAATTAACGTGTGCTGGCGGGCCGCAATCAGCTGCCCGACTTCGCGCGCAAATGTCACAGCTTGTTTCGAGTACTCCAGGTCACTGCACGACCCAATAATCCCAATTTGTAACTTGCTCATCTCAGATCTCCCCTACGTTTTGCAATGCTTTCCTGAATCGTCCCCCCGTCATCGTAGCCCAAAAAGCCGCCTACTGCTCGAGCTGGCAAGCCCGGGCGCAGCAATCGTGCACTACGCTCCAAGCTGGAAATACAAAAGTCCCCTTCGAATCCAGGCGGGATGGAAGCCCAAGCGTTCGGCCGACCATAATCAGGATCAAAGTAAAGCGCGTTGGTGCTCTCATCGGCAATGCGCCGGCCAGCACCAGGCATAAGGGCGAAATCGCGCTCGCAAATTTCGTCAGCGACACCATCAGGAAAGTACCGCACCGCTTGCACGTCGATCCCACGTTCGGCCAATTTTTCTGCGCCTTCGCCAATTGCCACTCCGCAGATCACACCACTGACGGAAACGTCATGGGCGGCTAACTTCCTAGTAATATCGACGATCATTTGGCCGCTAAATAATACGTCATCGGCAAGCACCACCTCGCGGCCTAGACAGGCAATAGTCGCAAACTGCCGGGCAATCGGCTCATAGCCAGCTCGCCGCACATAGCCCACGTCGTTCAGTTCCACGTTTACGCCGCGGGAAATCCCCAGTTGCCCCGCCGCCGGCCACCCATAACGGTCATCCAAACTCACCACAGGTACCTGCGTCGCTCCTATCAGCCGACTCACACCGTACTGCAATTCACCAGACTCTACCCACTCCGTCTGGTGGCCCATGGCCTGCAAATCACTATCGAGCGTCTCTCGAAAATCTCCAACCGCTGTGCGGTTCACATACTCACTGTAACTGGGCAAATCCAGCTCCGCTGAAATAACATACGGCCTCTTCATCCAAAAGCTCCTAAAATTTACGTCAAAAAGAAAAGCGCCGGATCGTGTCCGGCACTCTTCAAGTTTTAAAAATCGAGGAGGCTATGCGGCACGAACCGGCAACATATGACCATGATGCGCAGCGACCGCCCAATAAGTGGCAGCGTTCAAGCATAATACAAGCTGTGGAGCTTTCATAATTCCAAACTCTACCCTACATTGCTCAGAACGTCAAGAGCTCTGTCGATGCAAGAAAAAGTCCATCCAGGCCTGGAAATGTCGCTGATAAGCCGGCTGCTTGGCCTTCGTCTTTGCCGCCTGCGTTGCATCAGGATCAGGCACATTTTGTGTGTGCGCCAATGCCACACTCTCGGGCACGATCAACTCAGTCTCGCCCGGCGCAGCCAGCCCTAAGCTCCCCCGAGCAGCCAGCTCCAGATACTGCGGTGTGTCATAATACTCATTCTGCAATTTGAGGTTCGTATTCGCGAGCTGCTGTACCGCATTCTGCTGCTGCAACTGAGCAATTTGCTTCTGCAACCCATAGTTGGTGTCAATCGCCTTCACCCCGCTCCAGCTGATTAACAAAACAATCACCACGAATACCGCAGCTACCAAAACGCGCACGTCTTGCAACATCTGCACGTAATCCATCACCATCGTTTGGTACTGTTTTAGTTTTTCGATCATCTAGCACCAGTATACTACCCCGAGTGATTTCTGCTATACTCATCTCTGTTGACCACCGCGGGGGCGTAGCTCAGTGGTTAGAGCAGGCGGCTCATAACCGCTTGGTCGCTGGTTCAAGTCCAGCCGCCCCCACCACGCTTTGACAAGTGATGACCCTTTTGCTAAAATAACAGGTAATCGGCCTAGACCGACAGATATCGCGGGGTGGAGCAGTGGCAGCTCGCGTGGCTCATAACCACGAGGTCAGAGGTTCGAGTCCTCTCCCCGCAACCAAGTGAAAACTACAGAGATCGACATAAATGTCGATCTCTTTTCTTTTGTCTGTTTCTGTTCCGGTGGCCTGTCACTGAGGGTGTTTTATTTATCCGGGAGCTTGTGCTATCTTGCCCGCGCATGGCAAAACATCGGGTTATCATTCCGACGAATTTAAAGCCCTCACCCGCTTCATATGAAATCTCTGCGGCGAGACTACTTGCAGATTTCTTCAGGACGGATGTCAAGTTTGTCGTTCGTGCGAATCAGAAAACACCTGATTTCTTGATTGACGGAACGTCTTGGGAGCTCAAAAGCCCCACAGGCACGGGCAAATATAACGTGCAGCACCAGATAAAAGCAGCTGCGAAGCAATCAAGCAATGTAATCTTCGACGCTCGCCGTTCAAAGATACATATGACGAAGTTACGTAGTGAAGTTGCTCGTCAATTCAAATACTCAAAAACGGTAAAAAGACTGCTACTGATAGACAAAAACGCAAGCATATTTGAACTATCAAAATAGATTTGCTATAATATAATTATTGAAGGCTCGGCAGTGCTGTAATGCACAGGTTCTGAACCTTCTTTTTTGTTACCGGCATTTTTGAACAGCCTGTTACACTAGAGGCATGCAAAATCGACGAGTAGCCGTGCGCGGCATTATCATCAAGGACGGGAAGCTGCTTGCCGTTCGGCTCAAGCAGTATAAAGGGCGAATCGACGACGAAGGTCAGGATTTCTGGTGCGTACCTGGCGGTACCGTCGACATCGGCGAACCGCTGATCTCTGCTTTGGAGCGTGAAATGACCGAAGAAACGGGCATCAAGCCAGTTATTGGTAACCTACTATACATCCAGCAATTTGCGCACAAAGATTGGGAACATTTGGAGTTTTTCTTTCACATCACGAATGCCGACGATTACGCACATATTGACCTCGACAAAACGACTCATGGCGCAGTGGAAATCGCTGAAATTGACTTCATCGATCCGGCAGCCCACACGCTGATGCCCATGTTCCTAAGAGTCCAGGACATCGTCGCTGATGCGGCTTCAGGTGTCACACAAGTCTTCGATAACCTTAGTTTCTGACCTCTGCGAACCGGGCGTAACAGCGCTGCTCCTCCGCTAATCATGGTATGCTGACGACATGAGTCTGACTCGAGATCTATCCGATGCCCAATTCGAAGCCCTATCTGTCACCAGAAAGAAACGCTACGTTGCCGAACTTCTCATAGAAAGGTCGGGAGCGCGGAGCGTTTCCGGGCCAAACCCACCGCTTGCTATTGTTATGGCCGGTGTGCCAGGTGCCGGCAAAACAGAGTTCCTCGATACATTTTCTGAGCTACTGAAGGTACAAGGTTTTGACGCCTGCATACGAATCGATCTCGATGAAATCGTAGAAATCTACCCGGGTTATACGCCTAAAACAGATGCGCAATTTCGAAGCCAAGGCAACCACGTTGTAGCAGCGGCTGTCGATATCGCCAAGGACGGACGGTATAACATGATGATCGATGGCACTTTCTCTGGAACATCGGGTGCATCGCTACAAAATATCGATCGACTCTTGAAGTCAGGATATGTCGTCCGTATGTTTTTTATGCATGATGACATTCATACTTCTTGGTCGTATACCCAAGCTCGGGAGAAGACAACACAGCGGGGCATAGATTTGGCCGGTTTCAAAAGGGCGTGTGGCAATGTGGTTACAAATCTCAGGAACGCTATGAATATCTATGCCGATAACCCCCGTTTTTCGCTTTCTATCGTTCTCCAGAAAGAGTTACGCGACCGCAATTATACGATTGTTAGCGACCGTGCGACAATTGACAGCATAATAAATGCAGGTTATAATATAGACAAGCTCAAGGAAGTATGATGAAACTGACTTACCGTACCATAAATCGAAAGCTTCGCAATCGCTCGGAGCAAGACCGTTTGCTCAAGTTTGTCGACGACAAAAAAAATGTCGGCAAGGCTGCAGAAGGGTCTATGAATAAACGGCTTGAGGTTTTTGAACAAGCCAATCTCAGAAAGAAAACCGCCTAGTTTGATCACCACCGGCTGACACGCGCTTGGTTTGATGGATCTGCTATGATTAGCGTATGACTAAGATCCTTCGGAAAACTGAGTTTGGTAACCCTGTTTTGCGCCGCGCGACTGAAAAGCTGAGCGCCGAGCAAATCCTCTCCCCGGATATTCAAGAGCTTATTGCAAATATGTATCACACATTGGAACGCCGCAAGTATGGCGTCGGCATTGCCGCGCCCCAGTGGGGAGAAGCGTGGCGATTAGTGCTATCGACACCAAGCCGACACCCACTCGACCAGATCTCATCCGGCAGCAATTGACCATAATTAATCCTGAGATTATTACAACGTACGGCGAGGCAGTACCCGAATGGGAAGGTTGTATCAGCGGCGCGGAGTTGTACGCAAAGGTGCCAAGGTACAAAAAGATCCGATTACGCTGGCAAGACACGGAAGCCGATATGCACGAACAAGACTTCGACGGCTTTTTGGCACATGTCATCCAGCACGAAGTCGACCACTTGAACGGCCTCTTGTTCGTCGACCGCGTACAAGATACGACAAGTTACATGACGTTCAAAGAATACCGAAAGATGGGCACTAAAGAAGCGTCGGGCAAGTCTTCACAAACCGGCAAGTAAATCCGGCGTTATAAAAAATGGCGTTATGAGGCTACGCTGCTCTTCGATGTGCAGCGGCAAGGTGAGCGAGGAGTTCTTCGGCGCTTGCCGAATTCATCAAGGTTTCGCGCAGTTCTTTGGCACCGTCGAAACCATTGATGTACACCTTGCAGAATTTGTTGAGTGCGGCGATGTTGCGCGGGGCACCCTGCCACGTTTCGACAAAAAGCTTAACATGTTTAGTATATAAGTTGATACGCTGCTCCCGTGAGTACGCCGGCCAAGGGCTATCTTCAGCAAATACAAACGGGTCACTAAATATACCCCGGCCAATCATAATGCCATCCAGCTGATGCTTGGCGGCTAGCTCTTGGGCATGCGCATAGGATTCAACGTCGCCGTTACCGACGAATAGGGTATCGGGGGCAAGCTTGTCCCGCAGTGCTCGCACCTCGCCAATTTTATCCCAATCGGCTGGCACGGCGCTCATTTGCACGCGCGTGCGACCATGGATAGTTAGCATGTTAAGCTTTTGCTGCAGGAGTAGCTCGTGCCAGGTATAGTCAACTTCCCGCGAGCCAAGCCGCGTCTTGACACTCACTGGCAGCCGGCTAGCCGCTCCGGCTTGCGTTGCCTGGATAATCGCAACTGCCAATTCGCGGTTGTCGATCAGCGCACTGCAACAACCGTTCTGTACCACCGCCTTCACTGGGCAGCCCATATTCAGATCAACCCCGGCAAAGTTCACGCCCTCCGGCGCGCCAGCTTCGCGGGCCAAAGTGCCATCAGCAATCTCTGCCGCCGTTTTCTGGAAATTCTCGGGATTTTTGCCCCATAGCTGCGCGATGAGCGGCCGCTCCATAGCAGTCATCCGCAATTTCTTGAGCAAGTTCGGCCGACCCGGGCTTTGCAAACCGTCCACATTCACAAACTCAGTAAAGAAAACATCCGGCGGTGCGCACTCGGCCACAATTTGCCGAAACACGGTATCGGTCACGTCGTCCATCGGCGCCAAAACCAAGAACGGCCGCGGCAACTCATTCAAGAAATTCATTTTATTATTATATCATCTTCTTAAATAAATGTTAGGATTAGTCCTCAGTTTGTAGCCACTGTACACACCGCCTGTCTATAGTGGGGGGCCTATCGAGCGCGGAGTCACCTCCGCACCTCGCTGAGATCAACGTAACACCTTTGGCTAAAGTGATGCTAAGGCATGGGTGTCTGAGCCAGCACGCGCGCTTCCATGCAACGGGCGCGCAGCGCTTCCAGGGCTAAATCCTCAATGGGAAACAATATAACCATCGAGCATTGACCCTCGGGACATGGCCCGTTATTCTCTGTGCAGGGAACATCTTCATACGGAGGATCGCACGTCCTTCCCCCATGGGCCAGATCCACTCCCCATCCATCCTTTACTATAAACTCGGGCATTGTAACCTTCCTAACTCCCTATTCCCATCGAAAAACGCGGAAGGCGACGGCGTAAATAACGACGATCCAGAGAGCCATAAGACCGAGCTGTGGGCCGAGGTCGATTAAATGTTTACCTTCGGTAGCGATCAAACGGATACCGTCGACGACAGGTGTAAGCGGCAAGTAGTTCGTAATATGTTGCAGCCATTGCGGCATAAGGTAGCGCGGGAAGAAGGTACCGGAGAGAAACATCATCGGGAAGGTAACAATATTGACCAGCGGCGCGGCCTGGCGCTCATTTTGTGCCCAGCCGCCAACGGCCAAACCAATGCCGAAAATCATAGCGATGCTGAGGATAATGAACACAGCGAACTCAGCGTAATCGCCCACCATCTTCAGATGGAAGACGGTAATGGCCACGGTGAGCATAGCGGCCATGGTGAGCATCCCTACAATTGCCTGCGAGATGACATTAGCCAGGAAAAACTGCCACACGCGAATCGGCGTGGTATGGAAACGGCGCAGCACGCCCTGTTTCTTGAGTTCAGGGAAAGTATTGACCGGGCCAAAGATGCCGAGACCCAAGATCGAGAAACCAACTAATCCCGAGAAGGTGTAGTCAAAGGGAGTGAGCCCGGTAACGCCCGTCTCTTTTGAGGTAACCGTGAACGGCGTAACCGTTTTCACGAGCTTCACGTTAATACCACCGACGACCGCCTGGAGCAGCGACGTTACGGTAGAAGCAGCTTGGGCATTATTTTGACTGTAATAAATCACGGCCTGACCAGACGGATACGCGACACCTTGCTGAACCGCACCAAAATTATCAGGCAGAACAATCGCCGAATCCAGCGAGCCGTGATTCATTTGGTCTCTTGCTTGATCGAGCGTAGTGACGTCTGAACTTACCTTAAATACCTTATTTTTACCGAGATCTGCAACGAACTGCTTGGAGAATGCGCTCTGCGACTGGTTAATCACGGCCACTTTAAAGTTCACACTCGTATTCTTGCCAAACAAGCCGCCGAAGATAAACAAGAAGATTAATGGAAATGCGATGGTGAAAAAGATGGCAGTGCGGTCACGGAAATAGCGCCGGGTATTGAGCTTGGCGAAGGCAAAAACGGTGTAGAGTCGTCGCTGCCAGGTAGTTTTGGCGACTTTATTGTTCATCGTGCAACTCCTTTCCGGTCAGGTCGATAAAGACATCTTCGAGGTTGGCCTGCTCTACCTTTTGCTGCTTTTTGAAACCGCGGCCAAGCAACTGCTTAATGAGCGCATGCGGCGAATCGAGCGCCACGATCTTACCCTGATCCATAATGGCTACGCGGTCACAGAGGACTTCAGCTTCGTCCATATAGTGCGTGGTTAGTACAACAGTAATGCCGCGGTCACGGACTTCGCGCACCAGATCCCAAAGATTGCGACGTGCTTGTGGGTCCAAACCGGTAGTCGGTTCGTCCAGAAAAAAGACTTTTGGGTTGTGCACCAGGGCTGCGGCAATGCTAAAACGCTGCTTTTGGCCGCCAGAGAGTTGTTCGACGTAGGAATTCGCTTTCTCGCCCAGCTGCACGCTATCGAGAAACGGCTTGGCTTTGACGCGTTCGCCGTAAGCTGCGGCGAACATCTCGATGAGTTCGATCAGCTTGGTCTTATCTTGAAAGGCCGGCGATTGCGGCTGCACGCCGATGATGCCGCGAATAGTATACGGGTTCTTAGCGACATCGATACCATCGATAACCGCAGTACCGCCGTCAATTTGGCGGAGCGCCTCAAGCATTTCCAGTGTAGTGGTTTTTCCGGCGCCGTTTGGCCCGAGGATACCGAAAATCTCGCCCTTTTTAACACTAAAGCTAATTCCGTCAACAGCACGCTTGCCGCCATAGGATTTTTGCAAATCTTTTACTTCGATCATAGTGGTCATATCTGGATACTATAGCAGAGGGTCATTTATCTGGGCAACTCTGGCAGTCAGAGCGCATTCCCGCTTGAGAAGGGTCCAGCGTAGTGCAACCGGAGTCGTCCCTGTTCTTTTTTTAAGAACAGGCGATCGACCCGCGTGGAACGCACTTTGAAAGCGGGAATGCGCTCTGACTGCCAGAGTTGCTGCCAACAAAAAATGCCGGAACAAAAGTCCCGGCATTTCCCACCCAAAAGGGAGTGCTACTGCTTGTGGCGAACAACCAAGAAGCTGTTGCGCTCGCTTTCAAAGACTTCCATGTCGTCTGGCAAGTCGGCAGCAGTTTCTGGACGCTCGTCCTTGCTGAAGAAGTAGATGCGCTGCACTTTGCCACCACGAAGAGTGACTTCCTTCGTGTTCAGGTAGTACGTCACACCCTTGGAGTTTACGTGCTTATAGCCCATTGCTTGATTCCCTCGCTTATGCATTTAGTAATGGTATTCCTACCATACCCCTACCGTTTTTTGTTTGTCAACCGCTTTTTTAGGCAATTCGTACGGTGGAGGCCAAGTGTAGCAAAACGTACAATTATTCGCTTGCGCCGCCCGGGACCTGTGCGCTACACTGGTAAGCATAATCTATATAAGACTTTTGAGGAGAGCATATGGACTTCGTGAATCGCGCCCCATCACAGAATGGACATAATCGTGCTGGCGCTCCCGTTGCCGCACCCCAAACAAGCCAGGCCGCATCCATGCCGCCAAAGAAAGCCGCCCCTTCAGCCACACCCTTTATGCATTCCAAGTGGCTACGTGGCAGTGCCATGTTGCTACTCTTTTCTCTGACCGGAATTTTCTTACTGGTTATGGGTATCCTGTACGTGGGCGGTAACCGCGAACTCAAGTACGTTGACACCAAAGAGTACCAGGCGGTCTTCCTCACTAACAACCAGGTATACTTTGGCCACATTCACGCCCTCACCGACGGCTACGTTGATTTACAAAACATCTTTTACTTGAACAACCAAAGCTCGCAAACTTCCAATGCCACCAACGCGAGCAGCAGCCTGTCATTGGTTAAGCTTGGTTGTGAAGTGCATGGTCCGCAGGATGAAATGATCATCAACCGTAGTCAAGTCAGCTTCTGGGAAAACCTGCGCAGTAATGGCCAAGTAGCCACCGCCATCGGCACCTGGATTAAGCAGAACCCAAACGGCCAGACTTGCAACACCAGCACGGGTAGCACCACGCAGTCGACGGGTGCAGGTGGCTCGACAACTCCTTCGACCCCAACAAGCACGTCGAACACCAACAGCACAAAGCAGTAACTATCCGTAACCTAAGAATCAGCCCTTTGAAGCAAGCTTCGGGGCTGATTTTCATGGCAGTATCAGCTAACCTATTCCCGACGGGTGCGATACAATAAGGGTAATCATGTTCGAGCAAAAAGATCTCTACCATTTATGGATGCGTGTGCGCATCGTTAAGGCCTGGTATCTGGTGGCGGCTTTAGCGTTAAGCCTGGTCATCTGCATCACCATGCTCAGGCAAAACAACTTGCAGATGGTTCGATTTCGTAGCGAAGTATACACCGCCGATCAACAAAATGGCGACGTCAACGGCGCGCTCAAAAAGCTCCAAAACTACGTCACCGGCCACATGAACACCAGCCTTACCGCCAGCAATGGCGTCTACCCACCCATTCAGCTCAAATACACCTACAGCCGCTTGCTGGCCGCAGCACAAGCGACAGCTGACGCACAAAAAGCACACATCTACACCGACGCCCAGAGCTACTGCCAAACGCAGAATTCCACTGACTTCTCCGGCAAAAACCGCGTGCCCTGCATTGAAGACTACGTCACCAACCACAAAGTGAGCGCAGCCAGCGTGCCATCGGCGATGTACGAATTCAGCTTCATCTCGCCCACCTGGTCGCCAGATTTTGCCGGCTGGATGGTAATTATCACGATGCTGATTGCGTTTCTCACACTCGTTCGCATAGTCCTCGGCCTGTGGCTCCGCCGCACTGCACGCTAATACAACAGACCCGCCCTTGCGGTTGCCATTACAAAGCAATATAATTGACACCTAGCAAACAGGAGAATTCTATGGCCACAGAACAAGGAGCAGTTCTACTTATACCCCCAGACCGCATTGAAGCAGCGCAGGCAGACTTGGACAAGCGGACCAGTTCCCCGGCCTTCGATCAGGCAGCAGCCGTTCGTGGACTTACACTACCGAGCGATACGCGAGGACGCATTCAGGTACTCGCTACTGACGTGGCAGCCAGTTGGGATAGCCGCGGAGGCACCACCCAAAATGGTGTTCCTACGATATACCGAGAGCGTTTCGAGGTCGAAGAAAATACCGCTGAAGGATCGGACGCAGACACTGCCAGGCTCAAGGCTGCCGTCGAGCGCAACGAGCTGGTGGTCCTGCGTGACGTCATCGGTCAACTTGCAACCAACAACACGGTTAGCCCCATACTCGAGGCGCCAAACAGAATCGATTTCATAACCGGTGCCCGGCCGCAAGGTCAAACTGCACGAGCAATAGTCGCCACCGAGGCAAACTCTCCTTGGCAGATCTATACTGGAGCGTCTACACGAATACTACCTAAGGATCAGATTGCGGAGATGCATAAGCTCTATCCAAAAGAAATGCAAGCGCCGGAGTTTGCAAGAAAGGTCGAGGACGGAGCCTTTACCGAAGCGGACAGCCAGTTAGTAGCCCTTCAACACTTCAATCCTGATGCCGTACGCATTGACTATGAGACTCGGGAAGACGACTTTCGAGCCTACAGGACTGATGAGGGTCATTACCGATTCTGGAGCGCTGCTCCGCGCACGCCCGACGGCTACCTTGCGCAACTCCCCAAAGATCTGGCCAGTGGCCGCGCAGGAACGGCCGGGAGTCTTATTCATGCCACGGAATCCCTACAACGATTCGTACAAAGTGGCGTTGAAGACGTTAGCATTGACCCTAACTTTAGTGGCGTATCCGCTAGCGTACCTGTACAAGACATATACTCATACTTCCATATAGAGGCTAGTAACCTGCCCGATTTAATGGGCTTCGAGCGAGCCGAAGCCTACACTTTTACTCCTCAAGAAGGTGAGGAATTACTTCGTAGGCATTTCTTACCGGGTCAGCTTGCAGCAACTGCAGTACGTGGCGTAGGTGTTTACCGGCAAGAGACCTTGTCGGCTATAGACTCATTAGGCAGAAAACAATTGTCCATCGATCGATCCAAGCGAGGCCGCTCATAGACAGTGCTATAGTAATAAAGGCAGGTCCGATTAGTCTATGAGTAAATATAAACAGTTTATATTCGAAGATTACCAATTTGAACCGTCGACCGGTGTTTTGGATTTGCACTACAGTTTAGATGGGCAGGTTCGTTTTACCGAACGGTATCGCTTTAACTTTGCATTTGACAAATATGACGAAGCGCAGCTGGACCGTGCCATTCAGGGATTGTTCTTCTTGGCTGGGGTCTCGTATTACAAAACGTACATTCCCGGCGAAATTGTCGTTAAAAAGGGCGAGCTGGATGCCACAAGTGCGGCGTTCTTCAGCAAAACCTACCAGCGAGGCTTGGGTGAATTTTGGTATGTAAATAAACTCGACCCACGCATGCCGGTGACATTTCCGACCACCACAGAGGCGCTCGCACTCCTGTCGAGTGCCAAAACCGGCGACGGTATGCTGGTAGCAGTGGGTGGCGGCAAAGACTCGCTGGTGAGCATCGAACTCCTCCGCAAGGCCAGCCAGAACATCACCACCTGGAGTCTCGACCACCAAGAACAGCTTGAGCCACTAGTCGAACGCATCGGCACCTCGCATGCCTGGGTAGAACGGGAGTGGGATCGCCAGCTCATCGAGCTCAACAACCGAGGCGCCATGAACGGCCATGTACCCATCTCGGGCATCTTCGCCTGCGTCGGCACCATCGTTGCTATTCTTACTAGCAAACGCGATGTGGTGATGAGCAACGAGCAATCGGCAAGTGAGCCGACCCTCGAATACCAAGGCGTTTCGATTAATCACCAATTCTCTAAATCGCAAGAATTTGAACGAGACTACCAAAACTACCTGCACCATACCTTGGGCGACACTGTGCGCTACTACTCTTTCCTGCGCCCCTTCAGCGAAGTGCGTATCGCCGAGCTTTTTGCCGAAACCGGCTATGAAAAATATAAGGACGTCTTCAGCTCTTGCAATCGCGCCT